>Ga0315275_10001859_pt1 | contig 18852 bp, 19 predicted proteins | sample YL17G03_0_MG_FD_205557 | JGI IMG/M metagenome (GOLD analysis project Ga0315275, IMG submission 205557) | Sediment microbial communities from Yellowstone Lake, YNP, Wyoming, USA - YL17G03_0 | ecosystem: Environmental > Aquatic > Freshwater > Lake > Sediment | place: USA: Wyoming | collected...
GATTCACTAGTATTTCCTTTTGCAGAAGCTGTAGGTAATTATGACAATTTGAGAGGTGCGACTTATTCGTTAGTTGAAGGATATTTAGAGAAATTGAAAGATAGAGATGAAAGAGCGCAGAAAGAACTTGATAGAATTAAAAAAGAAGTAGCTGATGAAGATGTGATGATTGATGTAATGGAAAGAAGCTTGCTTCCTTAATTAAAATGGCAGAACAATCCTTAGTTCAGAGACAAGAAGATAAGAAATTTCATATAGAAGGATTTTTTTCTAATGGAAAAGAAATGACTCCTGCAGATGTTTCTCATGAATCTTTCAAATCAATGATTATATGCAGACTTAGGCAAAAGTATGATTTTGAAACAAGAGAGGATTTTACAATAGAAAGCGGGCATCTCTGCCTTCCTGGAGAAGAACTTGTTTTTCCTCTTTCAGCTGTTGGCATTGATTATTGGATAGGGATGAAAGATATGTATTTTTTTGGAGCTCTTCCACCAAAATATCAAGAGATAGATTAATTTATAGAGAAAACCATTTTCACTGACATTCCTTCCTCGACTTTTTTGATGTTTTGCAAAAATTCTTTTAATGAGAATTTTTGCCTTGTCCATAGATAGCCGCCTTTAGGATAGACTTTTTTCCTTGATTTTTTGAAACTATCGCATGCCTGTTTATTTTTTAATGGAGGTCCTTTTATTTCAAGCCAGATTTTTTCCTTCACAACAAGGTATGCAAATGCGCTTTTTCCCCCATCATATTCAAATTCTTTTCTTAAAATCTGCTGCTCTTTTCTTTCCAATTCTGAAACTATAAATTCCACAAACTTTTTCATTTTTGTTCCAGCTATGTCCCCTTCCTGCTTGTCTGTATTTAAGGAAAGAGAAAGGAGTTTTGCCTCGTTAATTTTTGCTGTTTGCTTTAATTCATCAAGATTAAGCTCCTTTTTTTCAAAAAAGTTCAGCGTTGGAGCTCTTAAAAATTCTTCATTTGCTTTTAAGAATTTTTCAAATGTTTCTTTGGATAAGCAAGAGGTAACATTTCTGTATTTGTAAGTTGGATCAATTAAGATTACAGGACTTTCAAGTTTGCTTGCATTCAATTCTTTCTTGATTTCTGCCTCATTTTTCCATTTCTTTTCAGGATCTATGACTCTCTTGTATTTTATTAATCTTAAAAATTTTTCAAAACTTCCAAAATAAGAAACAAGAACTTCAAGAGCATAGCCAGAGAAGCCTTTGATGTAGCTCTCTGCTCCGTAACAATCTTGAGCATGGCAGAAACTCTTGGCAAGCATGATTTCCCCTGCTAATTTTTTGTTCTTCTTTATTTTTTTTGTTATGTACTCAACATGTGAAAGAGAGAAGTCTGTTACATTATGCTTTTCTTGTTGTTTTGGATTTGATTTTTTGTTTGTTTTTTCTTTTTTTAATTCCACCACAGGAATTATCTCAAAAATAATTTTTCCCTTGCTGAATCTGTCTTTAATCTGAAAATAATCTCTTGAGCCGTGGATTTTCTGTGTTTTCAAGCCTATTTTTTTCAGAATTTCCTCGAGTTTTTCTGTTTCTGCTTCATTTTTGAAAACAACAAATAAATCAATATCCTGCTCGGTTTTTCTGATCATGGTTCCTTTTGCGAGACTTCCGCCTATGGCTGCCTTTAATTTTTCCTTTTTTAATAAAGAGAGAATTTCGCTTGCTTTTTGCTTTATCTCAGTTTCCTCTTCTTTGGAAAGCGAAATTCTCTCTAATTCTTGCTTTAGAACCTCTTTTATGCCCATATTTGAATCTAGTATAATTAATTGATTATTTCCCCCCTTTTTCTGGAATATAAAATACAAATATATTTAAATATCTTCGCTTATTATGATTTATATAAAAAGAGGAAAAATGAAGACTAAAGATATAGATATAGATGTTTATTTTGGGGATAAAACTTTCTATTTTTTACTGATACTTTCCGGTTTAGTTGTGTTTGCTGGAATTGCTATTGCAGTTGAAAATTGGGAAATTATGGGGCATAGTCCGACCGAGATTGGAATTGGAATCAGAAGTGTTCAGGAGAGATTATGTGCTGTGGAGGCTGCATTGAATATGGCCGATAGTAGTTGCAGTGCAATACCTGGACAATGCACAACAAATACAGAATGCTTTAATGCAGATTCATCCAAACCTTATTGTGTTAACGGAGTATGTGTTCAATGTTTAAGCAATGCTGATTGCACTGCTCCCCAAACATGTAATTTAACTACTCATACTTGTCAGGGTGGAGGCGGAGGATCAAAATCATGGGTACTTATAGGGGGTGTAACAGGGCTATATAATACAGGATCAGCTAATTCTGTATTTAACTTACCTAGTGAATGTTTAAATGGAAATACATGCAGAATGAAATATGTTATTAATACCTCACGTACTTCAATTAATGGAGAATGGCAGAAAAATTTTACTCAAATGAGCAGTAGCTGGACATCTCCTGCAGAAGGGACTCAGTCTGATTCATCAGGAACAAATGGAGATAGCACAAAAACAAATATATTTGATAAACATGAATATTATGATCCTACAAATGGAGATACTATATACAAATACTATTTTAGAGATGATTGCGATACAGACACCTCTTCAACTAAGGTATGTTTAACTATTGTAGAAACTATATTTCTTCCTTCTAGACAACATTTATATGTCTATGTATGGAAATAAATCTTCAAAAACGCAATATATTTAAATACTCCGTCTCCTTATTATTTGTAGGATTAGGATAAAAAGAGGATATGAAAAAGAGAATTAAATTTAATATAACCTTTGGGAATAAAACTTTCTATTTGTTATTAATCTTAGCTGGTCTGTTTATATTTGCAGGAATTGCTATTGCTCTTCAGCAATGGGATTCTATGGGGCATAGTCCGACTGATATTGGAATTGGGACAAGAAGCATTCAGGAGAGATTATGCGCTGTTGAAGCTGCATTAAACATGGAAGATTCAAGTTGCACTGGTGCTCCTTCTTGCACAACAAATACTGAATGTTTAAATGCAGATTCATCCAAACCTTATTGTGTTAACGGAGCATGTGTTCAGTGTTTAAGCAATGTTGATTGCGCTGCTCCTCAAACATGTAATTTAACTACTCATAGTTGTGTGAGTGGAATAGTAACATGTAACTTAATTGGAGAAGTTACTGGCCAAGCAGGTAAAACCATTCATAAAGCAGCAACACTGCCTTCAGATTGTATGAATGGAGGAACTTGTAAAATAAAAAGAGAGGTGGTTAAAACTACTGGAACAATAAACAAAACTGCAATATTTAGTCAACTTGCAGATAATACTTGGACATCAGATAGCGGAGCAAAAAAAGGTACGAATGGAAATAGTGTTTTTAGTAATATAATGGCTGCTGCAGATAATACTTATATCAGGGATGATTGTGGAGATGAAAAAACTGCAACAGCAATATGTATCACAATCCAAAATGCATTTACTGTAAAACTTTATGCAGGTTCTTCTTGTTAATACTTAAGAAATTAATTTTTATTTTTCTCACAACTTCTTCGGCATTGCACTTTCTAAGTCAATTATATATTTGCCTTCCTCTAGTTTGAAGACAATTGGCTTTCTGTTGAACAAGGAAACCAAATCAAGCTCAAACTTTCCATCATTTATGACTCGAACTGATTCCAAATCAAGTATGACTGGCTCTTCTTCATCCTCTATTTTTAATATGTCACGAACATCCTTCTCAACACGCTCTTTGTCAGCTTCAAGCAGTTCCAGAGGAATTGCTGTTTGCTTCTCTTCTTCCATTTTTTTAAGAAGCTCATCGCGGATATAAAAAAAGAATCTTCCTCCACAGCCTGAACAGCCTTCAAGTATCTCCTTGCTTTCAGGTTTTATTATTTTTCCGCAATGAACGCATTGATGTGGCATTTTCCTGTTTGAGTATTTTTATTGTTAAATTTTATTTAATGCTATTATGGCAAATAGGGAAATGCCATTGGCATGTTTAAAGAAAAAAACAGCAGATTAATAAAAGTTTGTATTGTGGAGAAGATAAATTGATATAAAGAATGGGAATGATTAATATAATTTATATGAAAAAATGGGAATAGGTAATTAATGCCAAAAAGATATGGCGTTCATTCACTGAATATGGTTATCCTATTGTGATTATTAATAATTCTTAGAGTTAATATGATTTTGCGAATCATAAAATATCCGAAGGATTGATTGTAGCTATGAGCGAAGCAACTTAAATTGTTTTTTTAAGATTATTAATAGAAACCTATTTTCTCTTCAAAAGAAGCTCAAGTTTTTTAGGATTCTTTTTTATCTCTTTAACTAGATTAGCAGGACCTATGACTGTTATTGCGTCCTGCTCTCCAACAAGTATTTTTGCTAGATTATTCCTTACTTTGTCAAACATTCCTATCTCGTTTTCGCTTGAAATAGATGCAATTTCCACTCCAGAAAAGCCCTTGACATGGTCAATCAGAGTCATTGTATGCTCTATAAGTTTTGCTTCTTCTTCTGCTTTTAATCTTCCCTGAAGAATTATTATTTTGCCCTGAAGAACAATATTGAGAATTTTCTTTATTCTTTCCATTGGAGAAAGATGATTTATTTCTGAATAAGGCATAAACTGGATTGTCAGTTCTTTTCCCTCTTTTCCTGTTTTTTTTACCATCTGAAGCCAAAAAATTTCACTCCTGATTTATTTTGATTGTTGCAACTAAAGTTGAGATCGTACAGGAGCGAAATTTTTTCACACCTCTTGTGGCGAAGATTTGAAAATTTTCTTTTTATTTTCATTATTTTTCCTCTTTTTATTTATTAGTGTTTTTTATTTTATAAGATTATCTTTTTACTAATTTAAATAAGCTCTCATAAAACTCATCTATGTTCTTTCCTGTTTTTGCACTTATACCAATAACCTCATATTCTGGAAAAGCACCTTCTACCTTCTTTATATCTGAGTTTTTTAAATCAATTTTATTTGCAACAATCAAAACAGGAATTTTTCTTGCAACCATATTTCCAATGATAATTACATTGACTTGTGAATAGGGGTTTTTGCTTGAATCCAGCACAATGACAACAGCATCCATGTCATCAAGCCATTTAATGCTCTCAATGACTCCCTGAGTGGCTTCTTTTGCCCTCTTTTGCGCTTCATCTTTTTTCATTCCAAATTTTAAAAAGTCTTCAAAATCAATCTTTGTTGCTATTCCGGGAGTGTCTACAAGTTTAAACTCAAGTTTCTTCCCATCTCTTTCAATTATAACTTTTTCTTTAAACTGAACTTCACGAGTTTCATGCGGAATCTTGCTTACAGCACCTATGTCCTCTCCAAGCCAGTCCTGGCATATTTTGTTTGCTAAACTTGTCTTTCCTGCATTAGGAGGACCATAGAATCCTATTTTTATTTCTCCCCTTTTCTTGAAAATTCCATTCAGTATTCTTTTCCACCAGCTTTTAATTATTTTTATCATATTGATAAGATTTATTTTTGAAAATTACCCATTTCCTGTTTTAGTTATCTAATTATTTCTTAGCAGGTTTATTAATCTTTTCTTTTTTTGGTTTTTTGACTTTTATATCGAAAAGTCTGCTAAAAGGAATGAGTTCAAACATTCCTGTTCTTTTTCTTTCTAATTTTTTCAGGGCGTAGACTACCTGTTCTGAGCTCCAGCCTTTTTTCTTCAATCCTTCAAAAATCTGTTGAACTGAGACTCCCTTATTCTTTGCATTTTCCATGAAAGCCATCAAATTGAACAGGTTTCTTCTGTCTTTGAAAAGATATTTTTCATAATGCAGTTTATACCATACTGCTGCTGAAGAATAAATTATGAAGCCTAAAAGCAAAACAGCGAGAATCCAGAACAAAATTCTTTTCCATGGCTTGCAGTCATTTGGACAGTTTTTGCTGTCTTCCCCAAAATCTGGCTCGCATTTTTTGTTATAGTTGCATGTTGCAGAGAGTTCAGAACTTAATACCAATTCGCTGAATCTTGGAGAAACAAAGATTGTTGGCCTTTCTATTGAAGTTGTATTTTCAGCAGAGATATATATTTCAGCATTTGCCTGACTGTTTTTTTCAATAACTCCATGAAGAGAGCCTCCTGTATCATGCAGATTTAAGCCACTCTCGCTTTTAATCAGGATATTTTCTGAAGGATTTATTATTAAGTAACTCTCTCCATCAAATTGAGAATTCAGTGTCAGAGAGATTATGTAAAGTAAAAAGTTTTTAGAACCATCGTAATTCAATGCATAAACTTTTTTTGACAAAAAGGAAAGACCAATATTTTTAAGCTGCCATGATATAATTGAATCCTGATATTGTGCTGTAAGATTTTCATCATAATTTCCCGCTTCAGTCAATAATGAAGGATCAATTTGAGAGGATTCTTCCACAAAAGGTCCGCTGTCTGTTTCAGTAACGATATTATAGGGGATGTCTATTCCATCCAGCTGCCTTGCTACTGATAAAAATTCCTCATCAGTTGTGGAAGTGTTCAACTGATCTTCTATTTTTTTAATTTCAAATTTTGCCTCTTCAATCTGCAGTATTTTTGTAAGAAGTGCTTTGTAAGGATCTTCAAAAGCAGCAATTTTCTGTTCAATTTTGGTTATGTCATCTTTCTTCTTTTTTAGAATATCGCCCACAACTATTTTCGGAGAGCCTGCAATTATTGAAAATTCCTTTGAACTTGAAAAATTTCCCCTGTCTTTAACTGTAAGTTTTAGGATGTATTCTTTTAAATCCATATAAGTGTGCGTTACATGATTTACACTTGTTGTTTCTGACTTTCCGTCCCCAAATTCCCAGACATAAGAAGTGATGTTTTTGCCTCCTGAAAGCTCAACATCAGCAACAAGAGTCGCTGGTGTTCCGGCTGGAACTGTTCTTGGATAAACTCCGTTTATAATTGGAGCAGGAAGAACATTTATATCCTGTGAAAAAACAGTTTCATCGTTCAGATCTATTGTGAATGTCTTCTTTCCTTTTTCTCCTGTATCTAATTCCAGCTGAGAGAGCTCTAGATATCCACTGAAGTTTAGAGTGGCTGGAATTTCTTCTATATCAAAAATATCTGAAGTTGAATCAGATTCTCCTGCAATTGTATCAAAATCAATCATTACATCAGAGATTCTCAAATCCTGATTGACTCCTTTTATTTTAATCGGAATCACACATCCATTCTTGCAATTATTTGCATATTTCTTTAAAAGATAATTTTTTATTTTTGCATTTAGTGTGTTAATCTTTCCCAAGGGGTCGAGGCAGTAGTCTCCATCGCATATTACAAAGTTTTCATAGAGTTCAGAATATTCAGCTGCTCTTGCAAAAACAGCATAATCACTTGCAGATTCTTTTGTAAAATTAAATCCGGTATATCCGCATCTTCTTCCTCCTGATTCAGAGAAGACATAAAATCCAGAAGTTGATGCAGAAGAAACACAAATATAATATTCTCCTCTCTTTAAATTCATCTCTCGAACAATGCATGAATCCGTTTCCAAAGGGGAGTAGACGCAGCTTGCCATCTCCCTTGTTTTATTTCTTATGCTCATTGTTATTTTTTTAGTGTCTGTCCCTCTTGTCAGTGCACCAAGGCTTAGAGCATTTGTTTCAGGAAGAATTATTTTTTCACAATAAGAGGAATCTCTTGAAAGCCTGTTTGAAGCTTGTTTCTGAGCAACAGGATCATAGCATCCAAAATTTCTCGTTTGTGAGAATGTTTCAGTAGGAAATGCTGCCATGTATTTTAGTTCATCAAAAAAATTAAGAATTAATGGAACCTGATATCCTCTTGCAAAGTTTGTATTTATTGTAAATGAGGAAGAATAAACATTGTTTATCTTGTCCTCTTTTTGAATTATAAATCCAAATATTTTTTCCTGCCCTTCTTCAATGTACAGGGTTTTTTCATAATTTGCACTGCTTGGATCATAAGAATAAATATTCATGCAGTCTCCTGGAGAGCAGAAGTATGTTTTGTTAAACAGCATCTCCTTAAGAGAGAGTGCTTTTTCAGAAATTACCTCCCCATTTTCATAAATTCTGAAGATTATTGGAGAGTTTATTGCTACTTCTGAGATGGAGAGATTTACTTTTCCGGAGAGGATTTCAAAAGGAGCATAATCTTTTTTCAGGTTTCCAGGAGTTGTCAGATTGAAATAAGCTGAAGCAAAAGAAAGATTTGCGAATATAAACAAAGTTAGGACTGCAAATATTAGTATACCTCTTTTCATTATAATAGTTATGTTTTCTCTTTTTTAAATCTTACTTAATTTTTTTATAGAGATTATGCTAAAGATGCATTTAAGATCGCGTAATTTTTTCCTGCTCTTGGAAAAATCCAAGGAAATCTATCTCCGTATCCATATGGGCTGCCTTTTTGAACTAATTTTCTTCCATCACTAAATGCCCATGAAAATGTGATAAAGTTTCTTGTTATATTTGTAATCTTAGATAAGGCAGGGTCATAGTTTATTGCTCTTGTAGTTGTAGCATCAAAATCAACTATTGCATCTTCAATATCACTTAAATCTTCAGGAGTTTTTATGCATGCTGCTACATATTTTTGTTGGGTGTCATTATCCGGATCTACAACTATTGTATTTGAAGTAAGTCTTTTTCTTTTCTGAATATAACCCAGCCCATCCTGTCTTTTCTTAAAATAACTTACATCTAGGACAATTTTTGTTATGCCTGGGGTGTCAAAAGTATAATCTACTTGCATCATGCCTTCATTTGAACCCGTGAAGTATTCATTTGAAATATTTACTAAAATATTATTTCCAATTGCCAGTGTTCCATTTATTATATTATACTTGTCTTCTACTTTAACAATAACACTATAATTTGTTCCTTTTTCAAGAACTTTCTCTCCGCATTTTGGACTTACTATTGTTATGTTTGCGGGAGGTATGTCTCCGCAATGAGCTACGACATTCAGATTTTCCTCTGATTCAATAATTTCTCCAAATTCAGATTTGGCTTTAAATTTATATATATTAGCTGCAGTTGGTATCCATAATACATATTTTTGTCCAGAATCTAAAGGAGAATCTCTCATTTGTCCTTCTTTTTCTTTAATCCATTCTGCTGGAACAGGGCTTTTTCTGTAAATAGTATAATTAACTTTTAGAGTATTCAAACCTTCTCCAAGAACTATTAATTTTATATTTTGCCCTACACATGCTCCTTCTCCATATTCTATTCTGCTTCCATCCATGTCTGCCCAGAATGCAATATTCATACTTGAGACTGGTTTGCAGCAAACAGCTCCTGCATAATGATCTTCATCAAGAACATCTAAGCCCTTGAAAGAAACATGAACATTTGTAGTATAACTAACATTAGTATCAGCAAGATCTTCTCCATAATATGTTCTTGCAACCATTTTTTCTCCTTCATCTTCATTACATTCCCGATTGCTTTGTTCAATATTCTCATAACGGCATTGCAGTCCTGCAAAACATACTGGAATTGTGTATGTGCTGTCATTAAAAAAAGAAACATGCGAATTTGTTGTTTTATTTACCCAAAATAAAGGGGAAGTGCAAGTTGCTGTGTGAGGGTCTGTTCCAGTATAATTATAACCAAAAATCTCATTGAAACAGACAGAATAAGGATAGATATAAGCAGGATCTGTATTAGTATAATCTGGCATCTGTACATGGGTGTTGTTTAATCTGTATATTCTGTATAATTGTTGCGAGTTATCGCATTGATAAGTGTATGCTGCATTAATCATGGGCATAAGATATAGGCCCATAAAAAGAATTATTAAAATTGGAATGAATTTTTGTTTTTTTCTGAAAAAATAAAAAACAAAAAGTAAGGAAAAAACACCTATTAAATTTATAAAATTAAATCCTGGAAGTTTTATTCCTTTTTCTCCACAGCCAAGTTTTTTTGAGCCAGGGACACATTCAAATTCCTGCAGTTCTTGCGGAGAAGGAGTCCATCCTGAAGGTTGTTTGTTTGTGACTTGTGCTGTCCAGGAAAAATCCTGAAGTCCATCTATACATTCTCCTAATGAAAAGCTTCTTGCACATTCAAAAGAGTGCATATCTGATGAATAGGTGTAATTTGTAACTTTATTTTTTAATTGGCAAGTATTATTTAACCAAGTGCAGTTGCATGAACCTGGAACAACTATTAGGCTTCCTCCTGCATATACTGAATTTACGCAAATTTCTGTTCCAAGCCCTGTTTTTGCCATACTAAAAGGGTCTGAGCTGCAGGTTTCATTAGTTTTGTAATCAGAACAGCTGTGTATATCTTCAATATCATAACAAGCACCCATCCATAAACAAGTAGCTCTGTCAAGACACTCATCCTCTGTTAATTCAGAGCATATTTTTCCTGCTTCAAAACAGCTTATTTCAGAATCTGCACAATTAACCCCTCCTCCAGAACATCCGCAATAATATCCTCTTGGACAGCATCTGTATCCTGTGTAAAGACACTTGTTTGTTTCTAAAGTATTGTAAATATTTCCGTCATGATCGCAATATTGTCTACTTAAATCAAAGCAAGATCCAACAGGAATTGAGAAATCAGGACCACATCCAAGTATATTAAATTCAGTAAAAGCTGAAGATCTTGTTTCAGCAAAAACAAAATCTGCAAAAAATATGCTGATTAGGAATATAAAAACACACGCAATCAACACTCTTTTATCCATTATTTAAGGAGATAAAATAAGTTTATAAATATTCTCTTAAAAAGGTATTATGCTAATTCTATCTCTTTTCAAATTCAGCCAGCCAGCGATATTTTCTGACTCCTATTTCACCAGCAGCCCTCATGCTTATTTTTCTTATCTTCTTGCTTGTATCTTTCATGATTTCATGCAGGACAGATTCATGAGTTCCAAATCCATGATAATAGTATTTTGTGCCTTTTTTTCCTAGTTCAAGCGCTTGTTTCAAGAAAGTTTCTTTTAAATTTGGACGAGGCATTGCAATGTAATCAAATTCTGGTTTAATTTTAATTTTTTTCAATTTTTCAGAAATTTTTTTGCTGTCTCCCTGAATAACAAGAACATAATCTTCAAGTTTATTCAGTTTGACGTTTTCCTTGGCATAAGTGCAGGCAGAACGGTTAATTTCACTTGAGATAATAAGAGCTTTTTTTACAGCAAGCTTCAGTTTTTTGGCAATTACAATGGGATAAGGGGCAACTCCTGCAAACATGACAAGAATTTTTATTTGCTTTTCTTTTTTTATTTTTTTGGATTCTTTTAAAATTTCATCAGCAACTACTTGTCTATTCCAAGATAAACGAGGAGAGAAGTAGGTTTCATCTACATTAAATTTAAAGATGCAGCCATTTTCACGATAGGTTGCTTCTTTCTTGTTTGCTCCTGCGAGAAATTTCAGCTCGGGTTTTCTTAATCTTCCATGAATTTTTCCTGTTTTTTCCAGAACTGTTTTTATCTGAGTGTGTTTTTTTAGGAAATTCAGAGCAAGGTTATTTTTTTCCTTCTTTGAAGTTTCTCTTGAAAATTTCAGGATTGCAATATCCCCAATTAAATCCTGAGGAATTTTTTTCTGCTCGTTAATATGTTTCATAGATAGATTAAAAAACTTCAATTTATAATACTTACTAAGAAAAAAGAGAAAAAGAAAAAGATGAACACACTGCTTTTAATTATACTCAGCACATTCATTGTAAGTGCAACTTCTCTTGTCAGCATTTTTTCATTAATGCTTAAGAAAGGAAGAACAGAAAAACTGATATTTTATCTTGTTTCTCTTTCTGTCGGAGCGCTTCTAGGGGGAGCTTTTTTACATTTAATTCCAGAAGCTTATGAGAAGCTTCCCAATGTAAATATCTTTTTATTTATCATAGTAGGTTTTCTTTTATTTTTTTGCATAGAAAAATTTCTTCACTGGCACCATTGCCATAAAGGAAACTGCAAAATAAATCCATTTGCATACATGAATCTTGTTGGAGATGGCATCCATAATTTTATTGACGGGATGATAGTTGCTGTTGCATATATAGCAAGTATCCCTTTAGGGATAATTACAACTTTTGTAATTGCACTTCATGAACTTCCGCAGGAAATGGGAGAATTTGGAGTTCTTGTGTATGCAGGATATTCTAAGAAAAAGGCAACATTCTATAACTTCCTTTCTGGACTGACTGCAATAATTGGGGGAATTATTGGATTTTTTCTTTACAATTATGTAGATAGTCTGATGATTTTTATTCTTCCTATAGCAGCAGGAGGGTTTTTGTACATAGCTGCCTCTGATTTAATCCCAGAATTAAAGAAAGAAGTAAGCTTGAAAAAATCAGCAATATCCCTTCTCATTGTTATTATTGGTATTTCTATTATGTATTTTGTCAGACTTTTAGGAAGTGCTTAAATTTATAGAAAAGCTTCTGCTATGATTATTGGAAAGACAAGAGTTGCATCAGCGAAAACTTTTACAGCTTCTCCTTTTTCACCTTCTTTTTCTTTATCTCCTTTGATTTTTCCCCATGACTTTGCTTCTTCTGGTGAAGCGCCACTATCACTGCCATCAAATTCAGGTAAGGAGTTAATGTAAACTGCATAATCTGCTCCATTACGATAGAGGTTTGCATTGCATATAGAGTGCTTTACAACACCCCCTCCAAGGATTATCATGCCTGTTTTCTTTTTTCCAATTGTGCTGTTATTTAGCTCAACAGCATCATCTGTTATATCTAGTTTGAATTCAGGATGTGTGTTTTTGAAAAAATAAATCATGTCTCCTAGACTTCCATCCATTAAAGCAGGGCAGAAAACAGGAATTTGATTTTTTTGCGCCCAATAATAAATGCTTTCTTTATTGTTTATTTCTTTTCCAAGAATCTTGATTAGTTTTGAGGGTGTTAAATTTTCTTTTTCTTTTTCTTTTTCCTTATTTATTCTTTCTAAAATTGGAAGAACAAAATCTTCAAATTTGCAGTATCTTGAATTTGGAACGAAAATGTTTCCGATTCTGTTTATTCCTTTTTCACGAAGTTCTGTCCCATTTGCAGAGAACTCTCCAAGCTTGAAGTCGCCAAAACATTTTACAAAGTCCTCTTCAATCCCGCCAGCAGTTGTTACAAGGACATTTACAAGCTTGTGTTCAACTAAATATCTTATTATCTCACGCAAGCCTGAAGAAACCATGTTGCTTGTGTACCCTAAATAGATGTAAGCGCCTTCTTTTTTCATTTTTTTTATGATTTCAATTGCTCTTGCTAGCTGTGTAGCTTGAAAGCCTGTTGTTTCATAGCTTTTGATTAACTCTGCATAGTTAATTCCATTATTGAAATCATATCCTTTGATAGATTTTCCTTGGATTTCTTCGCTTTCTTTGAAAATTGCTTTTTTTGCAATATTTGATTTGTCTGTTTGTTCCATGTAAAACTGAGAAAAAGTGGTTTTTTAAATGTTATACTTTATAACCACAATGCTTAAAAATCGAATAAATCTCAGAGAAAAATGGCATCTCAGTATTCCCCAGAATTGTATCAATATATAGGAAGAATTGCATTAGATGCTTTTCAGCAACCAAATTCTTATGCGCATTATACTGTTTTTCGTGATGCTTTAAAATCTTTAGATGGTGAAAATTTATCTGGGGAAGATTTGAGATTAGCAAGAAGATTTCTTGAAAAAAGAACAAGAGAAACTTGCCCTCATAATATTGGGTGTGCTTCAGGAGAAGCTGGTGAAGCCGATTAAATTAAAATTCAGAAATTTACATCCTTTCTAACTTAGCAATTCTATCCTCTAAAGGAGGATGAGTTGAGAAAAGCACAGCAAGCTTTTTTGGGCTTGCAATAAACAAAGGAGAGACAGCTCCAGATACTTTCATGTCATGATTTTGCTTTATTTTTTTTAGAGCTCCAATTAATCCTGTCGGAGTTCGAGTGAATTTAACTGCACTTGAATCAGCAGCATACTCTCTTTTTCTTGAGATAGCGAGTTGGACGAGCTGAACTACAATTGGAGCAAGAATTGCGAGAACAATTCCAATAACTAGAAAAATTGCATTTCCTTTATTATCGCTATCACTATCTCTAAACCATAAACTCCTTAGGAAAATTTCAGCTATGATTGAAATCATACCAACTAAAACAGCTACAAGTGTCATGAATCTAATATCAAAATTTGCAATATGCGAGAGTTCGTGCGAGAGAACCCCTTCCAGCTCCTGCTTGTTTAGTTTTTCAAGCGCACCTGTTGTAACGCAGATAACAGCATGCTGTGGGTCTCTTCCTGTTGCAAATGCATTTATTTCAGGGGAGTTCATTATATACAAGCGAGGTTTTGGCATTCCTGAAGCCAGACAAAGGCCTTCGACTAAATCATGATATTGCCTGTATTGATTTTGATTTGCTTCTTTTCCTCCAACTGATGCAATGGCTATCTTATCTGAGAAGAAATAACCTGACCAAACATAAATTAATGAAAAAACAATTGCAATTATAAGAATAAAAAATATATCTAAGCCCATGGCAAGTCCGATTACATAGATTAAACAGACAAGAACAACAAAAACAACAAAAATCAGCAAAACAGAGAGAATCTTGTTTTTTCTGATTTCATCATGAAATGAAAGACGCGCTTTTTGCTCCATAATTAGAAATGTCAAATCAATCAAAATTTAATTTAGGTACAGCTCTTTGCTTTTCTGGAATTTGGAGATAGTCTTTCTTTCCAAACCCATACATCTTTGCAAACCAGATTCCTGGAATTGTTGTAGTAATAGTATTATATGAAAGAATTCCGTCATTATAGTACTGGCGAGCATAAGCTACCTTGTCTTCTATTGCTGACAGCTCATTTTGAAGCTGAAGAAAGTTTTCATTTGCTTTTAAGTTAGGATAATTTTCAGCTATTGCAAATAAATGCCCTATTGCTGCCTGAAGTTTGTCCCCTGCTTTGACTTTTCCTGTGATATCTGTAGCTCCAACAAGTGCTTTTCTTGCTTCTGTAACTTCTGTTATTATTTTCTTTTCATGCTTTGCATAACCTTTAACAGCTTCAACTAAATTTGGAACTAAATCAGCTCTTTTCTTCAGCTGAACATCAATCTGTGCAAGGGAGTTCGCAATCTGATTAATTAAACGAACAAATCTATTATAATATAATATGAAAATTCCTGCAATCACAACAATTGCTCCAACACCAATCCATAACCAAACTGTCATGTATAAAAATAGAAGTCTGAGTTTATAAATCTTTTTTTATTAAAAATTATCCATTCAAGGGATTTAAACCATCTATTGCATTGCTTACTGCTATACCAACTGCTCCGGCTAGTCCAAGATTTCCTTTATCTGTTCTTTGATCTTGTGTTTTTGGTTCTTCTCTTCTTTTGGGGTTTGATAAATCAAAAGTAGTTTCAGGATCTTCAAATATTGCTCCACCCCTCATTAATTCATATTTACATTCTTCTTTTAATCTTATAGCTTCTTCCATTCTTCTTCGTAATTCAATTATATGTGCTGTTCTTCCTTGAATTAATCCTTTAGGGGTTATGTCTTTATAATGAGTATTGCAACCTAAACAAGAATAATCTCTATCTCCCTCTGGTTTCGTTGTGTGCTGTATTACTGCTTGTTCGCCACAATAAGCACAGTTAACTCCTCTCGCTAAATCCTGTCCAAATGAAAGATGATGAGAAACATTATTTCCCCTTATATTTCTATAAGAAACTAATTCACCTGGTTTTTCTGCTGGATGAGATTCATCTTTCATTCTTCTTTTACTTTTCCTTCATTTAAAAGCATTTATGTTCTTGAAAATAACTTTTTGAAATTAAAATTAAATATTCAAAACAAAAGTATATAAAAATTTAAAAAGCTATTTTTATCTAATTTAGAATGGCTAGGAGAGATAATACAGAACTTGTAGAGATTTCAGGAAATCTGATTGTTCATGCTTTTTATCATGTAGATATATCTAGAGAGCTGCATGGAACTCCTAGTTTAGATGATTTGCCTTATCGTCCTGCAGACAGAGGACAGGCTCCTGGAAGCATAAGCAGAAGCCCAATAACTCCTGAATCTGATTGGGAAGCAGACTGACAAGTTATTAAATACATCAATATTAATTCTAATTAAAATGGAAAATCAAAATCAGGAGAATATAAAACTGCCCTATATAACGGAAGGAGTTGAAGGAATTGGGGGAAAAATCAAGGAAAATACAGAGAGTTTTGTTGTTGAAGAAGTTCCTGTTTATGAATGCAGCGGGGAGGGGGAACATCTTTTTATTAATATAACAAAAGAAAATCTTACAACAAAAGAAGTCTGCGACAAATTAAAAGAAATATTCAATTTAAAATGGGAGGACATAGGAACAGCGGGATTGAAAGATAAGAATGCAAAAACAACCCAAACAATAAGTCTTAGATTTGGCAATTTTAATGGAATTAACATTGATGAAATAAAAGAAAAAATTGAGAATGAATTTTCAGGAAAACTGAAAGTAAACTGGATGAAAAAGCACAGCAATAAATTAAAATCAGGGCATTTGCTTGGAAATAATTTTAAAATAAAAGTTCTGGAACTTGACTGCGATATAGAAGAAGCAGAGAAGAGGGCAGAGAAAATCATTGAAAAAATTAAAGAAAGAGGGCTGCCAAATTATTATGGGGAGCAGAGATTTGGAAAAAATCAAGATAATTGGAGTGAGGGACTTGCTGTTTTAAGAGGAGAAAAAAAGATTTATGACAAATGGATGAGAAAATTTCTTCTTTCAAGTGTTCAAAGTTATTTATTTAATATTTATTTATCAGAGAGAATTAAACGAGGATGGTTTGATAAGCTCTTGGCAGGGGATATTGCAAAAAAGACAGACACAGGAGGCTTGTTTTATGTTGAAGCTGAAAATTTGGAAAAAGAACAGGAGCGTTTTGATAAAAAAGAGATTGTTTTCACAGGGCCTATGTATGGAGAAAAATTAATGGAAGCAAGAGAGAAATCAGGGGAGTTTGAAAAAGAAATTTTGAATAAATTTAATCTGAGCGAGAAAGAATTGAAATGGCTTGGAGGAACAAGAAGGCAGGGAAAATTGATTGTAAATGAAATTTCTTTTGAAATTGATGAAAGCAAAACTGCCATCTGGTTTTCCTTTTTTCTTCCGAAAGGCAGTTTTGCAACAGTTCTCCTTCGGGAATTGATGAAAAATTAGAAATTTTTCAAATTCTCGTTTTATGAGGTAAAGCTTTGAATAATGAAAAATTAGAAAAACAATTAAAATAATCTCTTTTATGTTCTTTTTGCAATTTTTAAAATTTCAAAAAATAAAATCATAAAACAAAAAATATAAAAAGAGAAAATAATTTATAATTATCAGATTAAATTATAAAAACAAAAAATGAATCAAAAAATAGAAGAAAATAAAACAGAAATAATTCAGAATAAACCGGAAATTCTGCAAAATAAACCAGAAGTTTCACAAAAAAATGGAAATGGTTTTCATAAAAAATTTTTGTTTGTGTCAAAAGAAAGCCTTTCCGGAGATTTGGCATGGAAAATAAGAAGAGAAGGGAATGAAGTAAGGGCTTTTATTGAAAAAGAGAGCGACAAGGATGTTTTCGACGGATTTATTGACAAAGTTGAAAAATGGGAAGAGCATATAGACTGGGCAGATGTGGTTGTTTTTGATGATGTTGGCTTTGGAGAAATAGCAGATGAATTAAGAGCAAAGGGCAAGCTTGTTGTCGGAGGAAGTGTTTATACAGACAGGCTGGAGACAGACAGGGAATTTGGGCAGGAAGAAATGAAAAGAGTAGGCATGACAATACTCCCTCACTGGGATTTTGAAAATTTTGATGAGGCTATCAGTTTCATCAGGGGAAATTCTGGGAGATATGTATTCAAACCATCGGGAAATACTCCTTCTGACCAGAAAGGAATTTTATTTCTTGGGCAGGAAGATGATGGAAAAGATTTAATAGAAATTTTAGAGCAGAATAAAAAAGTCTGGGCAAGGAAAATTAAAAAATTCCAGCTTCAGAAAATGGCTGACGGAGTTGAAATTGGAGTCGGAGCATATTTCAATGGAAAAGATTTCCTTTATCCCATCTGCATAGGTTTTGAGCACAAGAAACTTTTCCCAGGAGATTTGGGGCCATATACAGGAGAGATGGGAACCCTGACTTATTTTTCATCTTCAAATGAAATATTCAGAAATACTCTGGAAAAAATAAAACCAGATATAGTAAAAGCAGGATATGTTGGTTATATTGATATTAACTGCATTGCAAATGCAAAAGGAATATATCCCCTTGAGTTTACATGCAGATTTGGCTATCCAACTATTTCAATACACATGGAAGGAATACTTTCAGATATGGGGCTCATGATGTATAATATGGCAAAAGGAGAGCAATTTGAAATAAAAACAAAAAAAGGATTTCAGATTGGAGTTGTAGTTGTTGTTCCTCCATTTCCTTTTTCAGACAAAAAAGAAGCTTACATTTATCAGGATCTTTCCATCTTGTTCAAGAAGCCAAATCTTGACGGAGTTCATTTAGGAGATGTAAAGCTTGTTAATGATATTTGGGTGGTTGCAGGAGAAACAGGATATGTTTTGGTTATAACAGGCTCTGGACTGACACTTGAAGAAACAAGAAAACAGACATATGCAAGAGTCAAAAATATAATTCTTCAGAATATGTATTACAGAACAGATATTGGCTCAAAATGGATTCTAGGAGAGTCTGACAAACTTCATAATTGGGGTTATATCTAAAAAGCTTTATAAAACTAAAATTCTTTAATAAAAAATGGCAAAAATAAAAATAGACAAGGAAAAATGCATTGGATGTGGAGCATGTGCTTCTGTATGTCC
>Ga0315275_10001860_pt1 | contig 18849 bp, 18 predicted proteins | sample YL17G03_0_MG_FD_205557 | JGI IMG/M metagenome (GOLD analysis project Ga0315275, IMG submission 205557) | Sediment microbial communities from Yellowstone Lake, YNP, Wyoming, USA - YL17G03_0 | ecosystem: Environmental > Aquatic > Freshwater > Lake > Sediment | place: USA: Wyoming | collected...
CCTTTCTTTTCCAGGATATAATTTGCCCTGTCCAGATACAGCTATCGCTTAAATCGCTTTGGATTGACCGGAAAAACTTCAGTTGAAAAAGGTTTTTAGACAAACTCCCGTTAGTGGCAACCTCGACTACTACAGTCAATTCTTCAAAAGAGAACTAACTTTAATCTCTCGGTAATTTGATTAATTTGGATTAAATTTGCTAGTACCCAGACACTTGAGACAAAACAATAATTATCTTCTATGAAAAACCTAGTCATACTTTTGGTAGTCTTTACATCCACGTTTATAAGCTGTAAGGAAGGTATAAAAACTTCTTCTTCATCAAAACTAGACACAAAATTCGAACAAATTTCGGAAGACTTCCTAAGTGGATATCTAGCCTGGCGACCAGAATTATCGGTCGCTTTAGGATTTCATGAGTTCGATGGTAAAGTCTCAAACTTTAGTAAGGAGTCACTTCAAAGGGAGCACGAAAGACTTAAAAAGTATGATCAAATGCTTAATGGGCTTGATATTTCTGCACTTAGTCCTCGACTATATTTTGATTTACGCATATTACAATGCGCTATTAAGAATGAAATCTTCAATTTTGAAGAGATGGAATCTTATACAAAGAATCCAATGACATATGCTGGTGCATTAAACGTAAGCATCTATGTAAAGAGAAATTTCGCACCATTAGAAGACCGTCTAAGGTCAATAATTGCTTTCGAAAAAGAAGCTCCTATAATTTTTGCTACTGCAAAATCCAATCTTGTAGATTCACTTGCCAAACCATACGTTGAGACTGCAATTCAAATAGCTAAAGGCTCTTCAGAATTTTTAGATAATGATTTAAAAATTGCATTAAGAGATATAAAAAACGATTCTCTAATGACTGTGTTCGAAGCAGTAAATAATAAAGCGATATCTGAATTGAATGCATTTACTGAATATCTCGAAAAAGAAAAGCTTCCTAAAGCTCATAATAATTATGCTCTTGGAAGTGAAAAATATCGAAAAATGTTACTTTATGGAGAAGACATTACATTGTCTCCTGAAAAGATACTTGAAGTAGGATTGTCAGAGCTTGAACGCGAAAAAGATTCCTTTAATGCAGCTGCAAAGATCGTAAATCCCAATAAAAAGCCTGTTGAAGTGTATAAAGACCTCCAAAAGGAACATCCAACTTCAGACAGTCTGATAACGAATGTTAAGAAAAACGTGGAAGCCATTCGACAATTTTTAATTGATAAGAAAATAGTTACTATTCCTTCTGAAGTCAAGGTTCTGGTTGAAGAAACTCCCCAATATGCCAGGTCCATCGGTATGGCTTGGATGGATCCGGTAGGCCCTTTCGAAAAGAAAGCAACTGAGTCATATTACTACATTACACCTGTTAATCCGACTTGGACTGAAAAACAAAAAACAGATTGGCTTTCAATGTTTGACTTTTACTCAACTGATATAATGACCATACATGAAGTATATCCTGGTCACTACATCCAATGTATTCATCTTAATGCATCGTCGTCCACAAAAATTGAAAAGACTTTCTATAATTATGGTTTTGATGAAGGCTGGGCCCATTATACTGAGAAAATGATGATCGATGAAGGATACGGGAATGCAGGAGATCTAATAAAAGCAGCTAAATACCGTTTGGCCGAATCAGGAGGTGCCTTGCGTCGCTTATGTCGGTTGTGTGTATCTATTAAGACACATTGCCAGGGTATGTCAGTAGAAGATGCAACCAGTTTTTTTATGAATAACTGGTATCAAGGCGAAGAACCTTCTCGAGAGGAAGCGATTCGAGGAACTTTTGATCCAAGCTATCTTTATTATTCTCTCGGTAAGCTACAGATTCTTAAGCTCAGAAATGACTACCAAAAACAGGAAGGAAAGAATTTTTCATTACAGAAATTTCATGACCTTTTGTTAGATAATGGTATGCCTCCCATACAAATTCTGCGGGAAAAATTATTAAAAGACAAAAATGTTTGGACAGAAATACTTTAATTTTATAAGCTTACAATTTTTCTACGTTTTAAATATCAATTAGCCTATAACTTGACAAATTATTGTATTAATAATAAAATGCTGCCACTAATATCAGGTAAGTTGCTTGTCACGGTTTTTGCAATTTACTCCTGCACTCAAGCCAGCTTTGTAACTCGTGACAAATCCGGACCGCGCCACTACTGTTAAGAAAATAACAATATCGGGATAGATTCCGGTCCGCTTAAAAAACTTGTACCGCGACACTCGTAATGCTCTATAAAAATTGTACCATGACGGCAAAAACGCGTGCCATACCCTCCTTGCACCGTGACAATTTCTCGGCTAAAGTACCAGGACCCTGCCCGGTGCTTGCGTCGGGTAACGCAACCTCGCGGCAGGCTGGCTCCTTCGCTGAAACAGCCCAACAGGCTGTTTCTATACGCTCGGCCCTATTGCCGGGCCGTTAGCCACGACTTGAAACATTCTATTATGAAGACATTAACCCAGCATTTATTACTCTTAGTAATTACAGCAATAGTAATTTCAGGATGTCAAAAAACACTTAAAGGTGACCTTATCATAAAAAATGTAAATCTTATTGATGTTAAAAGTGAGGCCGTCAATAAATGCATGGATATAAGTATAATAGGCGATTGCATTGCTCATATTGACAGACATCGAAATCGAACATATATAGCACCTCAAATCATTGATGGAACAGATCAATATTTAATTCCCGGATTGTGGGATATGCACACTCATACGTGGTTGGATTACAAAGATTTTTTCCCGTTATTGTTAGCCAACGGTATTACCGGAATAAGAGATATGTGGGGAAATTTAAATGAGCTGATAAAAATCAGAGAAGAAATAAAAAATGGAATTATCGCCGGTCCTGAAATTATTTCGGCCGGAGCAATTGTAGACGGTAAGTTGACTGTGTTGGAAGGTTCATATGTAGCTGATACTCCGGAAAAGGGCAGAGAGATTGTAATAAAACAAAAGGCTGACGGGGCAGACTTTATTAAAGTATATAGCAGGCTTGAAAGAGAAGTTTATTTTGCTATAGCTGACGAGTGTAAAAAACAAAACATTCCATTATGTGGACATATACCTGAAAAAATCACTTTAGAAGAAGCAATTATAGCAGGACAGCAAAGCAGTGAACATTATAACGGAATTATGGAATTCATGTCTTCAAAGAAAGACTATTATTATTCTGTGCTTCGTGGAGAAATCAGGGATAGCGCATTGACAGGAACTAACAGCTCTCCCAAAAGAATTGAATTTTTAGCGCAAACTTTCGACAAAGGAAGAATAGATGATCTTATTAAAATTTTAAGTAAAAGCAATATGTGGATAGATCCCACCTGGGTGGTAATCAGAACATACGCCTACCTTAATGACTCCAGCTTTACTCGTGATGATCGAATTTATTATATGCCTGAATATTTTATTAAATATTGGGATCCTAAAAGAAATATAAATTTTAGCCGGAGGACAGATGCCGATTATGATGTAGAAAGAGATTGGGACCAAAAGGGTTTATCCATTATGAAGCAAATGTTAGAGGGGGGCGTAAAATTTCTTGCTGGTACCGATTATCCAAACCCTTATTGTTTCCCCGGCTTCAGCCTTCATGACGAGCTTCAGATTTTTGTAGAAAAAGCAGGATTTACTCCCTGGGAGGCACTTAAAACAGCTACTATCAATCCTGCTATCTTTTTAAAAAAGGACAAAGAATTGGGGACTATTGAAAAGGGTAAAAAGGCAAATTTGGTCATGCTTTCAGCTAATCCCTTGGAAAACATTAATAATACAAGACAAATTGAAGGTATTGCTTTAAGAGGGAAATATTATGAGGGAAATATTTTAAAAGAACAAATAGAAAAGATAGCTAAAAAGAACAGGCTGCCTAAAATAAAGGAAATTATTGAACCTATTATACTTAGTAAAGGAATAGATGCCGCAATTTCCTTTTATTATGAGTTAAAAGAAACAAAACCCGATAATTATAATTTTGAAGAAAAACAATTAAATGAATTGGGTTATCACCTTATATCATTAGGAAAGCTAAAAGAGGCTGTTAGAATATTTGAATTGAATATCGAAATTTTTCCCGAATATGCTAATGGATACGATAGTTTAGGAGATGGTTATCTGGCTGTCGGAGAAAAACATAAAGCTTTAAAAGTATGGGAAAAGGCAGTCACCTTAGGATTTGGCTACTCGAAAGATAAAATAGAAAGACTTAAAAAATAAAAACAAAGCTGTGGCTAATACGGACAATAAAGGGCAATTGATCTGTCACATTTTTTACTAGATGTTCCTGCACCTAAGACAGATTTGTAAAGGCTTATACCGCGACCGCACCAGTGCTTCCTATAAAGTATTGTATACCTTGACTTGTTACCCGCTCACCAGCAACATTGTACCGCGATACTGCACCAGTAAGCATTTATAAAAATCCTGCAAGGGGGCTAAATTCCAATCATTTATTTCGTTACACAATCTTATATAACACCAATCTGGTAAGTACTTTAATATTTTATGTCTATCTTTAATGGGTAAATTGTTATAAGACTGTGTATTAAACACTAAAAAGTTAGATTAGATTTACCTGTACTAAACTAAAAACAAAAAGTGAGGCGATGAAGAATTCTCGATTATCAAATGTTAGGTGGGGGCGAGTTCTCTTGACTGGCATTGTGGTCTATGCCCTTAGTTATTGTATTATTTTCTTGGTAATAACTGCCTACGGATTTATTTTAGCATTCCAAGCCCGAGGGGCACCAGATCAAGATCAAATCCAACAGTTTGCCAGTCAGGTAAGCCCTTGGGGTGTGCCAGCGCTGGCATTACTACTGACATTCGGCGCAGCGGTTTGGGTGTCACGTAAAGTCATAATTGCGACCAGCCTACATGGTTTGCTTGTCGGCCTTATTGTTGCCATTATTAATGTAATCGTCTCATTAATATTTGGTTGGGCAATGAATTTGCTAGACTTGATGTGGTTTTTCCTTATTATAGCTGCCGGATGGTTTGGCGGTTTTCTATATAGCCGGGGACGGTAAACAGCTTGGTCAGAATTTTCATTACAGAGTATGATATTTCTAGGTTATAATGATTTAACAGCATGTTATTGAATGATCCTTTGCTGTACAAGAAAGGTTAAGTATTATGAAGCAGTTGGGTAGGTAAGGGGGAATCTCACCCCCAAACCTCCCTCAGAACCATATGTGAACCTTTCGACTCATACGGCTCCCCGAACTCACTTAGAATATAAATTGAAATGATAGAAGGATGAAAGCAATTGTATGCACAAAATATGGACTACCTGAAGTTCTTCAACTCAAAGAAGTTGAAAAACCTATTCCCAATGATAATGAAGTACTGATAAAAATACATGCAGCATCAGCTACAATATCGGATTGTCTTGTCAGAAGTGGAAAGGTAAATATTTTACTATGGCTCCCCATGCGGATATTCGTTGGTTTTAGAAGGCCAAGAAGATCAATACTGGGACTAGAGTTATCTGGAGAAGTTGAACGAATAGGCAAAGATGTAAAAAGATTTAAGATAGGGGACAATGTCTTTGCATTTACAGGGAAACGTTTTGGTGCTTATGCCGAATATACTTGTCTCCCTGAAGACGGTGTGTACATGCCTGCTGACTGTATTATGGCATTAAAACCATCCAACTTGACCTATGAAGAAGCGGCAGCTTCTCCAACAAGAGGTACCTTAGCTTTGCATTTTCTTAAAAATGGAAATATCCAGAACGGACAAAAAGTTCTTATCTATGGTGCTTCCGGAGGAGTTGGTACTTTTGCGGTACAGATTGCCAAGCACTATGGAGCAAAAGTTACTGGGGTTTGCAGTACTTCAAATTTGGAATTAGTGAAATCTCTGGGAGCCGATGAAGTAATTGATTATACAAAAGAGGAACTCACGAAAAGTGGCGAGCATTATGATTTAATCTTTGATGCTGTAGGCAAAAGGAAAAGTTCAAAATTTAAATTAATGTGCAAAAAAGAACTAACTCCAAATGGGAAATACATTTCAGTCGATGATGGAACTCCAAGGATAAATAATGAATATTTAATATTACTCAAAGAGCTGATTGAGACAGGAAAGATTAAACCTGTCATTGATAATTGTTACCCATTGGAGCAGATTGCAGAGGCTCACAGATATGTTGACAAGGGGCACAAAAAGGGGAATGTGGGTATAACAGTAATATGAAAAACAAAATAAATAACGAACGCATAACACGGACAATAAACGGCATTTGTTTGTCATGGTTTTTGCTTTTGTCCCTGCAACCAGGACAGGTTCTACTGATCGAAGCACCCGGATACGCGCATCTGCCCGCTATTAAACTACTGCACCTTGACCAATTTCTGGCTCCGTTCCAACTTGTACCGCGACACCCTGATGCTCACTTCGTTCGGTCAGGGCCTTCTGCGCGACACGCGTAATGCTCACAAAATCTTGTACCTGGCCCTCCTTCGCCAAGGCTTCGGAGGGCAAAGACGGCAAAAAATGCGCCATCCCGCTTTTTTGGAAAAAAGCGGGAACACAAACGCCCTTTATTTCCGGGCCGTTAGCGTTAATAATCAGCGCATTACGTGACTATGCATCATGACAATTTCGCTTCGTAAGACAACCTGGTAAATAGAAAAATTCTACCGCTACAGCATCAAAGTCATGAAGTAATACTTGGATAAAGCCACCAAATTAAGTATCTTCGTACTGTGAAAAAGCGAGCAAAAATAGGGTTAGACGTTGAAATTGATGAGTTAACAAATTCAATCAAAAACGTTATCTCCGGAGATAGTTTTTCGACAGATATTTCAAGGATTACAAAAGCTGATCTTAAAAATATTACTAAAAAAAATGACTGGCAATTTGACTGGAAACTTGAACTAAAACATCCTGAACGAGATGTTTACAAACTGACAATTGTAAATAATCAGACTATCATTCAGGGATTAATCAGTCTTGAGGTAAAATCTGATCATGTATTTATGCACCTAGTCGAAAGTGCCCCATTTAATAAAGGAAAATCCAAACTTTATTCAGGTATACCTGGAAACCTTGTTGCATTTGCATGTAAAATATCCTTTCAGAGAGGACACGAAGGAAATGTTGCATTAATCTCGAAAACACAACTAATTGACCATTACACTGAAAGTCTCGGAGCAATTCATGTTGGAGGACGACTTATGATTATTGATTCAGCAGCTGCTTTAAAATTGATAAATAGGTACTTCGCTAATATCTAGATTATGAAAACAAAGAAGATAGAATTAGATGTAGATTTTATTGGGGGACAAACTCCTTTGACAAAAGAAGAAGAGAGAGCGATTAGTGATTTCATCAAAAAACAGAAATCAAAAAAAGTAAAGAGTCTTACCATTAAAACCAAAACTGCTAAACAATTGATTTAAAATAAAAGTCGAGTAGGTAAGGGGGAATTTCACCTCCAAACCTCTCTCAGAACCGTACGTGATCCTCTCGAATCATACGGCTCCTCGAACTCACGCAACCAGTTAAGGTTGACAGGCTATGAAATTAAGCGCATCCCCTTTCAGGTTGGCTCAGATTGCCTTGAGTCCGCTGACCTCTTCGCTAAGATTGACTTTCACCAATCATCTCTTGGGTATAGTCGCTACTACGGGCCAGTCCGCCCCTAACAGACGCATCGCTATTTCAGCCTTTCCCTACGGGTTCTCGGCTTTTTCACTTAACATCGGCTATTAGGTTCTCCTGTTCCGAAAACATGCCCAGATAGAGTTCCTGCCGTCTTAATGCCGGATACCATGCAAGCAATAATCAGGTTATACCTTGCACCTTGCTCTCTCGCCGTCGCCACCAGCTCGATTTCGATACCGTAAAAGTTATTTACGACACTTCAATAACGGTTTACTTTCGTTCAGCTCCTCTACCCATATCAGTACTAAATATATCCATACTTTTTCCGGACCTTCAGTCATTAACCTTGATGCTAAAAGTACCCAACTCTTGAAAAGTGAGCACCACAAGGCGGTTTGATCACTGTGCCTGAACACCCTGACCGATAGACCACTTCAAAGTGCCTTGACATATCTTTGTTCGGTGAGACCTCCAGCCTCTGGACTGGCTCGTTTCCATTGACAATGTCAAAACACAATGACTATCATCATGTTTACAGTTTCGTTGTTGCTTCAAAGAACTTATTCCTCCTCGTACCCTGCAACAACTCAGGACACACAGCCAGCAGCTAATACGGACAATAAAATTAATAGGCTCGTCACGGTTTTTGCAATTCCTGCCTGCCGGCAGGCAAGCTTGCACCGTGGTCCGCCAGCTGGCGGACTAAAGTACCAGGACTCTGCACGGATGCTTCGTCGAGTAACGCTTACTAATTATACCGCCGGGCCGTTACCAACAAGCCGCAGAAAAAAGACAACGACAGAGACAGACAATGAATTTTGCTGCAATTAAAAGACAGAAAAAAGGAAAATGCCATCGCACAAAAGCAAGAGTGTGACTGCTAATCCCTTCAACCGTCCCTTCGCAGCCACACACATACTTTTTTATCCAACACTTACTCCATTTGTTTTTATAAAGGTTCTGGTTAATTATCAATTCAATAAAACACTAAGATTCCTTGCCAGCAATGGATAATCATCAATAAGACCCAGTTTGCTTAATTTCTGCTTTGTTGATTTTGGAATTTGATCAATGGGTATTCCATTAAGAATAGCGATTGTTTCATATTCGGAAAACTGCATCCTTTCTTCCATCCATTTTAGCTGTTTTCTATTTTCAGGACAAACAATCTGACATCTGAGGCAACCGAACAAACAGTGATGAAATAAACGATCAATATTTTTCGGGAAATCACCTGCATGTTCATTATGAAATGTAAGACAACGTCCTGCATATAATAAAAACCTCTGTTCATCTATGGCCCCCAGAGGACAGGCAACTAAGCAGGCTTTGCATTTCAGGCATTTTTCCATTATAACAGGAAGCCTCCAAGTATATTCTGAACATTGTAAATCTGTAAAAAATGCCATAAGTCTGAAAAAACTTCCCTTGCCTGGGATATAGCTTATGTTATTCCTACCATATTCAGCCAGGCCGCTTCTGACAGCAAGAAGTTTCAAAGGGATGGAGGTTGGGAATAGATTGAAGCCTTCCGGGTTAAGAATTTCTTTTAAGCGTCTTTTCATTTCAGTATTTGCAGAATAATCATAAGTCGGAGGAATTATTACTTGTTGATCGGTTCCATTCCATCTGAAAATTAAAACAACTGTTGGCTGTGGTACTGCAATAATAATTAAGGATTTGGCTTCTGTAAAAGAAGTTGGATTATGGAATTTGAATGAAGTGAGGCGTTCCTCATAGAAATCTTCGGAGAAATAACCATTATCGTGTTGCATCTTAAGTTCCTCTTTAAGCTCTTTTAAATGTACAACTGAAACTATTCGTGAGACACTCCCGGACTTTTCCACAATTGATGATATGCATTTGAGAATTTCAATTGGTTTCATATAAATACATTTAGTATATTTTTTAGACCTGGCTTGATTTTACACTTTGAATATAAAGGCTAGGAAAGACTTAAGCAGATATTTTGTTTTTTTAGAAGACAGTAGAAACCTGCTCAAACAATACTTCATAGTGTTTAACTTCCTGTTCAAGTTCGATGAGATATTTTTCATCATCTGGGAAGTATAGTGGTTTTTCTATATTTTGTCCTGCAAAATTCCGAATAGACACATATGATTCCCAAAATGAAAGGAATATAAAATCTACTTTCGCATCACCAGGGCGTCGAAGGACATATACTCCCCGGTTTCCGTCCGCATCAATACAAGTCTTTATCCCAGTGCTTTTCATATATTCCAGGAAAGCTTCGTTATTCTCAGCCAGAGTCACTCCATGCCACATCCTTGCAATCATTTTAACCTCCTATGAATTAATGTTATTTAAAGATCATTTTCATTTGCATAACTTCAGTTTTGTTCTAAATTTATTCTAAAATTATTTGTTCAGATTAAGGTCGATCCATTTACGGAATAAAAAGTGGTTTGTTTTTATTCCAAATTCGGGTAAGAGCTTTTGTGCTATAAGTTCCCTGTTAACCAATAAGATCACTAAGAAGAAGAACTGAATTAAATACCTGTTTATGCCAAAACCTGCCACGATACCGTTAATGTCTCCACCAAAAACAAATGGTGCCAGCGAGAGATTCAAAGCATCGGCAAGCATAAAAATAATTATAACATATTCAAGAAAATGAGCAAGGTCTTTTTTTAACTCTTTTATCTTTACCCTAAGTAGAAACAGAGTATACCCCAATGCAAGAGTTATTATATTTGGGGTACCGGAAATAAACCCCCACATTACTCCTTCTCTTTCAGCAACCGGTGTATTAAAAATTACCTGCGGCCCGTACCATTGTACCAGGATTGAGTGGCATTCTCCGTAAGTTAGAGCAGCAATTAAGTGTACACCTTCATGGATTACCATATAAAGCATCAAGGCTATTAAAAAATAAATCCAATTTTTCATATATCTCATTATTTATTAGGATTATCTATGACATTAGTTTTGCTCTTATAATAATATTTTATAGTTTTTACAGTATTTCCGCAGGTTTTCATATTGCACCATAGCCGTCTGTTATTTTTACTTTTATCTATATAAATCCATCCACAGTGCTTGCATTCCTTCAAACGATTTAGGGTATCAGAAATGAGTAAATCATAAGCTGATTTTATTAATGGATGTAAAGTGTATAAAAGATTGAAAGATTTATCGTCCCAATTTTCTGTAATTTTCAGTTCTTCAGTGACTCCGATTTTCAAATATCTTAGAGAGCGAGAGAGTTCGTTATTAAAATGTGCCAAATCGTTGTCAGAAGGCAAGTCCTCCTGAGCTAATTTATAGAAGATCCTATAAAGCAATTCTCTTACAGAAATAATTCTCTTAAGTTCGTTTGCTGCTTTTACATGATTTTTTGAAACATAATTTTTTAACCGATCTTCTTCAAGATCGTTAAAAAGTTGTACTTTATAAATCCAACGCAGCCAGTCTCCAGGGTTTGTAATAAATTCATATAGAGGGTTTTCGAAACGACTCCTGACAGAATTTACAAAATCCAGACACAGACGACCACCGTCTAATTCCAATGTCTCTATGGTGCGAATAAATGGTCTCATTAGTAAACATATAAATTAAATGGATATCATTAAAAAAGGGATGCAATCGCCCAAAAAATGAACGATCATTGCCGGCAACAGACCTTTTCTGTAATAGATATAAGATAGTATTACACCTGCGACTAAGGATACTATAGAGCCTGAATGAAGTAAGAATGCAAATGCCAGGGCTGACAAAATGGAACAAATAAGGAATATCAAAATCTTCGAATGAAATATTTTTGTAAATACCAATATAAATAGTGAAAACAGGAAAAACCTGAAGATGACTTCCTCTGTGATACCTGCTCTTATCGAAATTAATATTGAATTGATTGGAGTGAGCGACTTTACCCATCCGATGGATTGAATATTTTGCTCCTTAGAGATGTACCATATGACTGTATTAAGTGTGATAAGAAGTACACTCAGACCTAGGATTATAAGCCAGCTTTTTTTAGACTCCTTGGGATCATCATCGCAATAAAACAGAAATGGAGTTTTTGCGTACCTGATAATAATAACGCCTAAAAAACCGATCAGTAGCATGATTAAAGAATCGTTGCCAGCAATCAACCAGGGTGAACGACCTGGATATATATAGGGTGTAATAATGAAGTCTATGCCTGCAGTTGATACAGCAAACAGAATAATCCAAAATATGTTTGTCCAATTTATCTTCAATTGAAATCCTCCTTTTAATTTATTCATAGTTGGCTTTATTATTATTTATTGATCTTAAAAAAACTATATACAATGTTTTTCTGATACAAAAATACTAAGAATTATTAACACCTGCAAATAAATTTATAATGGTGTTAATTAATTATGTGTTTTCGTGCGGAATTTTTGTTCTTCTGCAATTTAATGACAGAATGTTTGATGTGTAGACCGAGCACACATTACCTTCGTCAGGCACATTGGCAAAACACACATAGCCAACGCCAAGTCCAAATTTTGCCAAAGAGCCTTCCAGTCCTTCCCGCTCCAACGAACGGATAGAAAGACATTGCAGCAAAAATGGAGAATCGGCCAATGAAGTTCAAAAACGGCCAGTTGCAACAGGCGGTATATTTTATTGCCGGGTTAGTGCAGGTTTCAGCGTTTCTGCATTTAATAGTCTTTTGTGTAACTTGAAGGACAGTGTTTCGAAATCGGCAACAAAAACATACCACCAAACCGTTAGCTGTAATGCGCAGTGCGACACGAAGTCGCTTTAAATAACAGTTATCCAATGTATTATGACAACATTCTACAATTCGAGTTAACCTTCTGTTCCATCAGTTGAGCCTACCGGCACATGCGTGGAGAGTGATTTCCGGGTGTGAAGCTGCCGGGACAAAGTTACCTACCCGATAACAACAATTGGAAGGTGCCGGCTTGGGTGGTATGGTGAACACATGTGAATTGTTGTAAGCGTCGTCATAACGAAAAAGCGAAAGTTGTTGTTACGCTTTGACCAAAAGGTATAAGGGCAGGATATGAATTTTGCGCACTTCATACATTGGACGTTGACCCTTCGGCGTAGTAGACAGCACCTAACCCATCCTGTTATTTAGCGAAACGTGGTAAGCCTGAATGATTCCCTTCGGGGTAGGTCTCCGGCGACGGTGATACAACACCATGCAGGTAAAGGAGGATAAAGAAAGCGAAGGCTATCTTGTAATTAGGTAGATAGGAGTTCCAAATTTGCTCTACTGCGAAAGCAGGCTGACTTTTATCTGGTGCTCTGTTGCAAGAAATCTGTAGTAAGACTTTAACTTAAGGAAGCAAATGAATCGCCCAAAACGATGTGCTCTTAAGACACTCACCACAACATGGAACTTTATCCCTTGGGACAAGGTTAGAAAGATCGTAAGGTCATTGCAGAGACGTATTGCAAAGGCAATAAGCGAAGGTTACCGAAACAGGGCACGAGCCTTGCAATGGCTACTTACGCACTCTTTTGCAGCAAAATTACTGGCTGTCAAAAGAGTAACTGAAAACTCAGGAAAGAACACTCCCGGCGTTGACGGGGTGTTATGGAAATCCTCCAGGCAAAAACTATCAGCCGTTAAGTCGCTAGTCAGAAAAGGATATAATGTTAAACCTCTGAGAAGGGTAAACATCAGAAAAAGACATGGTGGTACAAGACCCCTTGGAATACCTACAATGAAAGACAGGGCTATGCAAGCTCTTTTCCTATCTGCACTCGACCCGGTATCGGAGACAACCGCAGACTTCTCCTCATACGGCTTTCGTCGCAAGAGAAGCTGTCATGACGCTATCGAAAGGTGCTATATACACCTGTCAAGAAACGACAGTGCAACATGGATACTGGAAGGTGACATCAAAGGGTGTTTTGACAATATCAGTCATGAATGGATTATCAACAATGTCCTTATAGACAAAACAATTGTTACCAAGTGGCTTAAAGCTGGATTTATTGACAAAAACAAACTGTTTCCCACAAAGGCAGGAACCCCGCAAGGTGGTATAATCTCTCCTACTCTTGCAAATATGGTATTGGACGGATTGGAAGCAGCCATTTACAAAAGTGTTAACACTCGTATCATAAAATACGACGGCTGCAGAAGAAACTATCACAAAATACATTTTGTAAGGTATGCCGATGACTTTATCATCACGGGATCAAGCAAAGAGGTATTAATGAACGTTGTTAAACCTGTAATTGCTAATTTCCTTATCGAAAGAGAACTGACGCTCTCGGAGACAAAGACCAAAATCACAGACGTGTATAACGGGTTCGACTTCCTTGGTCAGAACATCAGAAAGTTCTCAAACGGAAAATTGATGATCAGACCTTCAAAGGAAAACTTTAAGTCTGTCCTGTCAAAGATCAAGCTGATCATAAGACAGCATTGGGGGGCTCCTACTGTCATCCTTATTCGCAGACTCAACTCTGTGATAACCGGATGGACGAACTTTCATAGACACGTCGTGGCTTACAGATGCTTTTGTAACCTTGACAGGTTTATCTGGTTCTACCTCTGGAAATGGGCTAAACGAAGACATGCAAAGAAAGGTCTTTGCTGGATTGCCGATAATTACTTCAAAAGAATCGGCTCTCGCAAATGGACATTCTTTGGCACTTTTGACAACGGTACAGAGATCTTATTAAGATATGCCTCTGATACCCATATCATACGACACGTCCTTATAAATGGTAAAGCAAATCCTTATTGTGCACAATGGGATAAGTACTACCGGCAAAGATATGCCCGGAAAATGGCCGCCTGACTTTGTATTGCAGGGTAACCTGGTTACCTTTAGAGTGCTTGAGCCGTATGCGATGAAAGCCGCAAGTACAGTTCTTAGGAGGGAAAGGCGGGGCAACCCGCCCGACCTATCCGACGCCAATTTTACACGGACTAGACAATCTCATTTTAATCGCCTCCAATTTCTACAAGACAATTTTATCAAATTAATCTTTCACGTCAAAAACAATGAAAAAAATCTATTTATCTGTACTAGTTATCCTACTCCTTGGAGCGTGCCAGACAAAAACAAACTATGAATCTGATATTAAATCATTTCGCACTGATATTAAAGCAATTCGCACTTGGCTTGATAATTATATGGAAGCAGTAAAAACAGCTGACATTGAACGAATTTTATCATATGAAAGTGATGATATATGTTATCTACCACCAAATCAACCATTATTTTCTGGCAAAGAGAATCTAAGAAAATGGCTTTTAGCCTACTTTAATTATTTTACCCCTTCAGAAAGATTAGATCTACTAAATTTTGAAGTCTTTGGTGATTTTGCCTATTTAAAAGGTAAGTATAAAATCAATGCCAAAATAAACCATAGTGGCAAGGAAATCAGCGATTATGGCAAGTTTCTATACTTTTTCAAACGTCTGGACAATGGCAATTGGATATGTACTCAATCTATTTGGAACAGCGATAACCGATCTTTTGATTTGCATTCCCTGATTCCTGCTGACTTTTCTGGTAATTGGAAACTAGATCTAACAAAAAGTGCTTCTATTCCAGATATCATCTCTTCAACATTGGTAATTATCCAAAAAGGTAATGATATAAACATAAACAGGACTTATGAAATAAAGGATAAAGGACCTTTAAAAAGTTCTTTCAATTATACAATTGGGAGTGAAACTCAAAGTAAATCGGAAACAGGAACCCTTACGACAAAAAGTTCATGGGATTCGGATAAACAAACTTTAACAATTATAGAAACACTTCTTTCTGAAAAAAATGGTAAAAGACAGGAATACAAAAGAATTACTGTTTACTCATTAACTGCAAAAGGGGAAATATTGAATATTATCTCAGATGACATCCTTCCAGAAGGATCCTTGACACCAAAAAATGAAAGGCATACGGAAATGATCTATACCAAGTTGTAGTTAAGATTCATGACTTATACTGATATTTACCCTGGCAAAAAGCGCTTATACCAAAATGGCTTAAGACACTTTACATTGACTATTAGCCAATTTAAACCTGCAATCTTGACAAAATATTAAGTCGAGTAGGTAAGGGGGAATTTCACCCCCAAACCTCTCTCAGAACCGTACGTGATCCTCTCGAATCATACGGCTCCTCGAACTCACGCAACCAGTTAAGGTTGACAGGCTATGAAATTAAGCTCATCCCCTTTCAGGTTGGCTCAGATTGCCTTGAGTCCGCTGGCTCCTTCGCTGAAACAGCCCAACGGGCTGTTTCTATACGCTCGGCCCTATTGCCGGGCCGTTAGGCTTAAATTACTAGCTCACTGCTCCTTATAAAGTTTCTTTTGTAACTAATTGAAATTATAACCTTAATTGAGATCAGGGATTTTTTATGTAAATAGGGCAACTAATTGGATATCACAAATTGTGAGGTCCGAGGGTGATCGAATGGGACTAAGAAAACCTCCATATGTTTTTACTGAACAAGGGGTTGCAATGCTTTCAAGTGTCTTAAATAGTGACAGAGCAATTCTGGTAAACATTCAAATAATGAGGGTATTTACCAAATTGAGAGCACTTCTGGAATCACATGCTGAAATATTAAGAAAACTTGACTCCATTGAGAAAAAGGATATAGAACAAGACGATAAGATTCTACTAATTTTCGAATATCTTAAACAGTTGGAACAAGCAAAACAAGAGGAAATCTCTTTCAAAGAAAGAAAGTGCATTGGATTCAAATCATAGTTCCTACCCCAGACTGAAAAAAAATCTAAGCCTAATACGGACAATAAACGGCATTTGTTTGTCACGGTTTTTGCTTTTCTGCCTGCCGGCAGGCAGGTGCTCCTATATCCATGACAGCTTTGTAACTGGTGATAATTCTGGACCGCGCCACTGCTTCCAAGTGAAGAATGTACCGCTGACGCTCGCTTTCAGCCTCGGTCAGGGTCTTCGGCGCGACACGCGTAATGCTCAATCAAGTTTGTACCTGGCCCTCCTTCGTCAAGGCTTCGGAGGGCAAAGACTGCAAAAACGCATGCCACCCCGACGACGGCGGGGACCCTTACTAATTATACCGCCGGGCCGTTATGCTTAAGCCCGAGGACGTTACGAGACTAGGCCCATCTTGACAACAAAGGTCTAAGCATAACTCTCCGAAAATGGATTTTACCTGCAAGCAAGACAATTTCGCAGTGGATGAGCAACCGGATGTTAGTGACTTTCTTACTATTTATCAAATTCTCAATACCGTGATAAATCCTGCTACCAAGATAGCGACAAAAAGCCTACCAGCCGACAATCAAACTGTGGTGGTTTTTGCATTGTTACCTAGACAGTTCACCTTGACAAGAAACCTCCTGCCAATTTACCTGGACTGGCAAAAACCACAACAACTGCTGACACAGTCACCAGATAACCAAACTCTATAATGTTAGCCATCATAAAATAATATTGCATAAGTAATTGTGAATTGATAAATTTATCTTTCAATAACCTAAAACTCAAAACACTATGAAGAAAAAAGTAATTATTCTTCTATTGTCGGTTTTCATTTTTCCCACAGTGGCCCGTTGTCAAATCAACGATCAACTTACAGATGAGCAGAAAACATGTTTATCAAAAGCAAATCGTCACGAAAAAGAAGGTTGGATTTATCTTCACATTGAAGGCGCTCCAAAAGATCGTGGTTTTCAGCATGGATACTTACTTGCAAATGAAATAAAGGAATCGATCAGGGTCCTGAGCGAGGTTTGGCAGTATCAAACCGCTTTAGAGTGGCAATGGCTTGTTCAGAAGTCTGGCAATTTACTCACTCCCAAAGTTGATTTTGAAAATATTACAGAAATTGATGGGATTGTGGAAGGAATGAAAGCAGCTGGCTTTATAACGAGTCGTGATGAAATTGTAGCTTACAATGGTTACATGGAACTCATATGGTATTGGTGGCCTTCAGTAAAAGATACAATCTCACCTAATTCACCAGATCCCAAAAAACAATCATGCAGTTCGTTTATTGCGACGGGAAGTATGACTGCCGATGGGGGCATCGTACTTGGTCACAACACGATGAATGACTATTATTATCCTCTCTGCAATATTATTCTGGATATCATACCTGATAACGGGCACAACATGTTAATGCAATCATATGCCGGCTTCATTCACAGTGCAACAGACTTCTTTGTAACAAATGCCGGGCTTGTCGGCTCAGAAACCACAATTGGAGATTTCTTCCCCTTTGATGAAAAGGGCGTTCCTGAATTTGTCCGGATGCGACGCGCCACACAATATGCATCTACGATTGATGAATGGTGTGAAATAATGAAAAATGGGAACAATGGTGGATATGCAAATGCATGGTTAATAGGTGATATCAACACAAACGAGATCGCCCGACTTGAGCTTGGATTGAAGTATGTTGGTTTTGAGAAAAAAAAAGATGGTTATTATGTCGGTTCAAATGTTGTTGAAGATTTAAAAATCTTGCGCTTCGAAACTAAAACTAAGGAAACAAACATCAAACTTTCTTCCATTGCCCGCCGGGTTCGCTGGAAACAATTAATGAAAGAAAATGTGGGAAAAGTAAACCTGGAACTTGCTAAAGATTTCGAAGCCGATCATTTTGATACATATTTAAATAAGACAAAACCTGGCGGGAGAACATTGTGTGCACACGGGGATCTCAATTTTGAGGCAGATGCTGGTATTGATGATCCATTTCCCCCTATTGGAACGCTTGATGGTAAAGTTATTGATTCAAAGATGGCAAAACAAATGTCATTTATTGCACGATGGGGCTCTGCGTGCGGAATCCCATTTGATGCCAATACTTTTTTAAAAGCACATCCACAGTACGATTGGATGAATGGATTACTTAAAGATAGACCAACACAACCTTGGACTACGTTTAAGGAAGGAGAAACAAAATAAAAACAAGAATATTTAGGAGGGAGACGATCACATAATGACAATAAAATAAATGCCTAAGCATAATAAAGGTAATTTGTTTGTCACATTTTTTGCAATTCCTGCCTGCCGGCAGGCAAGCTTGCCCCGTGATCCGCCAGCTGGCGGACTAAAGTACCGGGACTGGTGCCCGGTGCTGTTGTCGGGTAACACGCCCTCGCGGCAGGCTGGCTCCTTCGCTGAAACAGCCCAACGGGCTGTTTCTATACGCTCGGCCCTATTGCCGGGCCGTCAGACTGTCTAATAACCTCCGCTGTTTGTTGAAAACTAAGAACTTGCTT
>Ga0315275_10001861_pt1 | contig 18843 bp, 19 predicted proteins | sample YL17G03_0_MG_FD_205557 | JGI IMG/M metagenome (GOLD analysis project Ga0315275, IMG submission 205557) | Sediment microbial communities from Yellowstone Lake, YNP, Wyoming, USA - YL17G03_0 | ecosystem: Environmental > Aquatic > Freshwater > Lake > Sediment | place: USA: Wyoming | collected...
CGTCGATCGAAGACAAGGTGGTCCGCTTCGAGGACAAAGAGCGTCACCAGATCTTCCTAGAGCCCGAAGGATACGACACTAACGTTGTCTATGTGAACGGGTTTTCTACAAGCCTTCCAGAGGACATTCAACAAGACGGCCTTCGGTCGATCGCCGGGCTCGAAAAGGTGAAAATGTTGAGGCCTGGATATGCGGTGGAATACGATTTCTTTCCCCCACACCAGGTGAAGTTAACGCTCGAGACAAAGTTGATCGACGGCCTTTTCTTTGCGGGTCAAATCAACGGCACGTCGGGGTACGAAGAAGCCGCAGCACAGGGCCTCATCGCTGGAATCAATGCGGCGCTCTCCGTCCAGGAAGGGGAACCATTCGTCTTGAAGCGCTCCGAGGCGTACATTGGAGTTCTCATCGATGACCTTGTGAACAAGAGCACGGAAGAGCCCTACAGGATGTTTACCTCAAGAGCAGAACACAGGCTTGTGCTTCGGCAAGACAACGCCGACCGCCGCTTAATGATGAAGGGGTACAAGCTTGGCTTGGTAAACGGATTCATGGCGAAGCGCCTGCAGAAGAAGGAGGCCCTGATCACCGCCGGCATAACAATGGCAGCACAGCATCCAGTGTTGCCCGAAATATTCAATTCATATCTCGATGGAATATTGGAAGGTCGAATCGAAGAGAAGGATCGGCTAGCAAAACTGCTGAAGAGGCCAAACGTTCGACTAGTGGATCTTGTGGGTATTGACTCGTTGGCGAGCACGGCGGTGATGAAAGAAATTTTGACTCTTTCTGATGAACGGCTCAAGAGCGAAATTCTTGAACAGATTGAAATTGAGCTGAAGTACGAGGGCTACATTCAAAGACAGGTAGGGCAAATTGAGAAATTCAATACTTTTGAAGACCAGAAGATTCCGCTGAACTATGACTATAGCAGGATAAAATCACTATCGACCGAAGGAAGAGAGAGACTGAGCAAGATCAAACCGGAATCGATTGGGCAGGCCTCACGCATTAGCGGGGTAACGCCGTCGGACGTTTCTGTGCTGATGGTCCATCTGCGCGGATAGTGTTTTCACGTGGAACAACAACTGTAAACGATTATGACACAACGAGTTATGGTGACGGCAAATTCCATTTGGATTAGGGCGACGTGTGCGCAAAACGGTCTTCGGTTGAACGATGAACAGATTCGACTGCTTGAGGAATATGCTAGCAGACTTCTTGAGTGGAACAAGAAAATCAATCTGATTTCAAGGCGTGACGAAGAAAACTTCTGGACGAGGCACATCCTTCACTGCCTTAGCCTGTTGTTCAAGCTAGATATGCCCGAAGGGGTGAAAATTTTGGATCTTGGTACGGGCGGTGGACTTCCGGGCGTTGTGCTGAAAATTGTTCGCCCCGACCTTTTGCTGACACTCCTTGATTCTACCCAGAAAAAAATAAACGTTGTAAGAGAGATGCTTAGTTCGATGAGCCTTATAGGAATTGAGGCGATCTGGGGTAGGGCAGAAGATCTTGGGAAACAACATCAGTACGCCGGAAGCTACGATATTGTCGTAGCCCGCGCTGTTGCACCACTGAAAGACCTCGTGCGCTGGTCCTATCCATTCTTGAAAAAAGGCACAACGACACTGGGCGTGCAACAAGGAAACGAACCGGGCCTAACGAAAAAGCGAGTCAACGCGCCGGCACTGGTTGCTTTCAAGGGGGGAAACGTCGACGACGAAATCAACGAACTTCGAAACCAAGTCGAGCTGGGTCCGATCTCGACGATTGAATTGACACTAAACGGCTCCACGCAACTTGACGATAGAGACAAGAAAATTGTTGTCGTTGAATACGTGCGGAGCGACAGGGAGAAGGCAAGGTAACCCGTGAGCGATCAGAAAGAACTCTTCGAGCAGCTGACACGATTGAGTACCGAGCAAAGAAATCCAGCGAGCATGGACATTGATGCTCGGTCGATAAGCGAGATACTTCAGATCATCAACTCTGAAGACAAAAGGGTGGCCATTGCTGTGGAGGGGGAGCTAGAATATATCGGCAAGGCGGTAGGGCTTGTCGTTCGTTCACTCAAGAATGGGGGACGACTTCTCTATGCCGGGGCGGGGACGAGCGGACGATTAGGGGTACTTGACGCCGCAGAATGTCCGCCGACCTACGGGACACCCCCGGAAATGGTTCAAGGCATGATCGCGGGCGGTGAGAAAGCAATGTTCAGGTCTCAGGAGGGGGCCGAGGACAAGCAGGAGAACGGGGCTCGGGATATCGATGAGAGGGGTGTGAATGAAAGAGATGTGGTCTGTGGAATAGCGGCCAGCCTGAGAACCCCCTATGTGATCGGAGCGGTGAAGCGAGCTAAACAGCGCGAGGCAAAGACCATTTATATTACCACCAATCCCCGTAGTAGCTTCTATTCGCCAGAATTTACGGAAATATCCAAGGTTGTTGATGTAGCAATCTGCCCCGAGGTCGGGCCAGAGGTAATTATGGGCTCGACGCGGATGAAGTCTGGTACAGCTCAAAAACTCGTGCTGAATATGATCACCACGACCGCCATGGTGCGCCTGGGGAAAGTGTACGAGAATATGATGATTGACCTGCAGATGACAAACGAAAAGTTGCGGGAGCGATCCAAAAGGATCGTTATGACGATTACCGGAATTGGATATGAAGAGGCGGCAGACTACCTCGAAAAGGCGGGGGGCCATGTCAAGGCGGCCCTTGTCATGATCAAAGCCGGAGTGGGCCGCGATGAAGCCCAACGACGCCTCGAAACGGCCGACGGCTTTGTCCGGGCCGCCATCGACAACAAAAAATATAAGATAGCCTAACAAACCAAGAGCGGCGAAATGGCAAAAGGAAAAGAGATACCACTATCCGATCTGGAATTCTTTCCACCCTTTGATGGCTTTCCGCGGGGCGGAATTAGTTTCATGAAACGTCTGAAGCGGAACAACAACCGTCCGTGGTTCGAGAAGCACAAAGAAGAGTACGAGACGTTTGTCAAGCTTCCAATGCAATCTCTTATCGTAGCGCTACAGCCGCACTTTGAAAGGTTCGCGCCGGAATTCGATGTTCATCCTAAGAAATCACTCTTTCGCATCTACCGAGATATTCGCTTCAGCAAGGACAAAACACCCTACAAGACCCACGCGGCAGCGCACTTTGTTTTGCGTGGAAAGCCGAAGGGTGTTGAAGGCTCCGGATACTATCTCCACATCGAGCCCGGCGAGGTCTTCCTCGGCGGCGGAATCTATATGCCAGACGGCGATCAGCTAAAGAAAATCCGGAAGGCAATTGCGAGTCAGCCCGATCAGTTCCTCACTATTCTTCAACAGAAAGAATTCAGGAAGACCTTCAAACGCCTTCAGGGAGAGAAGTTACAGCGGGTGCCACAAGGGTACGAACCAGACCACCCGATGGCCGGCTGGCTCAAGTACAAACAATTCTTTGTGTGGGTCGAGTGGCCTGAGGCGAGAAGCCTGAAAGAGAAGTTTGTTACCGACGTCGCGGAAGTGTTCGAAGCAGCAACACCGCTTGTTCGCTTCCTGAACGAGGCGATGGGCTAAAAGGATTTCACGACAACACCCGATTCCTCCAACGCCTGCCGGGTTGCCTTGGCGATCAGGTGAGCATTTGTGGTATCACTGTGAACACATATTGTCTGGGCGCTGAGCCGAATCCGGTTGCCACCCGCACTCACGACAAATCTCTCTCGAACAATTCGCAATGATTGCTTTGCGGCCTCAAACGGATCAATGATCAATGCACCCGGAACACTCCTGGGACGCAAGGTTCCATCGGGTTCGTAGCTGCGATCGGCAAAAGCCTCAGCAACAACGGAAAAGCCAAGATTCCGCCAAACGTCAAGCATCGGCGAGCCCGCAAGCCCCACAAGCACCAAATCGTGATTAACAACAGCCACCGCTCGCGCAATTGTAGCCGCAAGATCTGTATTGGTTGCAGCCGCGTTATAAAGTGCCCCATGTGGCTTAACGTGATGGACGGTCGCCCCGCATTGAGAGGCGATGACAAGAAGAGCCTTGACCTGCCCCGTCAAAGATCCCTCAAGCTCGGATAATGAGATGTCGAGCTTTACACGGCCAAACCCCTCTCTGTCGGGATAACTGGGATGAGCACCAATAGAAACACCGAGAGATTGGCACAACCTCACAACCGCGTTCATCGACGTATCATCCCCGGCGTGGCCCCCACAGGCGATATTGGCTGACGTAACAAGCCGAAGGATTCGCTCTTCGGAGCCGTCGAACAGAGCCTCCGTTCGCTCCCCAACATCTGCGTTAATATCAATGCACTTGCCTTCGGATGTCATGAGTGGCTCCAGGGTGAGCGTTGTTATTGAAGTTCCCGACCAAGCGTTTCTGGAAGAAGGAAGATCATCATGGCGCCCGCCAGGAAAAACGCAGAGGTGATTGCTAGGGCGCTGCCGATTCCATAGACATCTGCGAGTGCCCCTACCGTATAGGGAGCAAGAGCACTAAATGCCCGGCCAACATTATAGACCAAACCCTGTGCCGTTCCACGCACATGAGTGGGGAAGAGCTCAGACAGGAGCACCCCAAAAACGCTGAAGTACCCGTGTCCGAAGAACCCGATCAACGGGCCAAGCACAAGAAGCAAGATCTCGTGTCGGACCAACTGACCATACACCGGCACAAGGATTGCCGCACACGCAAGGAACAGGGCGAACACAGGTCGTCGGCCGAAGCGATCTGCGAAAAAACCAAAAGACACGTAACCGAAAAATGCGCCAACCTGCATGGGGATAATCCACGCGGAGCTTTTCACAACCCCAAGACCCGCGCCCCCCTGATCGACAGCTCGGGAAAGAAACGACGGCATCCAAGTGAACAAACCCCAGTACGCAAACAGGACAACCATCGCGATCAAAGAACCCAGGAGGGTCTTCCCGGCAAGTGGGAAACGAAATATCTCAAACGAAATCTTTGCACGTTCAATTTGGGGAGAGCTGAGTCTCGACTTCCAGATCTCCGGCTCTTGAACGTTGCGGCGAATCCACAACGTGAAGAACGCCGGGAGAATACCAAGAAGAAAAAGCATGCGCCACCCGAATCGCGGGAGAATAACCGCGGCAAAGAGGGCTGCCAATATGTAACCAACAGCCCAGCCCGCCTGCATGAATCCGATGGCCTTTGCACGATGCTTCGAGGGCCATGTTTCAGAGACCAACACTGAGCCGGCTGACCATTCTCCCCCCATTCCAAGACCAACCAGGGCACGCCAAAGAACGAGCTCCCACAATGATCCTGCGGTTGCCGTGAGGGATGTGAAAATGGAGTAAAGCATAATAGAGAGCATCAAAGCGCGCGCGCGTCCCACGCGATCAGCATAAACACCGAAACCAATCCCGCCAAGCGCCGATGCAACAAGTGTCACAGACGCTAAAAGACCTGCTTGTGCCGAGGAAAGGGAGAATTCATTCTGAATTGCGCCAAGGGCAAAAGCATAGAGCATAACATCCATTGCGTCAAGCGTCCATCCAAGCTGCGCTGCGATGAGCGTTTTCCATTGTTGACGCGATATCATTCTGAGCTGTGAGTACACCGAGATTCCTATGTCGGTTGCAGACAGTTCTCTGGCTTGAGAAGGGCTTCTCGCTCATGGAGCAGGGAGATGGCCGCATCAAGCGTAACGAACTCGAAGCGCACCTCATTTCCAGGTTGTAGCTGACCAACACGATGTATATCAGCAGAAATGACATTTGCAATTTTTGGGTAACCCCCTGTTGTTGGGTGTTCCACAAAGAGGATGATTGGTTCGCCGCTAGGTGGAACCTGGATTGCGCCGAGAGAAACGCCCTCGGTTGTCATATCTTCACGAATAGCGTGATTGAGAGGGGGACCAAAAAGCCTCAATCCCATTCTGTTTGATTCCTCTTTTATTCGATATGTCGAAGACAAAAAGAGAGATCGCTCCGTTGCCGTGAACAAACGAATTTGGGTTCCCTCCGTGACGCGGAGGGGGCCCGGTTTGAAAAAGTTTTCGATGATCGCTGGTTTTACAGTCAGCGCTCGATCGGAGCCGCCCGTACCGCTCAATTCGAAGACGTCACCCAGCCTGAGCGGCCCACTCCGATTTTTACCGAGGGGCACCTGAAGGTGTGCAGATGAACTCGACAAGATCGTTTCGGATTGGATGCCGCCCCCGACACAGAGGTAACAACGTGCACCCGAGGAAGTATGTCCACAGCGAAGAATCTGTCCCGGCTCTACAAAGAGTGTCTGCCAGCGTGGAGCGGCCTGACCGTCGAGAGTTGCCCCGAAGTCTGATCCGGCCAAGGAAACAGGGCAAGCCGAATTGAATACAATGGTCGCCCCGGTAAGAGTCATTTCAAGAGCTGGGGCATTGGGTGGGTTGCCAACAAGGAGGTTGCCGAGGCGCAATGAAACAGCATCAGCTGCGCCGGACGGCGAAAGTCCCAGGTGAGCATAGTGATCGCGACCAAGGTCCTGGACGGTTGTTAAGAACCCGGGAGAAAGCAGGCTCAGCGAGCCCGTGTGTTGTGCCGGATTTTCCACTTTATCTTGCTTCCCCCAGGATGTTATTGAACGTTTGAAACGAGATGGGCTTGAATCTGACGTAATCACCTATTTCCAAGAGGGTCGGGGAGCTTTCTTGTGGTCGGAACAGCTTCAAAGGTGTTCGTCCTATGATCCGCCACCCGCCGGGCGAGGGGAGAGAATAAATGCCAGTCTGCCTTCCACCGATCGCCACGCTTCCCTCGGGCACACGCAGACGCGGTGTTGCAAGCCGTGGAGTCGCAAGCTGGTCAGCAAGTTCGCCAAGATAGGGAAACCCCGGCGTGAACCCAACAAAGTAGACTAGGTATTCCACGGAAGCGTGGAGTTGAATAACGTCGTCGACTGCCAGCCCGTGGTGGTTCGCGACAAATTCCAGATCGGGCGCAACCGATTTGTCGTAGCAGACAGCGATCTCGATCAGGCGCGGAAGAGGGAGGACAACAGAATCGAGCCGATCAAGGAGAGAACGAACCTGTAATTCAAATTCCTTCAGCGGCGCAGCAATCGGATCGAACGAGATAAGAACCGAACTATATGCAGGATGGATGTTACGCAAGCCAGCAGGGGGTCTCGACTGCAGAAGTTTGAAGAGTCTTAGAACATTGCGATGAATGTCGCGGGAAACCCCGTTGCCGAAAACCACAAGCAACGAGTGATCGCTTGCAAACGAAAGGGTCGGGAAGGAGTCTTCTTTTTGAGACATTGTGGCTTGTCCCGTGCACGATAACGAAAATTGAAGGATGAGTCAACGATTGAACAGGAGGCAAGGCAACAAAAACGCCAACGGATGCTATCTTGCTTCTCCTACCATTTGTGGGTATATTTTCCCTACACGACAGTGTCCCGACACCCGGGACTCTTTTTGTTTTTGGGACGATAGCGAAGCAGAAGACACGATTATGAGCGAGACACCGGTAAAATTCAGCGACACAACAATAGAGACCATCGACAACATACCAACAACCCTCCCCGTACTCCCGTTAAGGGATGTTGTAATATTCCCCTACATGATCTTTCCGGTGCTGGTTGGTCGGGAGAGCTCGTTGAAGGCAGCTAACGAAGCCCTTGAGCGCGGAAAGAACATTTTTCTCGTCGCGCAAAAAAGCGCGGCGATCGACGAGCCCACCATAGACGATATCTACCAACAAGGGACCGTTGCGAAGATTATTCAGATGCTGAAACTCCCCAACGGACTGATGAAGATTCTGGTGGACGGGGTTGTCCAGGCAACCGTCAAGAAGTATGTCCCAAACGCAGCGTTCATTGAAGCAGAGCTCATTCTCAACAAATCGGAGGCGCCAGCAGGACACGACGTCGATGCTTTGGTGAGACATGCAACGACCCTTTTTCAGGAGTATGTCAAGCTGAGCAGAAATGTTCCACCGGAAGTGTTGATGGCGTTCGACGGGATCAAAGAACCTGCCCGGAAACTCTACTATATCGCCGCGAACCTGGTCCAGACCGTGGATGTGAAACAGCGGATTCTTCAGACACAGCATCTCCGGGAACAGCTGTATGAACTGTCAAAAATCCTGACAACGGAGATTGACATCCTCAAGATAGAGCGGGAGATCGACACGAAGGTTCAGGACAACATCCAGAAGTCTCAGCGAAAGTTCTTCATACAGGAGCAAATACGGATCCTGCAGGACGAGCTTGGCGAAGACGAGGCGTCGCCGGAGCTGATCAAACTCAAGGAACAGATTCAGAAGGCAAAGATGCCAAAAGAAGCAGAAGACAAGGCGATGGAGGAGTTTAACAAACTCAAGAAAACGTCGCCAATGTCTCCAGAGTTCACCGTTACACGCAACTACCTCGACTGGCTCATCGCCGTTCCGTGGGCAAAACGAACGAAAGACAACCTTGACATTGAACACGTACAGAAGATTCTGAACGACGACCACTTTGGACTCGAAAAGCCGAAGGACCGAATCCTTGAACATATTGCAGTTCTCAATCTTGTCAAAGAAATGAAGGGCCAGATACTTTGTTTTGTAGGTCCACCCGGTGTCGGGAAAACCTCGTTGGCGAAGTCAATTGCCCGGGCGCTTGGTCGCAAGTTCGTCCGCATATCACTTGGCGGTGTCCGGGATGAGGCTGAGATTCGTGGCCATCGCCGGACGTATATTGGGTCCATGCCGGGGAAGATTATTCAGTCAATGAAACGCGCCGGTGTTGTTAACCCCGTCCTCCTCATGGATGAGGTCGATAAGATGAGCATGGATTTCCGCGGTGATCCGTCTGCCGCGTTGCTTGAAGTTCTTGATCCTGAGCAGAACAACACCTTCACCGACCACTACCTTGACGTCGACTACGATCTTTCGAAGGTCATGTTTATTACGACGGCAAACGTGCAGTACGCAATTCCACTGCCGCTTCAAGATCGTATGGAGATTATTGAGCTTCCGGGCTATCTGGACTATGACAAACGGGAAATCGGAAAAAGACATATCATTCCAAAACAGCTGAAGGCACACGGTCTGCCGGAAAAGGACATGGAGTTTTCCGACGCGGCAATAGACAAGATTATCAATGAATACACCCGAGAGGCCGGTGTCCGGAATCTCGAGCGGGAGGTCGCCTCGGTTTGTCGGAAAGCTGCAAAGGAAATTGTGCTCGCGCGCAGAAAGAACGGCGCGGCCAAGAAGAAGAAAACTCCCGGCGGCATCACGATCACGCCGGAGAAAATCGAGCAATATCTTGGTGTGCCGAAATTCCGGAAGAAAGAAGCCGAGCGAGAACGCCGAGTCGGCTCCGTGACCGGGTTGGCGTGGACGAGTGTTGGTGGCGACATCCTGAATGTCGACGTTACAATCATGACGGGGGCGCAGAAGCTCACACTCACGGGTCAACTTGGTGAGGTAATGAAAGAATCGGCACAGGCAGCGTTGAGTTACATTCGCTCGAACGCAAAACGGTTTGGTATCAACCCGGAGTTCACCAAGGGAAAGGAAATTCACATTCATCTCCCAGAAGGGGCCATTCCAAAGGATGGGCCGTCTGCAGGTGTAACGATGGCGATGGCCATCATCTCGGCCGCGAGCAACCGGCCGGCGCGCAACGACATCGCTATGACGGGCGAGATTACGCTCCGGGGCAACGTGTTGCCAATTGGTGGATTGAATGAAAAACTCCTTGCCGCACAGCGGAGCGGGATAAAAACGGTCATCATCCCGAAAGAGAACGAAAAGGATCTTACCGAAATCCAGGAGAAGGTAAAAGAGGGGTTGGAGATCATTCCGGTCGAGACCATCGAACAAGCCGCAGGCATTGTGTTTGAGAAGAAAAGGAAACGGTCTTTATAGGCACGTAGCCCCGCGGGGTGGTGGTTTGTTTTTTGCAGTTTACTTCTTACTTTCGATACAACATGTCCTACCAGGTTACAGCCCGTAAATGGCGTCCGCTGGTCTTCGAAGATGTTGTTGGCCAGTCACATGTCACGAATACCCTACGTAACGCGATCACATCGAAGCGGCTTGCGCACGCATACCTTTTTAGCGGCGCTCGAGGCACAGGAAAGACAACGACCGCCCGCATCCTCGCGAAGGCGATCAACTGCTCATCACCGAAGGACACCAACCCGGATAACGAGTGCGAAATCTGTAAAGAGATCACCGCCGGGCGAAGTCTCGATGTCATCGAAATCGACGGAGCGTCCAACCGGGGAGTTGAAGAAATCCGCAACCTTCGGGAGTCGGTTCGCTACACACCGACCCGTGGAAAATACAAGGTGTACATCATCGACGAAGTGCACATGCTCACGAAAGAAGCATTCAATGCACTTCTCAAAACCCTCGAAGAACCCCCGGAGCACGTCATCTTTATCTTTGCGACGACAGAGGTACATAAGATTCCGATGACCATCCTCTCCCGGTGTCAGCGGTTTGATTTTCGAAGAATATCCATCGAAGAAATTACAGGCAACCTTCGGGCGATCTCTAAAGAGGAAAAGGTGACAATCGATGAGGAGGCGCTCATGATTGTTGCCAAGAAAGCCGATGGGGCGCTGCGCGACGCTCAGAGTATCTTTGACCAGATTCGGGCCTTTTGCGGCAGCGAAATCACGTCAGCGGATGTGCTCAAAGTGCTCAACGCGGTAGATCAAGAGCTGTATTTCCGCGTGACGGATTTGATCAAGACTCAAGATGTGAAGGGTGGACTGGAACTCGTGGAGGAGATTGTCAAGAGCGGGTACGACCTCCGCGAATTTCTCGGTGGACTATCAGAACACCTTAGGAACTTATTGGTCGTCCTGACAACAGAAGCGACAGAACTTGTAGAAGCCTCGGAGCCGTACCGAAAGCGGTATGAGGAGGAAGCAAAGCAGTTTCGCCAAAACGACATCTTGCGGCTGATTAAACTGGTAAACGATTTGGAGCAGTCGATTCGCTGGTCCCCTCAACCCAGGTTCAAGCTAGAAGCCGGATTGTTGCAGATGATCAAGCTTGAGGGTTCGGTGCAGATCGACGCCCTGCTGGGTCAGATTGATGAGCTGAAAAAAAAACTCAGTTCGAGCGGGAACAGCAACGATAGTCGTGAATCGGGGATACGGACGGCACAAGCAACACAATCGCCAACAGAGCTAAAAGTTGTTGGTCGGGTCAACGCTGGAAGGTTACGAAGCACGGCAGAAAGCGTGACCGCCTCGGCGCCGCTTGGGGAGTCCCAGCAACCCTTCTCACCGCAGAGCACTACAATTACCCCCATTCCACAGCCTAACACTGAACCCACCCCCATACAGGCGTCTGAAGCGCTGCAAGCGGTTGCGTCGATGAAAAAGATTTCCGTAGACGAGGCGTACGAGCAATGGCAGCAATGGGTGAGCGAGGTGAGGAAGATCAAGATCGGGGTTGGGACGATTCTGGGAGAGAGCAACATCCTTGATGTGGCTGACGGTGCGCTCCGCATTGCCTGCCCAGACGATTACCACTTTTCATCGCTCAAACGTCATAAAGACTTTCTTGTTGATTCGTTCCACAAAGTAACAGGCTTAAAACTTCGTATAGAGCCGGTATTGCACGCGGCGACAGAGAGTAAACCCGCCACACCAGCGCCAGTCGTCGCGGGAAATGTTTCATCGCCAGCACATCCGGTGCACAAGCCGAATAGTGGCCCTAACACCGAACATCCCGTCATTCTTGCGCTTCGTCGCGAACTTGGCGCGGAACCCATCGAGTAAACCGCTTCTACAGTTCTTCCAAAAACAAGTGTGCGCGATACCAGCACATTGTGTTTTCCTGCCAATGGAATTACCGCAAAAATCCGGAGCTATTCCGCAAAATTACTTGACACGGAATTAGGAATTCTGTAGATTGCGCCGGGCACTCCGCACCTTTTACCCGCACACCGTTCTTACCAGACATCTCCCACAGAGCGAGGAAGGCGATGGATACATCTTCTTCTCCGGCATCGATAGATCAATCATATCAAGAATCCTTCATTCGAAAAATTGTTGCAGCCGTTGGCTTGGTGGCACTGCTTGCCGTTCCTACGTTTCTTCTTGTTGTCCTGCAACGCTCGGCACATTCTCGGATGCTTCGGCCTGGTGATTCAATTCCTGTTGTAGCGCTAAGAGGCGTTGACCCGGGGGTTGCACTACTCTCGGACATCAGTGGAAAACGCGCCGCTATTCTCTTTTTCAGTGTTGATTGTCCGCACTGTCAGCGGGAGGTCCCAAAATTCGATGAGGCAAGGAAACGATTCGCGGTAGAATTTGAATTCATCGCCATTGCACGCAGTGATTCACAAAAGACGCAGGCGTTTGTGCGAAGCAACAACGTGCATGCGAGGGTGCTTATCGATGAGAAGGGGCTTGTGGGGAGACTCTTTGGTATATCGGAGGTGCCAGCACTTTACCTCGTAAACCAGGATCAGAACATCGAATGGGTCGGTGTGGGTGAGCAGCCGAGAACAGAGCTCTTCCGTCGATTGTCGGTGTTGGCCGCTAGGCGCTCGTTGACAGTTAGCAACAACGTCGAAAACGCTCAGAGGTAGCTGAATATGTTACTCATACAAAGCAAATCCGTCATTACTATTGGCGTTATAGTGTTCTTGGGGGTAGGATTTGCCCTTGCTGTGACGGCAAGACTCTCCGACCCGACGAGCAGTTATCAGCTTGCCGCCCGCGAGAAGGGTGGGGTGTATGTAGGGATAGATGGGGTCATCATGCAGGACAAAAGCAACAACTGTGGGCCCGCCGCGCTGAAAATGATACTTGATGTTTATGGAAAGAAAGTGCCGCTCAGAGAACTGGAAAAAGGCGGCGCTGGCCGTGGTGGTTGGAGTATGCAAGCGCTCAAAGAGCTTGCAGAACAGCACGGTCTGCGGGCGGAAGGTTGGAAACTAAACTGGGAAGCTCTTTGCAAGAGCGAATTTCCCGTGATCCTTTTTGTAGAAAACAAGCACTTCGTGGTAGTGGACGGTGTAGATACCGCGGGGTTCTTTTCCGTGCGTGATCCCGCGATTGGTCGGATGACAATCTATCGCCGAGCCCTCAGCAAGATCTGGACGGGGGAGACTTTGGTGTTCGGAGAAAATCAATTTTCGAGCAAGTGAGATCATTAGAAAAAGGACAAGAGTGCTCGCTGGTCTGTTGGTTGTGAACGAAGGTAAAGCGCCTGGCCGGCCCCCGGGCGTAGAGCCACGTTCATCGTTGGCAGGCGGGCCGCAGCGGGCAATTAGACCACTATATGTGACAATTGTATTGAAGGAGTTAGCCATGAAAACGTTTATCATTGCGACAATTCTCTCCGTTGGTGTTCTTTTGCGGCCAGAAATGGCGCCGAACATAAATTGTTTGGATGTCAAATATGCGGCCACCACAACCGTATCCATTGGCGTGCAAACAGTGGTTCCACGGGTTATGGAAAGAGCCGAAACAATGTCCATCCACGGGGGCGGGATAGCGGAGTGCGTGGAATATTACGATGGCAACAACGACGAACACCAGCTGTGCTGCCTGAACCTCTGGTTTTTTAAGCTCTGTTTTGATGTCAATTTGAGCGAAGTCAAGAGATTCATTTCATCTCTATTCTAATCCACAGAGCAGCCGGGCCGCGGCCATCCCAGTCGCGGCCCACACACTAGGAAAGGAAAGGTAAACCATCATGACACGGGCAAAGTACCAATGGATATTGATGTTGATCACATGCCTTCCAGTGGGGCTCCACGCACAACTACTTGCCGGAGATTCACGATTTCCAATCCTGAATGAAATTCGATGGGACATGATGGCAGGTCAAATAAAGAACCTTTGTGAAAGTCGTGGTGCGTTGCTACAGATAACGGACAGCACGCTAGTATTTCGTGCAAGGTTCTTTGGCACACCAATTAGAGCAAAAGTACAACTTGATCGCACTTCACAACTGCCGCGCGTAGTCGATGTGGCCTTTGAAGAAGCGACAGCCGCTATTCGTGATACGCTGGTCAGTCATTTTACAAGAAAAACCGGGAAGCCCCCCCTTGTGACGATTAAAGAGAAAAGCGCGATAATATTCACGATCAAGTTGGAGCTCGCGTCGTGGCGAGACGGGAATGAAATGATTAGTGCAATGACAATGATGCGCGGGAGCGAGATCCTTGGGGTTACCCTCCTTGTTTCAAGGGCTATCGCGGCCCCAAAGACATAGTTGTTAAACGGATCAACCGAAATTGGGGGCCCCTATTATGGAAGCACTCCTCGGCATTCTTGCAACTCCAACCAGATCTTTCCAATGCATTTCAATAAAGCCACTCTGGCGGACCGCCGCCGTCTTGACCGCGATTGCTTACTTCCTTCTCATTTGGCTCAGTGGTTGCTGGAGCGACATTACACAAGCGTTGAAGTGGACGAATCTCTTGGGCCCCGCCTTGATTTCTCCACTGATTGTTGGTATAGTTTCGCTGGGAACGACCACCCTCGTCTATCTGCTCAATCTGGTCTCGGGTGGCTACAAAGCACGATCGACGAGCTTCAAGAAGCTATATTCTGTGAACATCCACTGCGGTGTGATCTTTCTTCTTGGCGAGGTGGTGAACTTTCTCCTGGTTCGGACAAGCATCCTTGCCGAGTACCCCACACCGTTGCGTGGACGCTTCCCAGTAGGGTTAGATATTCTATTGCTTGGAGTCGATGAGCCCAACATCTATTTATCAATCATTCTTCACAGCACAAGTGTTTTCCTAATTTGGTATCTTGTTGTATTGTCGATGGGGATTCGCGTTGTCACAGGAACGAGCAAGGCTATGGCGGTAGCGATTGTAACAACACTATGGTGTACGCTGGTTCTGTTTGCGTTGGGAACGGTTTATGCGTCTGGGGGCGGCACCACCATCCGCATTAGACTTTGAGCAATACAAGCCATAAAAGAGACGATCGATGATACGCGTAGCGCGCACATGTAACATAAGAGTGTTGGCGGATGCCGCGTTGCGGTGCCTACCGCTTCTTGCCGCCGCGTTGTTTTTGGCTTGCAGCTCCAGCAAGCAAACTGCCACTGGGAGCGGGGGAGAAGAGCTCGTTATTGTCTACCAACCCTCTCATCAAAGCGACACCGGCGTTAACTTTAATGAAGCCCTGGTGTGTAATGCAATTGCCGAAGCCGCGATAGCTGCATCAACCAGCGCGCCAACCGTTCACAAAGTATGGAGCTATAACGTCGATGGTCTGCACCATGCACGGGCAGGAAGCAACACGAAGACTGATCACTCCGCTGCGACCGATTCACTGGGAAGAATCTCGGGCTATGCATACGAGATCACCGAATCGAATAAGCTGAAGCCTGACATCTTCATCGCGATACACAACAACGGAGCCACAAAACGGAACGCTTGCTGGGGGTTTGTGCATGAAGGCGACGAGCAAGAATCGAACAACAGGGATCTGGCGAAGGAGCTTGTGGAAGAGGTCTGCAAAGCGAGCGGATTGCAAAACGCCGGCGTGCTGGGGGACAGCTGGCCAAACAGGAACGACTACCGCTGCAAGAATACTGGAAAACTCTCCTTCTATAGCCTCGATGAAAACGTGAATCATTGTCCAACACGCGTCCTCCTTGAGATCGGGGATAACAAGGAAAGCTACGCCATCCTCATGAATCCCGACATACAGAAAAGGATTGGGAGAGCGATTCAAGAAGTGATCGAACGACGGTATGGCAAATTGGGGCGCTAGTTTGCAGGGCTGGCGTCCAAAGAAAGAGAAACAATCATGCGACTGGCAATCGTTCAAACAAATCCAGCCTTCGGAAAAAACGAAGTCAACATTCACACAGCCACCGAGCGGATGCGCGAAGTACCGGCGGATCTGTATGTTCTTCCTGAACTATTCAACACTGGATACAACTTCATATCAATAGAGGAAGTCGATCGTGTAGCCGAAAAGCCTGATGGGGCTACGTTCCGGGCGATGGCGGGAATAGCTCAACGGAACTCCTGCTACATCGCGTATGGGTTCGCCGAGCGAGCAGATCACATATACAACTCTGCAGCCCTCGTTGGTCCGTCAGGACTTCTCGGCATCTATCGGAAGGTCCACCTGTTCGATCGGGAAAACCTCTTTTTCAAGCCTGGGAACCTTGGTTTTCCAGTGTTCGACTTGCCATTCGGAAAAGTCGGTTTGATGATCTGCTTTGATTGGATGTATCCGGAGGCCGCTCGGTCGCTGGCCCTCAAAGGAGCTCATCTGATTGTACATCCATCGAATCTTGTCCTGCCGTACTGTCCTGACGGAATGGTGACGCGGTGCCTGGAGAACAAGGTCTTCGCTGCCACGGCCGATAGGGTGGGTCGTGAAAACCGGGGAGATGTTGATATCCAGTTCATAGGAACAAGCGAAATCGTCTCCCCCGGCGGCGCAATACTTGCGCGCTTGGGAAGAGAGCAAGAAGGGATTGCAGTGGTGGAAATCGACCTGAGGGATGCCGAGAAGAAAAAGATCAACCAATTTAACGACCTACTTACGGGGCGGCGCCCCGACCAATACAACCTCTGACAGAAAAGCCCGGCAACAGAACCGGGCTTTTCAAAAGCAAGAGCTTTCATATCCGCGCTCACTATTCTTCCAGCGTAAAGCCCGCCTTGATTGTTACCTGCCACTGAACAACTTTTCCACCCTCAACATGTCCGCGGGTTTCGATAATCTGCATCCACCGCATATTACGCACGGTTTTTGAGGCGCGGGAGATTGCACTTTGAACGGCGTCCTCAATAGAGACGCTGGAGGTTCCTGTGAGTTCGATGTGTTTGTAAACGTTGTTCGGCATAGACACCCCCCCTACAATTCTTTGTTTACCTTTAGGATCCAATCATTTGCATTAAAATGTTTGATTTCAACTTCGGGAACAATCGTTCGTGCGATGGGGTAAACGTCTTTGATGATGCGAAGGTGCGTTGCCTCTACGTCTTCAGAGCACCGATCGCAATGCAAGGGGAGGGGTTGTACAGAACCCGTTGTCACAGTATCGCGCGACCAGGCAAAGAGATCAGCTTTCGTGACAACGCGGAAATCGGCCCGTTCGATAAAATTCCCGCAACGACGGTGTTGTGCTGAATAAAGAACAAAGAAGTGAGAATCGTAGGAGTTACCCATCGCACCGGGGTAAAGTGTTTCGGGAAAGTGATTGTCGTCCCCGCAGTGTCAACCACACGAACAGACAGAGCATAGGAGATTTTGTTTGGAAAATCAATACAGCCTCACCGAATATGGTGTGTTGTAAGTGCACTTGACAATCTCTTCAAATTTCTCGTATCTTTGCTTTAGAAAGGATAGAGACCATAAATCATTGTTAGAGCCTGTACCACCAGGAAACACTTGTAAGGTGAGCCACCCTAACAATGCATACGGGCCGAATTCATTGCATTAGGGTGAATTCGGTTTTTCATTTTTGGCCTTTCAATAGTGTGGGGATAGCAGATATGCGAACGTATAGGCGAGCGTTAGTATTCATGGCGTTCCTTGCCTCATCGGCGAATGCGCAAACGATTGCGAAGTACGCCGGCGAATTTATGGCGATCGGCGTTGGCGCGCGCGCTCTTGGAATGGGTGGAGCACACGCTGCTCTTGTGAACGATGCAACGGCTGGGTACTGGAATCCCGGCGCGCTTGCACGCATCGATTACCCCGAGGCGATCGTTATGCACGAGGAGCGATTCGGCGGTCTTATCAACTACGACTTTGCCGGCGTGGCAATTCCCTATGGTCCAGATGTCAGTTTGGGGTTGAGCGTGCTGCGCCTTGGGGTTGACGGAATCCCCGATACCCGCAACGCCTGGATGGACAACAACGGTAACGGAGTCTTCGACAACGCCGATCGACTGGATTACGACAAGATCACATATTTTAACTCAACGGATTGGGCCCTGTATTTTACCTATGCTAAACGCTCGTCGTCGGGGCTGCTGTACGGAGCGAACGTCAAGCTAATTCGGCGAACCCTTGCGGATCAGTCGGCCACAGGAATCGGATTCGATGTCGGGGCCGTCTATTCGCCCACAACGGATCTCTCTTTGGGGGTGAACGTTCAGGACATCACAACCACACTTGTTGCATGGAGTACTGGCCAAAATGAACTTGTGTCTCCAACCCTGAAACTCGGTGCCACCTATTCGATTGACCTTCTGGGCGGGCGTTTCATGCCGGCCGTCGACATTGATGTGCGTTTCGAAAACAGGCACTTTGCATCAATTGCCAGCGTGGGACCCGTGAGCTTTGATCCGCATGCGGGACTGGAATTTGATTATAAAAGGACCGTTGCTCTCCGGGTGGGATATAACGATGTCAAGCAAGTGAGTGCGGGGGCCGGTCTCCACCTCCGCATGCTGGATATTGACTACTCATTTGGCAGGTTCGCGGCAGATGAATCGCTCGGGAACACCCACCGAATTTCGATACGCTTTATACTTCAGACAGATCAGTTCGGTAGAGCGTCGGCACAATAGAAGGTTGGCATCACCTAGAGGATCCAGCGGAATGAGCACTCCGCACCTCGTGCTGTAGGCCGGAATCGAAACGACACCCGGTTTCCTTTTCTCAGTGTCCACACATACGACCAGTTTGGGCAAACCCCCGCCTCACAGATTTTCTTTCTGTCGTGAGTCACAACGAGGCCAAAACACGCAAGATCACCCTTTAGGTTGGCGAAGGTATGCTGAACAGGGGTGATCCCCGCGCCGAAAGCCCAACGCAATACTGGCACCGTACGCTTACTCACCCGCTCTTCAAACAACCCCGACACAAGCGCGCCATCAAGTTGTTGAAGCACTCCGGCCGTCACGACCCGATCCCGGTAGGAGCGCGACGAGC
>Ga0315275_10001862_pt1 | contig 18840 bp, 15 predicted proteins | sample YL17G03_0_MG_FD_205557 | JGI IMG/M metagenome (GOLD analysis project Ga0315275, IMG submission 205557) | Sediment microbial communities from Yellowstone Lake, YNP, Wyoming, USA - YL17G03_0 | ecosystem: Environmental > Aquatic > Freshwater > Lake > Sediment | place: USA: Wyoming | collected...
CGTTTTAAGCACAACGCCGATGCTATGATTCTGGCTCCCGGTGCGATTGACATCGCAGCAGGCATGCTTAGCGGGAGCCCGGCGGGGAAGGATATCGCTGTTCTATATCCCGACAACGCCACAGTCTATGACGCCATCGGTGCTCCCCCTTATTACCCAACATCCGCCGACATGACGATCACTGATTCAACGGGCTACACCAGAATAACGGCCGATGACGTGAACGATGACGCTTTCGACGACCTCGTCCTCGCCAATCCGAACGGGGTGAAGGTCCTCTTTGGGACGCCGAGTGGTATATCTGGCGATTGCAACATTGTGAACTGCAGAGCCTACCCGGTTCCGGGCAGCCAGACAGGCAATGTGTCGATCGTGGTCGCAGACGTTCTCGGGGATTCCAGGCCAGACATCGCCATGGCAGTGTCAAATAGCTCGAAGTTCACCGGGACAATCGTCATCCTTGAGCGGGTTGACCCCCCGCTGGCATGGAATTTCACCGAGAGATACAGAGCGACTGGGAGGGATTTCACCGACCAGCTGACCTTCGGCGACTTCAACGCCGACGGAGCGAACGACATGGCGGTGGTCCTCTATTCGAGAGGCGATGTCGCAGTATATTACCGAAATCCTGGCGGGACATTCGACAGCGTCTTCGATCTCTTGCTCAACGGCACGACCACATCCGGCAAGGACGAGATAATCGGCCACGGGGACTTCAACAGCGACAGCCTAGAAGACATCGCCCTCAGGTCTCCCGATTCCGTCTCCTTCTTTCTCCAACAGGATTCCGAAGTGAGAGTGAGAAAGATACCGACAACTTGCCCCGTCTGTCCACATTTCAACCAAGGAGGGTCAGGTAACCGGCTGATCAACCTGTCAGATTACTTCTATGATGACCACGGGCCTATCAACTATTCGATTACGCAATCGTCGCCGGACATAGTTGCGAGCCGGGACGGGACGTATCTGGACTTCACGGTCGTGACTCAAGGCTGGACCGGGGTCATGAGATTCAATGTGTCGGCGAACGACCTTTATCCGGGACATCAAGCCGCCGTGAGCCAGTTCGAGGTCATGGTCAACGGATTCCCCGTGATCACCAGCACGCCGCCGGCGCAGGTCACCCTTGGGGGGGAGTACGATTACCTGCCCGTGGTATACGACCCGTCCGCCGTCCCCGGCTACAGTGACTCGTACACATTCTCCACGATCGGCGTCACGCCGCCCGGTCTGTCCATCGACGTCAACTCCGGCCTGGTGCGATGGCGGCCGTCTGTCACAGGCGACTTCGCGATCACGATACAAGCCACCGACAACTACGGCGCCAAGTCAGCCCCGCAGACCTTCACCATAACCGTCCTCCCGAAGCCTGACGAGCCGCCCTCCGGCCCACTTGGCCTACCTCTCCCGAACGACACCAACGGGATGATTGTACTCATAGCAATACTGGGCGCCATCCTCCTCATCTCTTCGATTTTGGCGGTGAATGAGAACGCCAAGTACGGATTCCTCCTCATGCTCCTTCCCCTCTACAGCAAGATCAAGCGGGAAAAAGTCCTAGACCACTTCATCCGCGGTCAGATCTTCGGCTACGTCATGGCGAACCCGGGGGAGCACTACAACGCGATCAAGCAGGCGCTCGACATAACGAACGGCTCGCTCGCGCATCACCTCAGGACGCTCGAGAGAGAGCACTTCGTCCAGAGCAAGAGGTTCGGCCTCTACCGCAGGTTCTACCCCTGGGCCATGCGCGTGCCCGAGGACGGTTACTTCCGGATGAACGAGATACAGAAGAGCATCCTCGCCCTGTGCAGGAACCAGCCTGGCGTGTCGCAGAAGGAGCTCGCTGCCTCGCTCAACCTCACACCCCCGACGATCAACTATCACATCGCGATCCTGGCCGAACACGGCCACGTCTCGGTGATACGCCGGGGTAGGAAGACCCAGATCTACGTCCTCAAGGGGGCTGAAGATGAAGCTCATCGACAAGTACCCCATTGAGAGGATGAAGGACAAGGCGGTCAGGCTCAGCTTCCAGTGCCCCTACTGCAAGTCCTGGCGGATAGAGATGAACCGCCCCGAGGACATGAGCTTCTTCACGGGAGTGCAGTGCGCCAAGTGCAAGACCCTCGTGCTGCTCGACAGCTTCAGCGTCGTTGTCGTCCGAGAAGGCCTGATGGAAGAGGCGCACTGATCAGACTGCGAGCATCATCGCCGCGAACACCTTTGCGTCCGCCACGAGGTTGTCGATCTTGACGTGCTCCTTCGTCGAGTGCGCGGTCTCGTCGCCCGTCGCCCACACCACCGAGTCCGCGCCGGCCCGCCTGAAGTAGGCCGCCACGGTCCCGCCGCCGATGCCGACCACCTTGGGCTCGACCTTCCTGACCGTCCTGAGCGCTTTCACCAAGGCCGTCACGAGCGGTGATTTCACTGACGTTGGCGGGCTGGACTCGTTCTGGATGACGTCCAAGTCGATCTTCACCTTGAGAGCCTTCTTGACCGCGTTGATCTGCTGGCGGACCGAGACCAGGACGTCATTGTTCCTGTAACGGGGCAGGATGCGGCAGTCGAAGAAGAAAACATCCTCGCCGGGGATCGTGTTCACGTTCGGCACATTTGCTTCCTTCTTCGTCGGCTCGAACGTGGAGACCGGCGGGACGAATATCGGGTCCTTCCCGTCGAACCTCTGGTGCAGCGCCTTATCAATGCGACCTATGAGGTCCGCGCCCGCCCTGTGCGCGTTGATGCCCTTGTCAGGCCTCGAACCGTGCTCCTGCTTCCCGTGGATCGTGAACTTCAGCCAGAGGATGTTCTTCTCCGCCACCTCAATCTCGGCGCCCTTGGCTGTGCCCCAGTCGGGGCAGACCAGCCAGTCGCCCTTCTTCACCATCCCCTCGCGGATTATATGCTGCGCACCATAGTAGCTGCCGGTCTCCTCGTCGGCCACCCAGGCGACCGCCACCGGCCTCGGCGGCTCAATCATGCAGTCCTTCAGGGCCTTGAGCGCGAACAGAGAAGCCACGCACGCCTGGCCGTTGTCCTCCACTCCCCGACCGTAGATCTTGCCGTCCTTGACCACGGGGTCGAAAGGGTCATGAGGCCATTCCTTGAGGTTGCCAGGGGGGACCACGTCGACGTGGGAGAGTATCCAGAGGCGCTGCTTCCCCTCCCCCCTGCGGACGATGAGATTCGGCCTGATCCCCGACGGCACCCGCTCGTCCTTGGCGTCGCATCTCTCCACCCCGAACCCATAGAGGAGAAGCTTGCGCTGCAGCCACTCCGTCTTCTTGAGCTCCCCCTCCCCGCCAGAGCCGGGGTCGAGGGCGGGTATCCTGCAGAACTCGACGAGTGTCTGGACCATCTCATCGCGGTAGCCGTCGATCGCCGAAAGGACCGCTTTCATTTCCATGCGGCGGGGATGCGGGATTCGGGCGATAAGGATTTTGCAGCCGGCGTGGCGGGAATGGCAACCCCCGCAGATTCCGTCAAAAAGCTTATCACCAGCCCGCCGCTTACTCCACTGGATACATGGCAGACATAGCCGCCCTCGAACAGATTCTGGAAGAGCTCAAACAGGTCGACGGCGTCACGAACGCGGTCCTCGTGTCGAGGAGCGGGATGCACATAGCCGGCAAGGTGCCCGAGGGCGCGCATCCGGAGACCTTCGTCGCGATGTTCGCGATTCTCTTGGGGGCCGCCGAGACAGCGACCTCTGAGCTGAGGGACGAGCTTGGGTCGGTGGTACTGAACCTCAGAAACAGCCAGATGGCCATCATCAACGATGGCCCCAAGGCGCTCTTCGTCCTGCGACTCAAGAAGGACGTGAACGTTGAGGTGGTCGCGAGGGAAGTCGCGGTCTTCTCCAAGAAGATGGAAGAGTTCCTCTAGTCGGCTGGCTGGCCTCAGATCCTCCTGAACCCTCTGCCCATCCACTCGACGACCGATTTAGGCACATATCTCATGGTCGCCCTCGGACCCCTGTTCACTCCCGCAACATCGGTGCGCCTGCCCGCAAGGGCCTGGAGGATGTCGTCCTCCTTCTGGAGCCTCTCTTCCAGCACGGTCACCGCCCTGCCGATCTCGTCGATGAAGTGCCCGTCGCTCCCGCCAGTCCGCCCCTTCCCGCCTTGCGTCGCCAGGTCCGTGGCCCGCCCGTTCCCCCGCCGAGACGTCCTCGCGTTCTGGACCTCGTAGATCGCGAATGGGGTGTCCAGGGTGACCTTCTCCCCGAGCCCGGACCAGAACCTGTAGGGATGCGCCGCCACCGCCACGCCGCCCTGGGCCGCAATCCGCTCGACGGTCTCCCGGGGCGTCAGGTCCCTCGGGATCAACTCCTTCACGCCATAGGCGAGGATGTGCCCCTCGGTCGTTGAGACCTCTATCGCCCCGATGACAGCGAAACCCTCGAACTCCTTCGCGTACTCCTTCGCTTCCTTCACTCCCGCAATCGCGTTGTGGTCGGTGAGTGCGATGCCGTCGAGGCCGAGCGACCTCGCCTGCCTGACGATGTCCCTCGGGTCGAGCCTTGAGTCGGGGGAGCGGCGCGAGTGGGTGTGGAGGTCCAGCCTCATCCTATCTTACCGCCGCGCCTTCTTTCATGCCCTTGTCGGCGATCACATGCTTCCCTCCCGCCATCAGGGGCACCTTGAGCTTCCCCGCGCTACCGAGGAAGTACGCCCTGTGCTCCTCTCCCACCGCGAACTTGAACTTCTGGAAATCCTCGAAGCCCATCATCGAGGCGCCCTTCTTCCCGAGCAACTGACTCCCGAGAGGGGCGTCGCCTGGCGGTATGAGTATGGCGACATCGGCGGGGCCCTCCGCTGCCAGGAGCATGCCGTTGGACTCTATCCCCCGCAGCTTGGCGGGCTGGAGGTTGCACAGCACCGCGATGCGCTTCCCCGCGATCTCCTCCTTCTTGTAGTTCTGCCTGATCCCCGCCACGAGCTGCCTCTTCTCGTCGCCGAGGTCGACCTGCAGCACGTACAGCTTGTCCCCGCGCGGGTGGTCCTTCACATCGACTATCTGACCGACCCTGATATCAAACAGGTCCGCCTCCCCGCCGGATGCGGCCTGCACCTCCTCGATCTTGCTGAAGAGGGGCTTGCCGACGCGGAGCTTCTGGCCCGCGGGCATGTCCTCGAGCGCCTCGGTCCATCTCTGCTCGCTCACGTTCGAGTCGCATCCGAGCATGTTCCAGAGCCTCTGCGATGAGAAAGGCAGGAAAGGCGCCATGATCAGCGCGAGCGCCCTACTCGTCCTCACCGCGACGTGGATGGCGGTCCCGCAGGCGGCCTTGTCCTTCCTCACCGAATCCCAGGGCGCCTTTTGGTCGAAGTACTGATTGCCCAGGCGGGCGAGCTGGATCGCCTCCCTCAGCGCGTCCTTGAAGTGGACGAATTCGAGGTTCTGCCCGACCTTCCTCCACTGCTCCTCGATGTTCCGAATCATCGCCTTGTCCGCGCCGTCGAGGAAGCCCGCCGCCGGCACGGCGGCGTCGAAGTTCTTCGACGCGAACGTGAGTGCGCGGTGCACGAAGTTGCCGTACACCGCTAGGAGCTCCGAGTTGTTCTTCGCCGCGAGATCCTCGAATGTGAAGTCCGCGTCCCTCATCTCCGGCATCGTCGCGGTAGCATAGTACCTGAGCGCGTCGGGATCGTACCTCTCAAGGAGCTCCGGCAGCCAGACGCCGACCCCCCGCCCTGACGACATCTTGGCCCCGCCGGTGTTCAGGAACTGGTTGGCGGGGACATCGTATGGGAGATTCAGCTTCTCATCGTAGCCCATGAGGATTGACGGCCAGATGATCGTGTGGAACGGTATGTTGTCCTTGCCCACGAAGTAGTAGTGCTTGGCCTTCGGGTCGTACCACCAGTCCTTCCACTTCTCAGGCTCACCTCTCCTCCTCGCCCATTCGATGCTCGTGGAGAGATAGCCTATCACCGCCTCGAACCAGACATAGATCCGCTTGGTTTCGTATCCGGGCAAAGGTATCTCCACGCCCCATTCGATGTCCCTGGTGACCGCCCTGTCCAGCAGCCCCTCCCTCATGTAGCCCATGGTGAATGCGAGGACATTCTGCCTCCAGTAGCTCTTGTCCTTGAGGTATTCGCGCAGCCTCTGCTCGAACCCGCTGAGGCGGAAGAAGAAGTGGTTGGTCTCGCGCTTGACCGGCGCGGTCCCGCATATCTTGCACCTCGGGTTCTCCAGATCGAAGGGGTCGAGGATGTGCCCGCAGTTGTCGCACTGATCCCCCCTCGCCTTGTCGAACCTGCAGTTGGGGCAGGTGCCCTCGACGTACCTGTCCGGCAGGAATCGGTCGCACTTCGGGCAGTAGGGCGACTCCATCGTCTTCTCGAATATCTTCGCGTCCCTGTACAGCTTGAGGAAGATGTCCTGGACGACCTTCTTGTGGTTCTGCTCCGAGGTCTTCCAGTATAGGTCGCACGATATGCCGAGCTTCTCGAAGTTGCTCGAGTGCAGCTGGTGGAACCTCTCCGCGACCTCGCCGGGGGTCTTGCCCTCCTGCTCCGCGCGGAGCGTCGTCGGCGTGCCATGCTGGTCGCTGCCGCTGACCATCAGGACTTCGTCGCCCTTCATGCGGTGGTATCTCGCGAATACGTCCGCTGGCAGCTGGGCTCCAGCCGCGTGGCCGATGTGCCTCGGTCCTGAGGAATACGGCCACGCTATCCCGATGAATATCTTCTCTGGCATCTGGAGGTGATGAAGGTAAAGCGCGACTTAAAGGATGCGGTATGCCGGCGGGATCAAGGACGGCTCACGGGATGGGGTGGGGACACCACGAATCTGCCGTCGAGTAACTGCCAGCCCCCGATGAGCCAGCCCGTGCAATAGAAGCTCGCGGAACCGCCATAGTATGCTCCCTGATCGTACATCGTGAGTTCCTCGGTCACGCTCAAGTTCGTGACGTTAGCTGACTGCATGTATGCGTGGTAGTCGAAGGCATTGTTCGATTCACCACATTGAGCCGCGCACATGCTCAATCTGTAATAGTCTATTGGGACTGACGAATTCACCCTTTTCGTGAAGGTGATCTGAACTTGGATGGTGGTGTCTGATTCGATTTCGAACGCATATCCGTGCTCGGTCGACACGATTTCCCCTTGTCCGCCGGATATGCTGGTGAGAACCAGCTCATTCACTGAGTCTGGAGTCGGCGTTACGTTTGATGGAATCACCAAGGGGAGCCTGACGACGTAACTCCCGGAGCGTTGGGGAACCGTCCTGATTTGAAAAGTAAATGACCGCGTGTGCGTTGGCTCGGGACGAGGTGCCGTACTTGAGATGTAGTACGACGCTGCGATGACCGATATTGACACCGTCATCACGATGGCGATTGCCGCCAGAAGCTTGCGTTGCCCCCACCGCGCAGGTATGCCAGAGCTCATTATGGACCATTGAGGGCTGAATGATACATTAAAGTTCCTTTGACAAGTCAAGCTACAGACGCTTTCACCGATGGTGGACGCCAAGCCATCCTATCCCGTCTTCGTCTCGCCCGTGATCCGCCCGTCCTCGATCTGCAGGATTCGATGGGCAATCTTGGCCACCCTCTGGTCGTGCGTCACGACTATCAGCGTCTTCTTGAGCTCCTGGTTGAGACGCCTCATCAGGTCGAGGACCTCCTGCCCCGTCTTCGTGTCGAGCTCGCCTGTCGGTTCGTCCGCGAGTATGAGCGGCGGATCGTTGGCCAGCGCCACGGCGATCGCTATGCGTTGCTGCTCCCCGCCGCTGAGCTCGTCCGGGCGGTGATTCGCTCGCTTCTTCATGTCGACGAGGGAAAGGAGTTCGCCCGTGCGGCTCTCACGCTTCCCGCCATCAAGCCCCGCGAGGCGCATCGGCAGTTGGACGTTCTCCTCGGCGGTCAGGGTTGGCACTAGGTTGAAGAACTGGAACACGAAGCCGACAGCGTCGCGGCGGTGGCGGACTAAGTCCGCCTCGCTCAAATCCGGCAGGTTCTTCCCGTCGATCTCAATCCGGCCGGCGGTTGGCCTATCTATTCCACCGACGAGGTTCAACAGTGTCGTCTTCCCGCAACCGGAGGGCCCCTGGACCGCCACGAGCTCTCCATTGCCGATGTCCATGTCCAGGCCCCTGAGAGCGATCACTTCCGACTTCCCCAACTTGTAGACCTTGATGAGGTCCTTCGTCATCACGCGAGGCATATCATCCACCCCTGAGCTTCAGCACTCTGGCGACGTCCATCCTGGCGACCCGCCAAGAGACAAAGAGCACGGTGAGCAGCATGGCGAGAGGCGCGAGGACCACGAGGTACAGCGTCTCCACCGGGACGCGGAACGGGAGGGGGACGAGGGATTGGATGCCGCCGGCCGATCCGCTGAAGAATAACTGCGAGGTCAGATAGGCTGAGACAAGACCGATGCTCACCCCGACCAAGAGGCCTATCAGCATTATCGAGGACGCCTCGCCTACCAGCAGTCCGGCGGTCTGCCAGCCAGCCGATCCCCTTGCCGTGATTGCGGCAAACTCGACATCACGCTCTATCGTTGCCGCATAGATGATCAGGCCGATTCCTGCTGTGAGTATCACTACGATGTAAGCAATCTCGACGTAGATGAAGCCGAGGAGGGAGGTGAACAGCGGGCCCGACCTCATCTGCTCCAGCTCTTCCTCGTACACGCGAACCAAGGGGGCGCCCATGGCCTGGATCTCCGCCTTCACAGCGCGCCAGTCCGCGCCCTGTTTCAGGTCGACGAGGTACGTCGCATCGAGCCGGATTTCGTAGCCCTGCGGCGGTTCGAGCAGCGTGCGAACAGTGACCTCGCCCGCATAGACGATGGCGGGCATGTAGTATTGATCGAAGCCTATGCCGGGCAATCCTCTGACGACCCCGCCAATCGTGACATTGATGATCCGCGTCAGGGAATCGGTGCTGTTGTAAAGAGTCTGCTCCAGGGCGATTCTGTCTCCGACCGCCAAGTAGTAATTGTCTAGATAGCCTCTCGAGACAAGCACCTGACCGTCTGCTTCAAGGACCGCTCTTGCCCCTTGTGCATCGAGGCTGTCGAAATACCACGGCTCGGGCTGCGTCACCGCGAAGAACGAATCGGGCTCGAGCACGCAGACGGGAGCGTATCCGTATTCTGCAGATATCCCCGGGAACTCGACCTTGGTGACAGCCGCGACCTGCGGGAGGGAGGTGAGGTTCGACCTGAACGTCTCGTTCGACGGGGGGGAGCTGATGGACATGTCGGCCCCGATTGATGCGCGCACCTGACTCTCCTGGTAGGCCTGCTGCGACCCGAGGTTGGCGAAGATGAAGACACCGAAGCCGAGCCCGAGGGCGATGATGAGCGCGATGTTCGCAGACCTCCTCGGGTTCCTGGAGAGATTGCGGCTGATCATGTAGTGCAGGTTCTTAGCAAGCGGCTTGCACACGCGGGCCGTCCACTCGTACACCCGCCCGGTTGCGCGCGTGAGCAGGCGGGTCGTGCCCACGATCAGGAAGACCGGGGCGAACGGCAGGAGAACGTAGAATATGATACCGATGACGAACAGTGTGAAGTCCGAGGGCGCCGACCTGCTCCAGAACACCATGCCATAGGTGAGCACCGAGAGAGCGACCAGGATGATGTCCGTGTTCGGCTTGTAGTGGATCTTGGTCTCCCCCGGCGCGTAATATTTCAAAGTCTCCACGATCGGGAGGTTCGCAGTCCTCTTGGCAGAACGATAGCTGATCCCGGCCATGAGAACCGTGCTTAGGATCAGGACGGAGATTATCGTGTCCAGCGACAACGCGATGTCCTCGTAGTGGACCGTGAGACTCGAAGCGAACGGATTGACGTAACCTACGAGCAGTCGGCTGAGAGCCAGACCGAGGGGGATGCCGATGGCTGTGGCAAGTATCCCTCCTAGAATTGCGTCCATCATCAGCACGCCGATGACCTGTCGCTGCCTCGCCCCCCTGGTCTTGAGCACCGCGAGTTCCCGCCTACGCTCTGCGTGCCCCAGCTCCGCTCCGACCATTCCGAGATAGAGCCCTAGAAGGATGACTGGTAGTGAGAGAGCGAGGAAGACGAGCCTCTGGATTGTCATCGTGAAACTGAAAGCCGGGATTAAATTCGAGAGGTTATCCTGGACATATCCTCCGTACGGAGCCAGGGCTACCTCCAGCTGCCTGCTCAATCTTGCGAGACCGCGTTGCGTGCCGGGCAAATCGTATGGATTGAGGAAGCGAGCGTGGTCAATCCAAACCTCGCCCTGGGTCCAACCAGTGAGCCCTGTGGGTATCTCCAGCTGCTCTGCGACCCAATCAGAATCGTTGATGTTCACGAATGTCGAAAACCCGTAGTAGGTCCAACCACCACCGTAGTATCCTGACTGGGGAAATGTCACGATGGCGTCTACGGTGAGATTCAGCAGGCGCGTTCGGAATATCCCTCCGGACATGTCATACTGTGTGCAGTTGTAGGTTGCCAAATCCCCTGTATGCACATTGAGAATCGCTGATACGTCGGATCCTATCGCAACCTTGCCACGGGGGAGTTCGAGGGAACCGAAGACTGTCGAATCGCGCAAATTCGAGGGGAGATTGCTCGGGTCGATGCCGTATGAAGAGATGTCGAGCTGCGGGGATTCATTCCCTTTCTGGATGCTCAATCCATCAGTGCGCTTGTAGACATCGACTTTGACGACACCAGCCACTGCCAGTACTGCGTCGCGGACATCAGTCCAATTTCCCTGTTGGGCACTTATGCTGAAGTCTCCGGCTTCATCGTGGAGGAGCGCCTCGAACGATGACCGCGCGGACGAGTCTATCGCGATGAAAGTGCCAGAGACGAAGGTAATCGCTAGGACGACGCCGATCACGGAGGAGAACGTCCTGCGACGGCTCCTAACGAAACTCGCGGCTGAGTACCTCAATAGGCCCAGTTTAGTCCCTCTGCAGCGCAAAAGAGACATCGCCGTCAAGAATCTTTCGTGGTATCTACCACCTCGGCGTCGATTCACCAGAACGTTGGATCCTCTCTGCCGCAGCCTCGACCGCGTGATTTTCAGCGTCATTCCCGCCTCGATTCTGCACGTCGGAACACACCGGACAGGACTCCGATAGGTTTAAGATGGGCTTTAAAAAGGAAATTTTTGAGCTTTAAATAGCCAGCATCGGATATTATCCTTCCTGATAATCAACACGAAAACCCCTTACGGCAGGGAGATGCAATGGGGTCATACGGGATCCGGGGCCTATGTGACCTTGAGTCAACCTCCAAGGTCGCCCATCTCCTCGATTCCCTCCCCCTCCCCCGGGTCCCCGTGTTTTATCTTTTCGTCTTGGAGTCACTGTCGGAGTTTCAAAGGATGACCCAAACCAAAAGGGCGATCCCGGCTGCGAGGCAGTAGGGTGCGAATGCGTAGAACCTCGCTCTTGAAATGATTGCGAACAGCAATCTCAACGCGAGGAAAGCGGACACGGCGGCGGAAATGAGAGCGACGGTCAGGCTGAGCGCATCGACATTGAGACTTCCCGAACCGGCATCGAGAGCTCCAGCCATGGCGGCACCGAGTATCGCGGGGACAGCCAGCAGGAAGGAGTACCTCGCGATCCGGACTCTCTCCGCCCCGAGCAAGAGGCCGGTTGATATCGTCGTGCCTGAGCGCGAGATTCCTGGAATGAGAGCGATGCCCTGGACCACGCCGACCGCCAATGCGCCGGCGGTGCCCAACGGCTTCCCGCCTCTGTTGCGGACAGCGTAGGTCAAAGAGAGCACGACCCCGGTGATGATCAGCCCGACCGCAACGACCGTGAGCGAATGGAAGAGGGTCTCAGTCCACCGCCAGAGGGCGAACCCTATCAGGGCGGTCGGAATCGTCCCGATGACGATGAGCCATGCAGTCATCGCGCCATCCTCCTCTCTGAGGATGACTGATGCCTTCTCTCCCGCCCGCCATCGTTTCATGAACCTCGCAAGGGATCTGAGAATCTCACCGACTTCCTTTCTCAGGAAAACGAGGACGACGAGAGCTGTCGCCACGTGAAGGAGCACGTCGAACAGGACCGGCACGTCGAGGCCCCAGACCTCCTGCAGGATCACCAGATGCCCTGAGCTGCTCACGGGCAGCCACTCAGTCAGACCTTGCACGATGCCGAGAATCAGCGCCTGTACCGCGTCCACTTTACCTCGCGTGGAGTCGCAACGACCGACTTAATGCTTTGGAGACGGTTGTCGGCTCCTCGCGTGACTTGCTGGATTAGATGGACTTACAACGCAATTTAAATACGCCCAGACCGCTGAGTTCAATGTCCCCTAGACGGCGGGGTGGTCCAAATGCCTACAAAGCTGAGACTCTCGATTGCTGTCGCTTTGCTGCTGACTGCTTCCTTCCTGCTCGTCCCAGCCAACGTCGTCAAAGCCCTGGATACAGAACCGCCATGGGTGGCCTCCTACTACCCGACTAACGGGATGGCCAACGTGCCGCTGAGCGCCAATATCTACGTCAACTTCAGCGAGCCGATGAACCAACTCTCCGTGAACATCGGAATATTGCCATTCATCGCCTTGACGCCATCGTGGGACATGACACAGCAGTCGGTGGTTTTCAGTCACGCCGTATCATACACTCCGAGCACGTGGTACACTGTGACGGTCAATGGCAATGACTTGGCGGGAAACCCGCTGGACGGCGACCACGACGGCACCGGCGGCGACCCGTTCATCTGGACATTCATGACGGGGTGTGGCCGCTGCATACTGAGTACCGACCCCAGAGACGGCGAGGAGAATGTCGGCCTCACCAAGCCAATAGCTGTCACCTTCAGCGAGAGGATGGATAGCGCAACAGTCACAGTGAACATCCTCCCCGCAATGGCCTTCGCTCCAATCTGGAACAGCGGTTTCACAATCCTGACCCTGACCCATGCGAATCCATTCGTCCAATGCACCATCTACCGCGTGACCATCGGTGCTCCGGGCCTCGACCCCGGGCCGGTGCCGAACCCTTGGCAGTTCACGACCACCGGCTGTCCGCCGGTGATAACTGGTATCTCTCCTCAGCAGGTTGATGCCGCCCTCGATGCACCAATCCGCATCGACTTCAGCACGACGATGAACAACGCAACGGTCACGTGGACCCTCAACAGGACATTGACCCTCGCGTCCTCCTGGAACACCGGCAACACCACCCTGAACCTCACACATGATGTGAAGTTCCTGCCTTGCACCGCCTACGGCTTTTCAATCACGGGCGATGACATGTTCGGACAGCTGCTGGACAACGGTTCCTTCCCGATGCCATACAACTTCACGACGGTCTGCACGTATCCGAGAGTGGTCGACACTTCACCGGCCAACATGCAGAACAACGTCCAGCTCGACGCATCAATCAGTGCGACATTCAGCGAATCGATGGACAACCAGTCGGTCATGTACTCGTTCACCTACAATGTCGGCTTGACCGTCTATTCGAAATCCAACGGGACGTGGGCATGGAACCCGGACAACACCGTCTTCACTTTCACTCCAAACTCACCTTTCCAGGTGCAAAAAACCTACACAGTCACGCTGAACTCTAACGTGGCCCGCGGACTCGGGGACAACCATCTTGACGGGAATGAGAACGGGATACCCGAGGGCGGAACCACCGATGATGTGGAATGGCAGTTTACGACGGTTCAGGTCAACGATGCAATCCCCCCCACGGTGCAGACCGTCAGTCCGGGCCGGGACGCCACCGACGTCCCCAAGACCACCGCGGTCGTCGTCACGTTCAGCGAGGCCATGGACAAGCTCTCGGTTCAGCAGGCGATACAGGTCTCGGAAGGCAACGTCGCGTACAACTTCAACTGGCCTGACAACAAGACCGTCAGCTTCAACCTGATTCCGAACCTCCTGCTTGGAACGGCCTACACGATCACGATCATGAACACCGCGTCCGACCTCGTCGGGAATCACATGATCTCGAACTACATCTGGACCTTCACGACGGAATACTGGCGTGGGGACGTTCACGGCAGGGTTGTCGATGACGCTGACGGCAGCCCGATATCGAACGCGACGGTCACGCTCGACGGGACGCAGACGCTGACCGACGAGAACGGGAATTTCACATTCAGGAACATCGAACAGGGAACCTACGCGCTCAATGTCATGAAGGATGGCTATGACTCGAGCAGCGACTTCAAGAGCGTTGGACAGGGGGCGTTGCAGGACCTCGGCACGGTCAGACTGCACAGGACTCAGGTCGGGCAGAGCAACGCGCTCTTTGTAGCGGCCGTTGGCATCATCATAGCCGTGGTAATCGTGCTCATCCTTCTCGTCCTGCTGTCGCGCAAGCGAAGGAAAGTCCAGCCCACGACGTTCGAGCAATGGAAGGGCGAGGTCGCTGAGGTCGAGAGGCCCGACGGCGGGCAGTAATCACTTGTAGTCGTAGAAGCCCCGGCCGGTCTTCCTTCCGAGACGCCCTGCCTTGACCATCTTCCGGAGCAGGGGACACGGCCGGTACTTCGGGTCTCCGAGGCCGTTGTGCAGCACGGTCATGATGTCCAAGCAGATGTCGAGCCCTATCAGGTCCGCGAGCTCCAGCGGCCCCATCGGGTGGTTGAAACCGAGCTTGGCGACCGTGTCGATCGCCTCCTTCGTGGCCACCCCTTCCTGGAGGCAGAAGACGGCCTCGTTGATGAACGGCATGAGGATGCGGTTGGCCGCGAAACCGGGGAAGTCCTGGACCTCCACCGGGGTCTTGCCGAGTTTCGTCGAGAGGTCGAACACCACCTTGACCGTCTCATCGCTCGTCTGCAGCCCGCGGATGACCTCGACCAGCTTCATCAGGGGCACGGGGTTGAAGAAGTGCATGCCAACGAACTTCTGCGGGCGGTCTGTCGCGGCGGCGAGTTCGGTTATCGAGATGGAAGACGTGTTCGAGGCGAATATGACCTCAGGCTTGCATAGCTTCGCGAGCTCCCGGAATGCCTCTTTCTTCACATCGGGGCTCTCGAACACCGCCTCGATGATGAGGTCGCAGTCGGCCAGGTCCTTCCATTCTGTCGTGCCCTTCACCCGCGACTGCACAGCCGCCTTCTCCTCGGCGGTCATCTTCCCTTTCTCGACTCCCCTCGAGAGGCTCTTATCTATCGTGGCGAGGCCTTTCTGCACGAACCTGTCCTCGATGTCCCTCATCGCCACGCTGTGTCCGCTCTGCGCGAGGACCTGAGCGATCCCCGCCCCCATCGTTCCAGCGCCGATCACTCCGACTTTTCTGATCTCCAAGACCGTCACCGGCGGACGGAAAAGCGGCGGGTTATTTCAGGGCTTCCGTCCGGCGGTGTGGCGGTTGGGGACACGATTTGAGGTTGAGAATGCGGCCTGACACACCCTCCCTGTGTCCGCGGCCAGATTGACCCGGTCGTCACATCTTCTCGATAAGCATCGCCATGGCATTGCCGCCGCCAAGGCAGATGGTGACGACTCCTCTCCTCGCGTTCCTGTCCTTCATGGCGTATATCAGGGTCGCGAGTATCCGCGCCCCGGAGCAGCCGATCGGGTGGCCGAGCGCCACCGCCCCGCCATTCACGTTGAACCTCTCCCGCGGAATCCCCAGCTCCTTCATCACCGCCACGCTGGCGGAGGAGAAGGCCTCGTTGTGCTCCCAGAGGTCGATGTCCTTGACCTCGAGGCCTGTCTTCTTCAGGAGCTTCCGCACCGCGGGTATCGGGGCCTCCATGACCCATTCCGGCTTGACGCCGGTGCTGACGTAGTCGACTATGCGCGCGAGCGGTTTGAAACCTTTCCTATTCGCCGCCTCGGAGGACATCACGACGGTGGCGGCACCTCCATCGCTAAGCTGCGAGGCGTTCCCCGCCGTGACCTTGCCGTCCTTCTTGAACGCGGCAGGCAGCTTCGCCAATTTCTCGACCGTCGAGTCGGACCTGATGCCCTCGTCCTGCTCGAACATCCTCTTCTCCGCCTTCAGTTCGACCGGGACGATCTCCATCTTGAACTTGCCGTCCTGTGTTGCGTTGTTGGCCTTCATGTGGCTCTCGTAGGAGAACCGGTCCATGTCCTCACGGGTGACGTTGTACCTGTCCGCGACGATCTCGCCGGTCATGCCCATGTGGAAGTTGCTGTAGACGTCCCACAGACCGTCGTACACCATCGCGTCGACCAGCTTGACGTCGTTCATCTTCGAGCCCCAACGGAGCTCACGCACGACGTAGGGGGCGTTGCTCATGCTCTCCATGCCTCCCGCCACGATCGTCTCTGCGCTGCCCGCCTTGATGGCGTCGGCTGCGATACCGACAGCCTTCAGGCCAGAGGCGCAGACCTTGTTCACCGTGAAGGCGGGGACCGAGTCCGGAATCCCGCCGGCGAGGGCCGCCTGCCGGGCCGGGGCCTGACCGAGACCAGCGGTGACGACGTTGCCCATGATGACCTCGTCGATCTCGACCGGGTTCACTCGCGCCCGGGCAACCGCTTCCCTTATCGCGATCGCGCCAAGCTGCGTTGATGAAAAACCGGCCAATGATTTCCCATATCTGCCAATCGGCGTGCGGCATGCACTGATGATGACTGCTTCTGACATTCTTTGCCCCCGGACGATGCGGGGAAAGCGCCACCGGTTATGAAGGTTGCCTGAATACTGTATTGAGGCGGCGCTCAGATGTCACATTGAATTCGGAGGCTTTCACCCAAGCCTTCTCCTCGATGTTTACCGCCGCGTGGCCAGCCAGAGGCTGGCTAGGTGAATCATCCAATGCGGAAGGTGATCCGCAGACGGCGTTGTCGCCATTCCCCTATCGATGCCCAGAACGCTCGAATGACTATGGCTGCGTCGGCGGCCGATAGGGCCCCTGGGGAGGTTGATATGGTCCTTGGGGCGGCTGATACGGTCCCTGCGGCGGTTGGCCGTAGGCCGAGCTCGGAGGCGGCACATACACGCCCCTCCGCCTCTGCCGGGACCTCATAACCGCAAACAAGACGGCGACGATTATGACAACGAGCACAATGACGATCATGAGGATGATGAGCAGCGACCCCATCGACGCGTTCTGGTAATTGAAGGATTTCAGGTCGAGGTCCATTCCCAAGGTCATTGATAGGCCCATGACCGAGCCGTTCAATTTCGCAGCGTAGCCAATCGAGTCCGAGTAGTAGATTCTCCCGGGGGACCCGCCGCCGCGCGGGGTCTCGGTGACCGTGAACGTGTTGAACGTGCCGGCGGGAACGGTGACGCTCGTTGGACCGGAGACCGAGAAGTCGTTCGTGACGGTGGTCGTTCCATGGCCGCCGCCAAGAGTCGTATTGCGCGTGCTGGTGGATGACCACGTCTGTCCGTTACTCAGCGGGAATTGGAAGGTTTCCTGTGGCGGGTCGTAGGTGTCCACTGTGGTGAACCCCATGAAAGACTGATACGTCTTCACCATGGCGAGGTTCGATGTCCTGAGGTAGATGTAGCTGGTCAAGGTGAAAGACGTTCCCCCGCTCGACACTGCGATGGTCACCGTGCAATTGAATGACTCGTACTCGGATGTGTCGATGGCCAAGGTGAGTTTTTCCTTCACCTGCAGACGGACTATCACCGAGTATATGGTGCCGGAGATGTCGACCGAACCGCTATATTCCCAGTAGTCGCCGATCGACCATGTCGGGGCACTGCCTTGGGCCTTCGCCCCTGGCGAGAGGATCATGAACGAGCCGAGGACCAACACAGAAACGACCAGAATCGACGCGAGCTTCCTCATGTTTTCAACACCTGGCCAATCGCTGGCCGTCTGAATCGCTCTCACCATATAAATGTCGCGCAATCGTGTGCGCCTGCTGATAACGGGCACGAGGGGATTCGAACCCCTGTCGGAGGCTCCGAAGGCCCCAAGCCTAGTCCAAACTAGCCGACGTGCCCGGCGGCCGATGAGTGCCTCCTCAGATATTCCTTGTGGTCGTCATGGCGGGAGATATGGATTCTTGAAATGGCTGCCGCCCGATGTTCCTGTACGCTGATGGCGGGGATTCTATTCGCCGATGTGCTTCTTGTAGCCCGCCGCGTTGAGAAGGCCCTTGACCTCGTTCGGATCCGAGACCTCGACCGTGGCGACCCAGCCGCTCCCATAAGGGTCTTTGTTGACGGCCTCGGGCGAATCCTGCAGGGTGTCGTTCACTTCGATGACCTTGCCGGACACGGGCGCGTAGATCTCCGACGCGGATTTCACCGACTCGACGACGCCGAGCTTCTCGTGAGCCTTGAGGACCTTGCCCAATTTCGGCAGCTCGACGAACACTATGTCGGTGAGCTCGTGCTGCGCGTGGTCTGTTATGCCTATCGTCGCCTTCTTCCCCTCGACCCTCACCCACTCGTGATCCTTGGTGTAATGCAAGTCGTCCGGAACCTTGGTCATCGAAGCACCGCGCCGCAAATCATGCTGGCGGTTATGAAGGTTTCTAGTTAGTACTTCCCTTTCTTGTAGATGAGGGGCTGATGTGTCCAAGCATTCTCACTGCGCACCTTGTGTATCCACCATACGTAGAAACCAACCATGAAGAGGAGCCCGACAGCCAAGGCGGAGAACATGCAGAGGGTGTCCGTGGTGAGCGAGGTCCAGATGCCGCCGAAGAACTCAGCGAGTCCCATGGAGATTCACAGCCACGACGAAATAGTTGTCATGGGACTTGAAATGTTGCCCGATTTCGAGACCTGCCTCCGCTATCAGCTGCTCGAGCTCGCCCTCGACGAAGAGGTGGTAGAACCGCCTGATCGCCTGCCCGTCCTTCGACTTTATTGCGATCAGGACGTCCCCGAACCCTTCCTTTTTCAGCTTGTGCCTCTCGAGGATCCTCTGGAACCGCCTCTGCTCGAACGCCCAGACGCTGATGA
>Ga0315275_10001865_pt1 | contig 18827 bp, 13 predicted proteins | sample YL17G03_0_MG_FD_205557 | JGI IMG/M metagenome (GOLD analysis project Ga0315275, IMG submission 205557) | Sediment microbial communities from Yellowstone Lake, YNP, Wyoming, USA - YL17G03_0 | ecosystem: Environmental > Aquatic > Freshwater > Lake > Sediment | place: USA: Wyoming | collected...
TCTATTACGACTTCGCCCGCGAGGAGCATTTCACCCCCGACGATCTTCCCAAGATCGAGGCGAAGATGCATGAGATCATCGCGCGCGATAGGCCGTTCGCCTGCGAAGTGGTAGAGCGCGACAAGGTGAAGGCGCTGTTCAAAGAGAAGGGCGAAGTCTTCAAGCTCGAGCTGATCGACGCGATCCCGGAAGGCGAAGAGCTCAAACTCTATAGCCAAGGCGATTGGCTGGACCTTTGTCGCGGGCCGCATATGAATTCCGTCGGCAAAGTCGGCAAAGGCTTCAAGCTGCTCAAGATCGCCGGCGCCTATTGGCGGGGCGATTCCAACAGGCCCATGCTTCAGCGCATCTACGGCACGGCATGGGCGAGCGAGGAGGATCTTGCCGCCTATCTGCATCAGCTTGAGGAGGCGGAGAAGCGCGACCATCGCCGCTTGGGCCGCGAGATGGATCTTTTCCATTTCCAGGAAGAGGCGCCGGGTGCTGTCTTCTGGCACGCCAAGGGCTGGTCACTGTTCCAGGCGCTGATCGCCTATATGCGCCGTCGGCAGCAGGCCTGGGGGTACCACGAGGTCAACTCACCGGACATGATGGACCGCGCGCTGTGGGAGCAATCCGGCCATTGGGAGAAATTCGGCGACCTCATGTATGTCAGCGAGACGCCGGATCAGCGTATCTATGCTTGCAAGCCGATGAACTGTCCGGGCCATGTGCAAATTTTCAAAAACGGGCTGAAGAGCTATCGCGATCTACCGCTCCGCATCGCCGAGTTCGGCAAGGTGCATCGCTACGAGCCGTCCGGCGCGCTGCATGGGCTGTTGCGCGTGCGGCATTTCACGCAAGACGATGCGCATATTTTCTGCACCGAGGAGCAGATCACCGAGGAATGCGTGAAGCTCAACGAGCAGCTGCTCGCCATCTATCGCGATTTTGGCTTCACCGATGTCCGCATCAAATTCTCGGACCGGCCGGAGAAGCGCGTCGGCGCCGACGAGGTTTGGGACAAGGCGGAGGCCGCGCTGAAGCGCGCCGTCGAAGTCGCCGGGCTCTCCTACGAGCTCAACCCGGGCGAGGGCGCCTTCTACGGGCCGAAGCTTGAATATGTCCTGCGCGACGCCATCGGTCGCGATTGGCAATGCGGCACGATCCAGGTGGACCTCAATTTGCCGGGACGGCTTGGGGCGTTCTATATCGGACCCGATGGCGAGAAGAAAATCCCGGTGATGATTCACCGCGCCATGTTCGGCTCGCTCGAACGGTTCACCGGCATTCTCATCGAGCACTATGCGGGGCACCTGCCGCTCTGGCTCGCGCCGGTGCAGGCGGTGGTCGCCACCATCGTCTCCGACGCCGACGATTATGCGCGCGAGGTGCTGGCGAAGCTCGAAGCCGCAGGCATCAGGGCCGAGGCCGATCTTCGCAACGAGAAGATCAACTACAAGGTCCGCGAGCACGCGCTCGCCAAGGTGCCGGTCTTGTTCGTCCTGGGAAAGCGCGAGGCGGAGGAGAAGACCGTTTCGATCCGCCGGCACGGCCAACAAGAGCAAGAAATCTTGCCGCTGGATAAAGCCGTCAGCGCAATTGCGGCCGCAGCAGCACCCCCGGATTGACGAGCGGGCCGCTTGGCACCGATTGCGGTGTGCCATCGAAGGCGGCGCCGGTCTCGGCACCGGGGATGACGTCAGGCGTGGCTTGGACTTCGGTGGCGGGCGGCTCCGGATTGGTAATGGCGCGAAGGGCCTCGGCGGAGGTCGGTCCCGCTTCGACGACGACCTCAATCTGTTTCGGCTGCCCCGTCTCCACGGTGAATTTGCTGGTGTAGCTCAAGCCGCCATGCCGGGCGACGACGGCATAATTGCCGGCGGCGAGAATATGGGTTGGCAGCGCGCCTGTGGTTTCCTTCACCATGTCGCCGGCTCCCGTCAGGACGCTCCATTGCGTATCGGCCAGCGCCTCGCCGCCCACCTCTTGCACCAGCTTGAAGGTGATGGCGGCAGCCGCGTGCTTGACGGTGGCGTCGGTGACTTTGCCGGGCTCCACCGTGACGTCGACGCGGACGGTGGCGTTGGCGTCGCCGTAGAGGCTGACGATGTGGTAGGCACCGGCATTGAGCCTGATGGTGAGGCCCGGCTTGGCGCTGCCGAGGATGGTGCGGCGATTGCCGAACTGATCTTCTTCGTCGGAGAGAATGTCGAAATGCACCGCGCCTGCCGGGAGGGGCTCGCTATTGGCGAGGGCCGCCGACAGTCTCAAGGCTCCAGTATTGAGGACAAAAGTCTCCTCGATGGAGCGGCCGCTCTCGACCTTGATCTGCTTGGTGAGGTTGGAAAGCCCATAGGCTGCGTTGACCAGATAGTTGCCCGGAAGCAGGCCCGTTGTCGGCATCGCCTCGCGAAGCGTGCTGACGAGCTGCCGTCCGCCATTCGTCCCTGTATCCGTCGCGTAGACCCGCCAGGTCAGTCCGCCTTGAAGCTTGGGTCCGGCCTCAGTCAGCATAGCCTTGAAGGTGACGGGCACGGGATGGGCGGGTGCTGCCGGCGCTGCCACAATCGTCGTGGCGGGTGCAACTCCGGTCGCGCCCGGTGGAGACGGGGACGGGACGGATTTTTGAATATCGGATTGGCCTGGTGAAACTTTTGACGTTACGGCGCTGGCGCCAGATTCAGGCGGTGCCGGGGCTGCTAGAGGAATCTCGTCGCCTCCGGCATCGCCTGGATCGCGCGCGGATGAAGTGGCGGGCAAAGCTGCGACTGTTTCCGGGACAGAATTCGGCGCCGGTGCCGCATTGGCGACAGGTGTTGGTGGCGCTTCCGGTGCGGTAGGCGTGCCCGTCGCGATGTCGAGTAGGGTGGTGAGTCCTTGCTTCAATTCATCGCCGTTGGCTGCGGCAATGAACGTGCCGCCGGTTTTCTCGGCGATGCAGGTGAGGGGTGCCAAGCTCTCCGCGGCCTTCGCATCGTAAGCGAGGACGTGGATGCGCATTTGCGGCGACTTCTTCTTCAAGAGTTCGGCGGTTCCACAAAAATCCGCCTTGCAGCTGTCGCCTGTGCCAACGATGAGCACGATATCGCGTTTGACGTCTTGTGGCGCCGTGATCTTCGCCGCCTCGCTCATGGCTGCGGCGATCGGCGACTGGCCTTTCGGCTTGATCTTGTCGAGGAGCTTCGCTTGCGTCTTAGCCGTCAGTTCGCCCGGCTTCGCCAAGGTTTGTGTGTCGGCGCAATTCGAAGCCTGCCGATGACCGTAGGCGACGAGCCCAAAGGAGAGGCGATCTTTGTAGGTTGGGAGCGCCTCGACGAGCACGGAGCGCGCGATGGAAAGCTTGGTCGTGGCGCCGTTTTTGTCGCCCATCGATTTTGAGGCGTCGAGGACTACGACCACGCTGCTGAGGCTCGTCGGCTTCGCCGGCTGCGGCTTGGTCTCGGCGAATGCCGCAACGGTGAGCAGCATTGTTGGCATGAGCAAAAGCCCAAAGCCCGCGCAGCGCTTCCCCCGCATTCCTTTGCTCCAAAATCAGCCGACCGCAACGCCTTATAGCGGGTTTCCGGCCCTAGAATCCTTTGAAATTCAGCGAGGAGTGCGGCGGATTTGGGGTCGGCGGCGAGCCCGGAAATGGCCGATTCCGGCGTTGTTGGACGGCTGCTTTCGCGTTAGGGGATGGGCCGGTCCCATAAAGCCTTCGCACCATGCCCAATCAAGCCATCGATCTCCTCCTCACGCGCCGCTCGGTGTCAGCCAATTCTCTAGGTGAGCCCGGCCCGAACGAGGAACAGTTGCGGCAGATCCTGACCGCCGCCTCCAGAGTTCCTGACCATAAGAAGCTTGCTCCGTGGCGGTTCATCTTGTTCCAGGGCGAGGCGCGCAAGGCTTTCGGCGCGGTGCTTTCAGAAGCATGTCGCATTGAAGAGAAGGACCCCAGCGCCTTTCGCCTGGAGACGGAGGGTGCTCGCTTCTTACGTGCGCCGATCGTAATCGCGGTCATCTCGCGCGTGGTGCCAACTCCTGGTGCCCCCGAATGGGAGCAAATTCTCTCAGTTGGTGCGGCCTGCCAAAATATGATCCTCGCCGCGACGGCGCTCGGCTTCGGCGCGCAATGGATTACGGAGTGGTACGGCTATAGCAAAGTCGTGCGTGAAGCACTTCAGCTTGCGGCGAACGAGCGCGTGGCGGGCTTTGTCTATATCGGCACGGCAAAGGAGAAGCCGGACGAACGCGAGCGACCGACGCTCGCCGACATCGTCTCGGTCTGGACGCCTGCCAAGGATCAGTAGCTGAACTGCTCCGACAGGACGCGCTCGGCAAGCGAATGGCCGGGGTCGAACATCATGTAAATGTCGATGCCGGTCTCTTCCCTGATCTCGACCGCGACCACGTCGCGGAACTCGGTGTGATCGGCGACCGCGCTGGTGGGGCGCTTGTCGGCCTCAACCACCTCGATCAGAACGGTTGCGACATTAGGCAGAAGCGCGCCGCGCCAGCGCCGCGGGCGGAACGGGCAGATCGGAGTGAGCGCCAGCAGCGGCGCATTGATGGGAAGGATCGGCCCATGCGCGGAGAGATTATAGGCCGTGCTTCCGGCCGGCGTCGAAACCAGCGCGCCGTCGCAGATCAGCTCGCCCATCCTCAACCTGCCGTCGACGATGATCCTGAGCTTTGCCGCCTGATAGCTCTGCCGAAACAGCGAGACCTCGTTGATGGCGAGCGCCTGATGCGTGGCGCCGCCTAGGTCTGTGGCCACCATGCGGAGCGGATGGATGATGCTGGTTTCGGCGGCATCGAGGCGCTCGACCAAGCCGTCTTCGTTATAGTCGTTGAGGAGGAAGCCGACCGAGCCACGGTTCATGCCATAGATCGGGATGCGGCTATTGAGGTGGCGGTGCATCGTCTGCAGCATCAAGCCGTCGCCGCCTAGAGCCACGATGGCGTCGGCCTTCTCAGGCGCCGTGTTGCCATAGCGCTCGACGAGAGCTTTGCGGGCGGCCATGGCCTCTTTGGTTTCGCTCGCCACGAAAGCGATGTTACTGAAACGTCCCATGATCAGTCAGCTCGATACTTGGAGCCGGTTAAGATAGCGGGCACTATAAGAGGGAGGCGGCACAAGATTGCAAGCTTTGTCGAATTTGAACGGAGCATGGTGAATAAATGGCAAGTGGCGACGATCCGGTTCTGATCTATACGTGCTTCCCCCAGATTGAGGATGCGAAGCGGGTCGGGGCGGTGCTGGTCGAGGCCCGGCTCGCGGCTTGCGTCAATATCTTCCCAGGCATGGTCTCCATCTTCGAGTGGAAGGGTAAGCGCGAGGAAGCGAACGAAGCCGCCATGATCATCAAGACCAGGGCCGCACTGGTCGATGGGGTGCTTGCCGAAGTGAAGCGGTTGCACCCCTACGAGGTGCCGGCCCTGCTCGTGCTGCCCACGGTCGGCGGCAGCGCCGAATATTGCCGCTGGATCGTCGGGCAGACGCAAGATCCGGTCTTGCCATGATAGCGCAGACGCTCGTCCTTGCCATCGACCAGGGCACGACGAGCACGCGGGCGATCGCCTTCGACGAGAAGGGGCACGCACGGGCGGCCGCGCAGAGGCCGCTCACGCAATATTTCCCGGCGCCCGGCCTCGTCGAGCACGATCCGGAAGAGATTTGGCGCTCGGTGCTCGAGGTGAGCCGGCAGGTGTTGCGCGAAACGGGAAGCGAGGCAATCGCGGCGATCGGCATCACCAATCAGCGCGAGACGACGCTGCTCTGGGAGCGGGCGACGGGCTGGCCGATCGGCAACGCCATTGTCTGGCAAGACCGGCGCACTGCCGATCTTTGCGCAAGACTTAGAGATGAGGGATGGGGACCTCACGTCGCCGAAGCCACGGGACTTATCATCGATCCGTATTTCTCCGCGACGAAGCTTGCATGGCTGTTGGATACGGTGCCTGGCGCGCGAGCGAGGGCGGAACGCGGCGAGCTTTGCTTCGGCACGGTGGACGCTTTTCTGCTGTTCAAGTTGACGGGTGGCCTGCACGCGACGGATGCGAGCAACGCTGCGCGCACCATGTTCTACGACATCAAGGAAGGTGCTTGGGACGAGCGTCTCCTAAACCGTCTGCAAATCCCGCGCGCGGTGCTTCCAGAAGTTCGCGACAGCCGGGGCCCCTTCGGAGAGACGGAGATCGAACATTTCGGCGCGGCGCTTCCCATTACCGGAGTGCTCGGCGATCAGCAGGCGGCAGCCTTTGGCCAAGCCTGCTTCACGCCTGGCGCCTTGAAGGCGACCTACGGCACCGGCTGCTTCGTCGTCGCCAATAGCGGCGACACGAAAGTGCAATCGGCATCGCGCATGCTGGCGACAATCTTCCATCAACGCGAGGGAAAGCGGACTTACGCACTCGAAGGCGCGATCTTCATGGCTGGCGCCACGGTGCAATGGCTCCGAGATGGGCTTGGCGTCATCGGTTCGGCGGCGGAGAGCGAAGAGCTCGCGCGACGTTCCGACCCAGACTCAGGCGTTTACCTCGTTCCGGCCTTCCAGGGACTTGGTGCTCCCTTCTGGGACAGCTTCGCGCGCGCCGCGATTTCAGGGCTGACGCGGGCTTCGACCAAGGAAGATGTCGTGGCGGCAGGGCTCGAGGCCGTCGCTTTCCAGACGCGCGATCTGCTGGACGCCATGACCAAGGATATGGCCGTGAGCGGGCTGCCGGCGCCTGAGACCGTCCGGGCGGATGGCGGCATGACCGCGAATGATTGGTTCATGCAGCGGCTCGCCGACATCTTGCAGAAGCCGGTCGAAAGCGCCTCCATGGCCGAGACCACAGCCTTGGGCGCCGCCTATATCGCCGGTCAAGCTATGGGGTTTTATGGCGACGACGACGATCTCGCCGCCAATCGCATCGCGGTGCGGACCTTCCTGCCGAGGATGAGCGCGAGCGAAAGCGCCGAGCGCCATGCGGGTTGGCTCAAGGCCGTCAGCAAGGTGCGATCGGAAGATCAAGGTTAAGCAGGCCTTAACGCAATCGCTACTTTGCGGGCTCGCCGGTTAACCAGGCCGGGCGATGTGCAAAGCCTTATTAAGGCTCGCCTGTTAATTCTGCTTCTAGGTCTATTGGATCGGGACGCCAGTTTCGCGGTTCGGCGGCATGGCGTTTGCAAAATTGATGTTTGCCTTTAGTCGCGGATGGCCGGTGGCCGCGTGATGTTGTGTCGAGTGTGCGTGTCGGGGCGTTGATGGACCTGTTAGGACAGAGCTCGAAATGGCCCGCTTTGGCGCGGTTGCGGACCTTCGAGGCTAGCCCACAAGATCAGAATTCGCTTCCATCCCGGCTGCGGACTTGGCTGCTGGGGGCGTTGTGGAGCCTGAAGCCGCCGCGCCTTTACGGCGTGCCGGGCACACTCGCGCTCCTTTGCAAATATTATGCGGGCTTCGGTCCGCGAAGAGGGCAGTTGCCCGATCCGCGCCAAGCCTTGCGCCATCCCGATGGTCTCGCCGGCATTTGCACCGAGATGAGCGTGCCGACGCTCAAATCCGCGTACGCCATGGGACTCTATCCTTTCGCTCATATCGGCCCGCAGAAATGGTGGGCGCCGGAGGAGCGCATGGTGCTGTTCATCGAGGACTTCCATATCGAGCGGAATTTGCGCCGGAGACTGAAGCTGAAAGAGTTCAGCGTCACCTTCGACCGCGATTTCGGCGCCGTCGTCCGGGCTTGCGCGGAGCCGCGACCAGGGCGTCTGCCCCTGACTTGGATCAGGGACGATATTATCGAGGCCTACACGCGCGCGCATCATGCAGGCGTCGCGCATTCGGTCGAGGTGTGGGATGAGGACGGCAATCTCGTCGGCGGCGCCTACGGACTTGCCATCGGGCGCGTGTTCTTCACCGAGTCGCAGTTCAGCCGGCAGCGCGATGCCTCGAAAGTCGGGTTCGCCACGCTCAATTGTCATCTGCAACGTTGGGGCTTCGTCCTCAATGACGGCAAGCATCTGACGGGGCATTTGGCTCAGCTCGGCTTCACCCTGATCCCCAGGCACAGCTTCAACGCTCTGCTCGCCACAGCCTGCAAAGAGAGATCGCGGGAAGGGGCTTGGGAAGTCGATCAAAGCGCCGACATCGCCAATTGGAACCCAAAATTGGCGGCAATCGCCGCGTAAGGCTTTCGAGGGCGCGGCCCGGTGACGCGTGCGGACCGCTCCTCCGGCCGATTTTACCCTTGCATTGTTCCGGCTCCCGGCCATGATCGGCCGCAAGCTGGACCCTTAAAACTTCCGAACACGCCCTTGTCGCCGCTGACCAATTTGGCGCTGAAACGCCCGCGCAATATCGATGTGCCGACGCTCGGGCGTGATGCCTTGGCCGGCATCATCTCCGCCGTGGTGCAGATCGCCTATTGCATCTCCTTCGCCGCGCTCATCTTCCAGGGTGTGCTGGCCGCGGGCTTCTCGCTCGGGCTGGCGGCCATGATCATGGGCACGGCAGTCACCGGCGTCGTCATCGCGCTCACCTCGACGCTTTCGCCCGCCAATGGCGGTCCGGATTCGCCGGCTGTCGCCGTCATGAGCGTGCTCGCCGGAACGGTCTCCGCGTCGCTCGCGGCGAGCGGCGCCAGCGAGCAGGCCATTATCATCAATGTGCTCGTCGCGCTTTCGGTCAGCACCTTCTTCACCGGCGTACTGCTCTACGGTATTGGAGCCTTGAAGCTTGGCCAGTGGTTGCGCTTCGTGCCCTATCCGGTAATCGGCGGCTTCCTCGCGGCGTCGGGTCTGCTTCTCATCACCGGCGGCATGGAGGTCGTGACCGAGACCAACCTCTCGCTCTCGCCTTCGAGCTGGCACGTGTTGTTCTCGTCGACCTATGCGCCGCAGATCCTGGCGGGCGCACTGTTCGCCCTTTCGATCCCAATCGTCGGGCGCTGGGTGCCAAGTTACGTGGCGCTGCCGCTCGCCTTCGCGGCATTTGTGGTGGTTCTCGACACTAGCCTATTCGGTTTAGTACGCGACGAGACGACGCGCAATGCATGGTTCTTGCCGAGCCTCGGGAGCCTTTCCTTGTGGTGGCCGATGAGCGCCGTCCTCAACAACGAGGTCGATTGGTGGGCGATCGCGCAGAGCAGCGCCGAGATCGGCGCCGTGTGCGGCGTCATGGCGATCGCGCTGCTTCTCGATGTGTCTGGCCTGGAGGTGGCACGGCAGAAATCCGCCGACCTCGACAAGGAATTTCGCACCAACGGCATTGCCAACCTGCTTGCCGCGGTCACCGGTGGGTTCGCGGGCTCACTCTCCATGAACGGGTGTCTCTTGCTCGACGAATCCGGCGCCACCACCCGCTGGGCCGGCGCCATCGTTGGCATCGTTTGCGCCATCATCCTGTTTTCCGGCACCGATATTGGCGCCATCGTACCCAAGACCATTCTCGGCGGGATGCTCGCTTATCTCGGCGCCATGATCATGGTCGAGCTCGCGTCCTCGCCGGCGCAGCGCTCCTGGACCGATGCGGCGCTGGCGCTCGCCATGATGCTCGTCATCGTCAATTTCGGTTACTTCATGGGCGTCGTGCTCGGCGTCATCGGCGCCTGTCTGATGTTCGCGCTGAGCTATAGCCGCATCGGCGTGATCCGCCGTCACCTCACGCGGCAAGTCTTCTCGAGCAATGTCGAGCGTGCACCCGAACAGTCGCGGCTGTTGCGTGAGGAGGGTGAGCGCGTCCACGTGTTCTGGCTTTCCGGCTTCATCTTCTTCGGCTCGTCGAACGGACTCTTCGAGTACATCAGGAAGGCGATCGACGCGCAGCACGAGAAGCCAGTAGGCTATGTCCTGCTCGATTTCACCTCAGTGCCTGGACTCGACAGCTCGGCGCTGCTCAGCCTCATCAAGCTTCGCAATTATTGTGACGAGAATCATGTGACGCTCGCTTTCTCTGGCTTGAGCGAGCAGATGCGGACGAGCTTCCAGAAGGCGCAGTTCTTCACGGTGAGCGCCCCGCATCAACTGTTTGGCAGCCGCAATGAGGCGCTGGAATGGTGCGAAGATATGCTGCTCATGTTTCATGAAGTGGGGGAGGCCTCTACGCATAGTTTCGAGGGCTGGCTCACGGCGGAATTCGGCGATGGCGCCGATCTGTCCCGCATCACGTCTTATCTGGAGCGGCAGGAGGTGGCGGTTGGCGAATGCCTCTTCCGCCAAGGCGAGCCATCCGACTCGCTTGTGCTGCTCGCGTCCGGGTGCGTCGCCATCACCATTGACGACGAGCAGGGACGCCCGATCAGGCTCCGGCGCATGGTCGGCTATACCGTCGTGGGCGAGATGGGTTTCTTCCGGCAGGTGCCGCGTACCGCGACTGTGCTCGCCGAGGAACCGAGCGTGATCTACCGGCTGACGAAGACCGCCTTCGATGCGATGCAGGAGAAGGATCCCGCGGCGGCTGTCGCCTTCCACAAGCTCATCATCCGCCTGCTCGCGGATCGCCTCGAATTTGCCAATCGGGAAATCTCGGCGCTGCTCTAGAGCATGATCCCGAAAAGTTGCAGACTTTTCGGACAAGATCATGCGTCGAAGACGTTTTACGCGCGCGCGGCGACGAGCGCGGCCACGATGGCGAGATAGGTCAGCCCGTGCACGAGCTGATCGGTGCCGAGCAACGACCAGAAATTATGATCGTTCACCGTCCAGCCTTTGCGGCGGTTGATCTGCTCCTTCAGCCAGTCGGTGTGGTAATGGACCAAGAATTCTCCCGCCGTGATGCTGAGCACGAGGAGGAGTGTGGTTGGCGCCAGGACAAGATAGACGAGGGGGGTGAGCGCGACATGGATGCCGGCATGGAGCAGTCCGCCGGGATGTCCATAGGTGCCCTTGTTCAAAAATTGATAGGCGGTCTGTAGATAGAAATCCGCGACCGCATGTTTGGCCATGAGCACGGCGACGGCAGCAAGGATGAGGATGGCGAGTTCTGGCATGGTGCTATTTGGTTAGGGCCTCGGCGGTGCCGTCCCAGTTCTCGGGAGGCGGATTACGCCGGAAATACTCGATGCGTTCACCGTAGAGCGCGTAGAGCCGATCGAGGCCGTTCACGTGCAGCGCCTCGCAGTCCCGGACTAGGGTCGCGGCGCCGTCCCAATCCTTGGCGCGGTAACGCCGCAGCAATTCGTTGTGACGCGCCGAGAGATCGATGAAGCTTTGCGAATGCTTCAGGGCGCTGTTGCCCAGCAGCGCAAAGATGCGGGTTGCTTCCGTTTTGCCTTTCATTTTGAGGAAATCGAGTTCGAGAAAGGCGAAGTCCGGCGCACGCATGGTCGTGGTCTCGCCGACGATGGTGCCAACCTCGTAGGTCTTGGACTGACCTTCGATCCTCGAGGCGACATTGACGTTGTCGCCGATTACCGAATAATCGAAACGCGTCTCGGTCCCGAGATTGCCGACGCAGCATATGCCGGTGTTAAGCCCGATGCCGAGCTTGACGGGCTTATATTCGCGGCCTTTTGTTTCGGCTTCGTGCCGCCAGCGCTCATTGATCACGCGCATCTCATCCATCATGCGGAGCGCCGCCTGGCAGGCATGGCTCGGATGATCCTTGTCGTCGAGCGGCGCGTTCCAGAAAGCCATCACCGCGTCGCCCATGAATTTGTCGATGGTGCCTTGCTCCTCGAGGATGATGTTGCTGAGCGGGGTGAACAAATTGTTCAAGAACCTTGTCAGCTCCTCTGCATCGAGGCCTTCCGAGATTGAGGTGAAGCCGCGCACGTCGCTAAAAAGCAGTGTCATGTCGCGCGTCTCACCGCCGAGTTTCAGCTTTGCCGGATCGGCGGCGAGACGGGCGACGAGGGCGGGCGCCATGTAATGCGAGAAAGCGTGGCGCACGCGGTTCCGCTCCCGCTCGGTGCGGAGGAAGACGAAGAGCGTGCCGGCGAGATAGACGGCGGTGAGCGCGATCGCAGGATAGACCGGATCGACGAGCCAGCCGAAGGCATCGAACGCGTACCAGGAGACGGCGAGAACGGCCGCGACGGCGGTGCCGCCAAGCACGGCGCTGCCAAGCGCGCCCGCGCGATAGATCAGCACGGCGATGATGGTGCCGAGGGCTAGAATGTAGATGAGCTCGGCGGGCGTGGCGAAATCGGGCCGCTGGAGATATCCGCCTTGCAAAACCTGCTCCATGGCTTGAGCGTGAAGCTCGACGCCCGGCACGGAGGCTTCAAGCGGCGTCGCTCTCAGGTCGAGCAGGCCCGCCGCGCTGGTGCCGATGAGCAGAATGCGGCCTTCGATCTCGTCCTTGCCGATCTCGCCATTGAGGATGCGCCAAGCCGGCAGGAAGCGCGCATCAGCGTGGCGGGTGAATCTGATCCACATTTGACCGTTGGCTTCGGTCGGGACTTCGAAATCGCCGATCTTGATTTTGACGATGCCGGTCTTCTCGCCGAAGGCCTTCTCGCCGCTCGCGCCAGAGGACTTGACGAGATAGGTCGATGCGCCTTGAGCCAGCCGTAGCATGTCGGCGGCGAGCGAGGGATAGAGATTGTCGCCGACTCTCGCGATCATCGGCATGCGCCTGATGATCTGGTCGTGCTCCGGCAGCCAATTCAGCGAGCCCGCGCCTGACGCTTTGTCTTGCAGTTCCTTGAGGCTCGCCGCGGCCCCTGGATAGGCGGGAGCGAAGAGCCGGGGATCGTCGCCGCCGGTGGCGAAGCCAGCCTTAGTCTCGGGGATCGATGTGCCTTGCGGCGAGGCGATGAAGCCGAGCACGACAGGGGCCTTGGCGATGGCTTCGGCGAGGATCGTATCGTTGGAAGGAAGCTTTTCGACTTCCGACTTCAGACCGGCGAGCGCCTCCGAATTCGGCCAGAAGCGAAGCGCGTTGGCGGGCGACATCCGGTCCGGCTCGGGGAACACCATGTCGAAGCCGATGGCAGCGGCTCCGTTGTCGCCCAATTTCTGCACGAGTTCGGCGAGCGCCGTGCGTGGCCAGGGCCATTGGCCGATCTTCTTCAGCGATTCCTCGTCAATATCGACGATGCGCACGGGAAGATTGGGATCGAATGTGCGCGGCTTGATCTGCTGATAGGTGTCGAAGACGAGCGAGCGAAGTCTGGCAACCGGGCTCGGGTCCCAAATGCGGAGCGCCAGTGTCGCAACGATGACCGCGCCTACGATCAAGGCGTAAAGGAAACGGGGACCCATCCAGACTGCCCAATATGCCCCTCGAGGAACGCGCCCGGAGCGGCGCGGGGCAGAGCCTAGTCGATGGTCCCGGCCCACTCCAGCGTCAACTTGCCGCCAGAGAGGGAACGGGCGCGCGGCGGCATTGAACCAAGGGGCAGAATGGCCTAGGGAAACGGGAAGGGCTTAAAGCTCAATCCTTCAATCCAGGGGTGCGTTTCGTGAACATTTGCATGATTGGTGCCGGCTATGTCGGCCTCGTTTCAGCCGCCTGTTTTTCAGAGTTCGGCTGGAAGGTGACCTGCATCGACAAGGACCCGGCGAAGATCGACTTGCTCAACAAAGGGCATGTGCCGATTTACGAGCCGCGTCTCGACGAATTGCTGGAACGCAACTTGCGGATGGGGCGCATCAGCTTCTCCACCGATGTCGCCAAGCCGGTCGCGGAAGCCGAACTCGTCTTTCTCGCTGTCGGCACGCCGATGCGCCGCGGCGACGGCCATGCCGATCTTTCCTTCGTCTTTCAGGCCGTCGAGGATCTCGCGCCGCATCTTAAAGGCTTCACCGTGATCACGACGAAATCGACGGTGCCTGTCGGCACCAGCCGCGAGATCGAAAAGCGCTTGCGCGCACTCCGTCCCGACGCGGAGTTCGCGGTGTGCTCCAATCCCGAGTTCTTGCGCGAAGGCTCGGCGATCTATGATTTCACCCATCCCGACCGCGTGCTGGTCGGCTGCGACGACGATCGGGCGAGGGAGGTCATGGAGCGCCTCTATAAGCCGCTCGCGCTCCGCAACGCGCCGGTGATGTTCGTGAGCCGGGAATCGGCGGAGCTGGCGAAATACGCGGCGAATGCTTTTCTTGCCATGAAGATCAGTTTCATCAACGAGGTCGCGGATCTTTGCGAAGCGGTCAATGCGGACGTGCAAGATGTGGCGACGGCGATCGGCGCCGACGGGCGCATCGGCAACAAGTTTCTGCATCCGGGTCCGGGCTATGGCGGCTCCTGCTTTCCCAAGGACGTGGCAGCGCTGATCCGCATCGCGCGCGAGGCGCGCTCGCCGCTGTCGCTGATTGAGCAAGTGCAGACGGTGAATTCCGAGCGGAAGATCGCCATGGCGCAGCGCATCGAGTTGGCGGCGGGGGGATCGGTCGCAGGCAAGACCGTTGCCGTGCTCGGGCTCGCCTTTAAACCGGATACCGACGATGTCCGCGAGGCGCCAAGCCTCGTTGTCGTTCCCATGTTGCAGGAAAAGGGCGCGACCGTTCGCGGCTACGATCCGCATGCGCGGGAAAATGCCGAGGCGCTGCTGCCGGGCGTGGTCTGGTGCGATAGCGCGCTCGAGGCGGTCGAGCAGGCCGATGTCACGGTCGTGCTTACCGAGTGGAATGAATTCCGCGCGCTGAGTCTGGAGACCGTACGATCGCGCATGCGCGGCGACGTTCTCGTCGACCTCCGCAACGTCTATCAACCGGCCCAAGCCAGCGCCGCCGGGTTCACCTATGCGAGCATCGGCCGCTGAGCTGTTAGCGGTGAACTAACGGCTGCCGGGCCAGTTGGTGGACGGGAAGGCCCGCTGCAGCTCCTGCTGCTCGTCGCCGACGCTGCCATGATGCGAAGGCGGAGGTGGCGAGGACGCGGATTTGTTCCGATAAGGCGGGTGCGAGGGCCCTTTCGCCTTATATTTGGGAGTGGGTGCCTTCGGGGTGACGTGCGCGACCGGGGGCTTGCCCTTGGGCGCGCTCGCCCTGATCTCGCAATGCTCGCCTTTCCAATCCTTTAGCGCCGCGAGAATCTCCGGCGACGGCTCGTCAAGCGGCAGTTCGAGCTTGGCCAGATCGTTAAAGCGCTGCAGCGCGTCTTGGGGCTTATCATCCCAGTTTGCGGTGATAGGACCCTGGTAACATTGAAGCTCGCTCAGCCTGGTGACGATATCGGTCGCGAGCTCGTCACGATTGATGCCTTCGGGCAGCGTCGCGGCTTCGGACTTCGAAGGCTCAGGCGCCGGACCCTTATCTTCGCTCTCGGCGGTCGCGACCTTCTCCTCTGGCGCCTTGCCGTCCGCTGCCTTGTCGTCTGCTGACTTGTCGGCTCCTGCTTTGTCCTCCACCGCGACTTTGTCTGCCGCGGGGCTCGCCACAGCGGGCTTGTTGGCCGGCTCGACCGTGATCACGCGGCTCGTCGCGAGCTCCTGCTCTCCATTTGCGGGCTTCGACTTCTCGGCCTCAACCTTGCTGGTCTCGTTGGCAAGCTTCTCGCGCAAGAGTTTCAACTGCTCCTGCTGAGACGCGAGCAGGGCGCCTTGATCGGACTGGATGCGTCCGATTTCTTTGCGGAGCTCGGCAATCTCGGAAACGGTTCCGGTCGAGGCATCGGCGACTTTCTCTTCGGCCGGCTTGAAGAAGAATTGGCCGGTCAGCGAGGAGTTCTCCCAGGGAACCTGCTTGCCGTCGGTCTCCTTCAACACGTCTTTCCTGACCTCGATCATCATGTCGTTGATGCTGGAGCCTTCGGCATCGATATGATGGAGGAGAGCGTTGGTGAAGGGGCTGTTGCGGCCGGCACCGTCGAGCGCGACGTTGCCGGGCTGGGTGGAGAAGGCGATCATCATGCCGACGGCACGGTCCACGCGCGCCAATCCGCGGGTCACTTGCAGCGAGCGGCTGGTCGCAGCAAGATTAGAGGCGAGCGGGTTGTCGCGGCACGCGTCGAGAAAGACGAGGGAGACGCGGGAATTCCGCTCCATCTGTTTCAGCACAAGGCTGAGCTCGACAGCCTCGAAATCGAGATCGGTCTCGCTTTGCAGCTTGGCGTCGACGGGAGCGAGGAAATTTCTGCCGTCCGCCGCGAGACCATGCCCGGCGTAAAAGAAGAGCCCGACGTCGGAGCCTTGGAGCTTATCGGCGAAGGCGCGGATGCGGCTCTCCATGTCCGCCTTGGAAAGATCGGTGCCATCGATCACGTCGAAGCCGAGGGCGCGGAGCTTGGTGGTGATGTCGATGGCGTCGTTGCTAGGGTTCTTCAGGCTGGCGGTGTGCTGATAGGCCGAATTGCCGATTACCAGGGCCACCCGCTTCTCTGCCGCCGCGGGACCAGAAACAGCGAGCAAAGCCGCGACCCCGCAAAGCGTGGCAACGAGCCGCTTGATTGTGAGCTTCATGACCATGGACGCCTCCCTTGGCCTCAACGTGCCTTCGCCAGCCGGCAGCTTGGCTTTATCCCCGTTTAGGGACTGCTGCCTGAATGGCAGCTGAATATGATTTTCGGTTCTCCGGCCGCCGCCAGGTCGCTCAAAACGCGACGATTGGGAGGACCATTTTGGCCACCATGCAAGTCTAGTCTCCTGCCATCCCAAGTCAATCGCAGGCGGTTTGGGGGCCTTTGCCATTAATCTGGATAAAAGCAGAATCTGTTTTCGCGCCAAAACCAGCTTACGCAATGGGCATTTGCCGTCCTGGTAATCCCCGAGTTGAAACCTTGCGACATATAATGACGCTTCCGTGTTGGCCCGAGAAAAGGGTTTGGACCAGTGCCTTCATGACGTTACACTCTCATTGTAAAACGACTCAACGGAGGGCTCGCCATGCGTCTTCCGGTATTGGTGATTGCCGCTGCTTTCATTGCCGGGTTCTCTTGCGGCGATGCTCTGGCTCGCCCAATCTGGGCGCCCACCATCGACAATCCCTATTGCGCCATCACGACCTATGTTTTGCCGGATCTGGCCGAGCAGGCCATGTCCACGGTCGACGCTGACGAGCGTCCGGTCATCGTAGTCAATAGTCTCACGGTGCGGCAGGCGCATGACTATGCCAATTTCCTCATGGCGCATGAGTGCTGCCACCATACGCTAGGCCATGTCGCGAATGTGCATCGACGCCTAGGTCAGCTTGGGCCTCAGCCGTTCTTCTATATCGCTCCTCAGCTCAAAGGCATGGAGCTCGAGGCCGATTGCTGCGCCGTAAGAATGTTGAAGCTCAAGAATGAACCTGAGAGCATCGAGGCCGGCAGGGTCGCCATGTCTCAATTCGGCAGCAGCCCCACGGGCGCGCATTATCCGACCGGCGACGAGCGGGCTGACAATATCGCGTCTTGTGCTGCCAAGGATTAGAGTCCCAAAAGTCAACAAATTGCCGTTGCGGGGCCGATGCAGGCTTGGCCCCGCCTCCGTGCTCTATTCAGGCTTGCCAACGTATGCTCCGGGCGGCGTAGATTCGAAGCCATCGGCTCGTGCTATGCTGAAAAAGCGAGCCGACAGCCCGGAGTGAACTGAGTGACCTTGCAAGAACCATCGCCGATCTGGAAACGCGCCCTTTGCGTGAAGGCGGCAGCTTTAACCATCGGCTTGGTCTCGGCGCTCATTCTGCCGATCGGGTTTGCGCGAACGCAGGACAGTGGGTTCGGCGGGGGCTTGATTCGCGTCTGCGCGGACCCCGACAACATGCCGTTCTCCAACGACAAGGGAGAAGGCTTCGAGAACAAATTGGCAGAGCTGATTGCTGCCAAGCTCCGAGCCAAGTTATCTTATGTCTGGTTTCCGGAAGGGAGCGGGCTCGTTCCCAATACGATGGGAAATGAGAGCTGCGATATCGTCATGGGCTATGCGCAAGGCACCGGCCTGATCGAAGATACCAATCCCTATTATTATACGTCCTACGTGCTCGTTTTCCGCAAGGGTGACCCTAGCCTCGCAGGCGTCGACGATCTTTCAGACAAGCGCCTGCTCGACAAGAAGATCGGGATCGTGGCTGGTACGCCGCCGGTGAGCATTATGGCTATCAACGGTCTCGCGGCGAATGCAAAGCCCGTTGGAGCAAGTGCGGCTGCGGGGGCGACCGATCCTGTCGCCGAGATCATCGCCAAGATTGCGTCGGGCGAACTCGATGCCGGGGTCTTGTGGGGACCGCTTGCCGGTTATGTCGCGCAAAGCTCCAAGGTGCCGCTCGCGGTCGTGCCACTGGTGAAGGAGAAGCTGGGCCCGCGGATGCTCTATGGCATCACGCTCGGCATTCGACCCAATGCGCCGGAGTGGAAGCACACGATGAATAAGCTCATCGCGGAGAACCAGACCGAGATCAACGACATCTTGCTCGATTACGGCATGCCGCTGCTCGACGCCGAGGGGAATCCGGTGAAGCCCGCGACGCCTGAGCGCTAGCCTCCACCAAGCGCTACAATTTGCACTTACTCTCAGGCTGGTCGATCCCGAGCGTGTCGACCTCGATCTCCGGATGGCTCGCATGCGGGAAACCACGCTGCGGCGAGATCGATACTGGGACTTTGTCGGTGGCGATCAGGATCGGCTGACGGAATTGGCCGTCCCATTTGCGGTAGGTTTGCTTGATGCCCTTGAAGGGCGCGAGTTGGAATTCATCGCTGGTGATGAAAGGAGCGACGACGCCGAACTCCTGACCATGGTTGCGGGTCACGGCCTCACCAATGGTGCGGGCGGCGACATAGGCCTGATAGTCGATCGGCAACATGATCCGATCGTAGTCTTTCTGGAAATGATTGTTGGCTTGCGTGGCGCCCCATTTTTCGTGTCCTGGGCTCCAAGTCGTTGCCGTGAGCCCGGTTGTGCCGGCGACCGGCACGAGGTGCGTGATCCCACCACGATAGGGGACATACGGACCCCAAAGTTGATCTTCATCAGCGACGATGATCACCTGATAGTCGCCGCCCGCCGCTTTTGCCGCTCCA
>Ga0315275_10001867_pt1 | contig 18820 bp, 8 predicted proteins | sample YL17G03_0_MG_FD_205557 | JGI IMG/M metagenome (GOLD analysis project Ga0315275, IMG submission 205557) | Sediment microbial communities from Yellowstone Lake, YNP, Wyoming, USA - YL17G03_0 | ecosystem: Environmental > Aquatic > Freshwater > Lake > Sediment | place: USA: Wyoming | collected...
GCTTAAAGTCCTTGGCATCGTCATCCTTCTCGGCGCCGCCGCCGTGATCGGGGCCGGGTTCGGCGCTTATCGTGCGGTCAAGCATAACCTTCCCTCTGTTTCGGGGCTCGAAACTTTCGAGTCCAACGTCATCACTTCGGTCTATTCGGACGAAGGGCAGCCCATCAAGGATTTCGCCATCGAGAGGCGGGTCGAAGTCCCCTCTGACAAGATACCGGACGTATTGAAAAAGGCCATTATCGCCACCGAGGATCCCCGCTTTTATCGTCACCGCGGCGTGGACCTCTTGGGAGTCCTGAGGGCATTCAAGGAGAACATCCGGTCCGGCCATCTCCTTCGAAGGCCCCAGGGCGGGAGCACCATCACCCAGCAGCTGGCCCGCCTCCTTTTCCTCTATCCCCAGCAGACCATCGGCCGGAAGCTCAAGGAGATGTACCTTTCCCTCCAGATCGAAAAGCAGTACTCCAAAGAAAAGATTCTGGAGATGTACTGCAACCAGTTCTACCTCAACCACGGAGTCTACGGGGTGGAAACGGCGTCGAACTTCTATTTCGGGAAGGGCGTAACCGACCTGACCTTAGAGGAAGCGGCACTCATCGCCGGGATCTTTCGCGGCCCCTCCATCTATTCACCTTATACGAATGTGGACACGACTCTTCGCCGCCGCAATCATGTGATCAACCGGATGGTCGAGGCGGGCTACATCACCAGCGCCCAGGGAGAGGAAGCCAAGGCCAGGCCCATGGCTGTACTTCCCTGGCGGCGGGGTTCCTCCGACTTCGCCGCCTATTTCTTTGAGGAAGTCCGGAAATATATCGAGAAAAAATACGGTAGCGAAATCCTCTACCAGAGAGGCCTTAAGGTCTACACCACTCTCAACCCGACGCTCCAGAGATACGCTGAGGAGGCGTTGCTCACGCGGCTGCGGGAAATGGATAAACGGAAAGGTTGGCGCAAAGACAAGAGGAACCTGCTCAAAGAAGGCAAAGAGAAGCTCGAGGACGAATGGCTCGACAGCTGGGTGACGTCCTACGTTGAGGAGAACGAGGTTACTGATGCCGTTGTCCTGTCCGTAGCCCGGAAGGAAGCCGTGGTCAAGGTGAAACGGTATACGGGTAAGGTGTCGAACAAGGACATCGCCTGGACGAGGACCGACAGCCTGGAGAAGCTCTTCCAACGGGGGGACGTCATCCAGGTCAAGGTCATAAAGATCAACTCCGAGGCCAAGGAGATCGAAGCCTCGCTGGACCAGCATCCGGTCATCGAGGGCGCCTTCCTGGCCATCGACCCGCGGTCCGGGCAGATCAAGGCCATGGTCGGAGGCTACTCCTTCCAGCGCAGCGAGTGGAACAGGGCGACTCAGGCCCAAAGGCAGGCCGGGTCGGCTATCAAACCGATCCTCTATGCCGCGGCGCTCGATAACGGGTTCACTCCGTCCACTATCATCAGGGACGAGCCGGTCGAATTCCCAGACAAATGGCTGGGCGAAAGCTGGGCGCCGAAGAACTATGACCGGAAATACAAGGGCGCCGTGACCGTGCGCATGGGCCTCGAAGAGTCCCGCAACGTCGTGACGGCCCGGCTGCTCGACTATATCTCCCCCCAGACGGGCGTGGACTACTGCCGGAAATTCGGCCTCACCTCAACGATCTATCCCTACCTCTCCCTTTCCCTGGGGACGTTCGAAGTCAGCTTGTTGGAGCTCGTCTCCGCCTTCACGGTTTTTCCCAACGAGGGCGTCCGGGTCAGGCCCTACTTCATCACCCGGATCGAAGACCGCGAGGGCAATGTCCTGGAAGAAGCGAGGGTCGAGGCGGAGGAAGTCATCTCACCCCAGACCGCCTACCTTCTTACATCGCTGATGGAGGGGGTTATCCAGAGGGGGACGGCGGCGCCCTTTGCCGGGAACCTGGGGATTCCCCTCGGGGGGAAAACAGGAACCACCAGCGACTTTTCTGACGCCTGGTTCCTCGGCTTCTCGCCTTCGCTTTGTGCCGGGGTATGGGTCGGCAACGAATCCCGTGTTTCCCTGGGGGACAGACAATCGGGCGCCGTGGCAGGCCTACCTGCTTGGGTCGCCTTCATTAAAAGGCTCATCGACGACGAAACGAAGAAAGCCGAGGCGGAAGGACGTGAGCCCTTTTTCGAGGATTTCCAAGTCCCCCCGAATATAACCTTTATGGAAGTCGACCGGAAGACGGGACTCCTGGCCACGCCGAACTGCCTGTGGCCGATCAGAGAGGCGTTTCTCGCCGGGACGGAGCCTATCCGCTACTGCTCAAACCAGGATCATCTGCTGATTCTTGATTACTACAGCATAGAGAAGGCAACCGAAGAGCACGACTAGCCCTTCTTCCTGACGCTTCCTCCGGATGATCTTGACCCCGAGGATCGGGAACCGGAAGAGGAACCCCTTGAGCCCGAGGAGACCGAGCCTATGGACCCTTTGGATCCCGATGAGCTCGAACCCCGGGACACGGACCCGCTCTTGGAAGAGCCCTTCGAAGACGAACCGCTCTTTCCAAGGGACTGGTAAAACCGGTTGCGGATCGAGCTCGAGGTCCGGCTGCTGTCGGAATATTTCTTGATGCTTATGGCGGGCGACGGAGGATAGCCGAAAGAGTTCTTGCGGACCGTGCTGCCCTCCTGTTTTTTCGGAGTGCCGGACCCTTGCGCCTGGGAAGAATCCTTGCTGCGGATCCTTCGTTCCCCGGATGTCACACTTCCGGCCTGTCCGCTCTTTTCGGCCCCCCGCACCGTCCGAGGAGTGGCCGGATCAAAGCCCTTGGCAGACGGAGCCTTAATAGTCCTTTCAGCGCCGGCGGCCGGAGGGCCTCCCGTTTTCTTAGTGATGCCCTGGCCGCTCGCCGGCTTAAGACTCTGCCCCGCGGCGGTCAGCGTGATCTTGTCAAAATTCTTGAGGGAATTGCCGCGCAAAGCCGCCTGGGAAATGTTCTTAGCCCTGAGCTGGTCCTTATGAATCACGGTCAAGGCGCGGGAGTTATAGGGATAAAAGGGGCGAGTCCAATTGGGATAGTACCAGTTATCAACGATAACCATTGGGTAATTCCAGTATCCCAGCGGGGCCCAACCGCAGTAGTCGGCTCCCCACCACCAGCCAACCCAGCCGGGTCCCCAGATCGTCCCCGGGATCCAGTACCACCCAAGTCCCCCATACCATCCCCACCGGCCGTAATGGAAGGTGGCCCATCCCCAGGGATCATAGGGAAGCCAAGTCCAGCCGCCCATGGACATCCACATCCAGGACCCGTTGTAGTAGGGTCGCCAGTCCGGGCCGACTCCCCCTGGCACCCAGACCCAGCCGTAAGGATTGATCCAACTCCAATCGCCGTTCGCATCGAGCTCAGTTTCGAAATCCTCGAGCTCGCCGGGCAGATGCCGCGTGGCGACTTGGACGGTCAGGCCGGATTCCCTGTCCTCGCTCCAGCGGTCGAAGCTGTCCTCGGCCACGGCCATGAACCGCACCGGCCGTCCGGAGGACCGGCCCTCGGCGAAGGCGATGCTTTGCTCGCTCTTGAGAAGAATGGAGCCCTCCTCGCCGGCCGCCTCGAGGACACCTCGGAAAACGTAGATATCGGTTTTCCGGTTCTCGAACATATCGACGCGGTAGAGGCCTTCAGCAAGCACATAGAAAGACACATCCGGAGTGTGGACTTCAACGGTCTTCTCTTCCTCCAGACGGTTGACGCTGAGATAGATGTTGCCCTTGAGAACGCGCAGCCGGGTCAGGTCAGAGCCCTTCTTGGGGAGGCTTAGGATCTCAAGCTTGGTGTTGTTGTCCAGCCGGACATAGGTTTTCTTGCCGAGATAGAGCTCAGCCCGGCCGTCGGTCGTTCCCAGCCGGTCTCCCTCCTCGATCGGCATGTTGACGACTGCGTCCTCGAAGCTCTGTTCAGCGCCCTTCTGGATGTAGGCACTGCCGCTGATGGAACTCAGCCGGGCGAAGGATTCGTTCGTGTATTTGGGATCTTCTTCACCCGTTTGAGCGAGGGACAGCCCAACGGCGAAAAAGAATAACGCCGCGATGATGACAGATTTTTTCATCTCTCTTCTCCTCGTCACCTCTAAGAAAAGCAAGAACCATGCCAGGGTCTTCCCCTGATCTTGCGCCGGCTCCACATGGGTTTTTGTCCTGAAAAGGGGACGACTGGCCCTCAGGAGGACAGGCTAGCCGGTAACCGGCCAAAACGCCTTCTGGACCTTGAAAACGGGCCCAAGCTCGAGTTCGAGAGAAGCGGAGATGCTGAGCTTGGCCGGAGATTCCGATCCCTGGCCGTCGAGCGCCAGAAGCACGCTCCGGACTCCGCCCTGGAGGCCGAAAAGGTTGTAACCGCCCTCGAGGGTGAGGAGCAACCGGCCCTGGTCCGTCTGCTGAGCCAGGTTCATCAGTTCACCGGCCATGGCCCCAAACCCTTTGACGCTGACTTCCATCCCGCCCAGGGGATCGCCGGCGAAGATATCAAACCCGGCCGAGACGAGGATGAACTCCGGCTTGTAGGCCGCGGCGATGGGGGTAAGGAGCTTTCTGTAGATGAACAGAAAGTCATGGTCTGTTTTTCCAGGTGCCAGGGGAACGTTCACGGTGAAGCCTTCGCCTTTCCCGTCGCCGACTTCGCTCCAGTGTCCCGTGCCCGGATAATGGGGAAACTGGTGGGTGGAGAAAAAAAGGATGTCGTCCCGCGAATAAAAGGCGTTCTGGGTGCCGTTTCCGTGATGGAGATCCCAGTCCACGATAAGGACACGCCGGAGACCCCACTTTTCGACCAGGTATTGGGCGGCGATGGCCACGTTGTTGAAAAGGCAGAATCCCTTGGCCTGGGAGGCTTCGGCATGATGACCCGGCGGCCGAACCAAAGCAAAAGCGCTTCGGACCTTTCCAGCCATAATCCGGTCGGCCGCTTCGAGGAGCCCGCCGGCGGCCAGCAGGGCGACCTCGTAGGAACGGGGAGAGGTCGAGGTGTCAGGGTCGAGATAAACCCTTTCCCGGCCGGCGGTTTCTTTGATTTGTTCGACATATTCTTGCGTGTGGATGAGAGCGACCTCTTTTTCCGTCGCCGGGCGGGGCGCGATGAGGTGGAGGGAGGCCAACGCCTTCTCCTCCTCCAGCATCTTATAGATCGCCCGGATCCTCTCCGGGCTCTCGGGATGAGCGTCGCCCATATTGTGCTCCAGATAACGCCAATCCTTAACGATTCCGGTTTTCATACCTTTCCTTTAGGGAAAAACTTTTCGAGATCCTCCGGCTTTGGCTTCTTGGTCAGCAGGCTGACGATCACGAGCGCGGCCAGAGAGGCGATGAGGGCCGGGTAGATCATGGGGATGCCCCAGGGATCGCCATCCGGGACTTGCTCCGTCGGAAGGACCTTAGAGAGGACGAAGAAGAGGATGCTTACAGTTGTCCCGGTGATGATCGAGGCCAGTCCGCCCGCCTTGGTCACCCTTTTCCAGGCCAGGGCGGCGAGAAGGGCCGGTGTTATAGCGGCTCCGTAGATCGTGTAGGCGAAAAAGCTCATCTCGAGGACGCTCTTCAGCTGGGTGGCCAGGAGAAAGGCCAGGACGCCGATGATTACGATCAGCACTTTCTGGAGGGCCACCAAGTTTTTCTGGCTGGCGTCCTTCTTCATGAACCTCTGATAGATATCGCGCATGAGGGTCGTGGAGGGCGAGAGGAGATAGTTCATGCCCGTCGAAATGACCACGGCGCAGGCGGCGCCCAGGAGAAGGACTCCGACCGGAGCGGGCACGAGGCTCCTGGCCGCCATCAGTACGACTTTCCCTCCCGCCTTGGGAACGGTCAGGTCGATCTGGCCCTGGAGTTTGCTGTAGGCGAAGACGGCGATGATGACAACGACGGTTTCGACGAAGATCGTGCCCAGGGTCCACCAGAACACGGCCTTCTTGGCGTCCTTGGCCGAACGGGCGCTGTAGAACTTCTGGTACATGCTCTGTACGCCCATGAGGAGAAACATCGTGGACAGGAAATAGCCGACCACCTTAAGCCAGGGATGGGCCCCAAACTGGTTGTTCACCACCGCGAAATAGCCGGGCTCGAGGGCCTGCTGGGCGGTATGCAGCCCGCCCGCAGCGAAGTAGACAAACGGCACGGCCAGGAGACAGGCCAGGACGATGATGATTCCGTTGGGCAGATCCGTATAGGCGATGGCCATCATGCCTCCCAGGGCGGTAAACAGGATGACGAACACGGCGGCGATGACCGTTCCCAGAGACTCTGAGATCTTCCCATCGGTGGCCACGTTTAAGATGAACCCGCCCGCGACGAACTGGTAGGAGACGATGGAGACGAAGGACATGATTAGGGCGATTGCGCCGAAGACGCGGGCGGCGGGCCCGTAGCGGACCTCGAGCACGTCCCCGACCGTGTACTGCCCGAAGGTGTGGATTTTGGCCGTCAGGAAATAGATGATGATGATCCCCACCCAGCCGCCTGCGGCCAGCCAGAGGGCAGAGATCCCCGCTTTCGAGGCGAACTCGGCTCCACTGATGAACGTGCCCGACCCGATCCAGGTGCAGATCAGGGTGAAAACCATGACCTGCCACTTGAGGGAGCGGCCCGCGACCATGAAGTCCTCCTGGCTCTTGACGCGCCGGGCCCGGACGAAATTCAGCGCCGTCAGCACCAGGAGATAGGCCAGGATGATGTAGAGATAGACCGACATCTCACCCTCCTTTTCCCGTAAGTTTTTTCAATCTGAGCTTTAGAAAGACAAAGGCCATGATGGCGTACCGCTTGATATCGCTCCAGGAGCGGATTGTGGACAGGACGCGCGGGATCTTGCGGGCGATCGAAACGTTGCCCCCGGAGAAAGACCAGCGGAAGAGGAGCTCGCTGATCTGGGTCCAGGTAAGTTTGTCCAGGAAAAGGGGCACGTCTCCCTGCGCTGTGGGCAGCGTGATGACCTTGGAGGAATGTTTTTTTGTCCAGCTGAAATCGGCGGGCAAAAGGCCGATCTCTTTGGCTGTCCCTTCGAGCGGAGTGCCCGGATAGACGTGGAGGATGGCGACGCTGGCCTCGACTTCGCCCTTGTACTGCTCGACAAGCCGGATGGTTTCCTGGGCTTCCTCCCATGTTTCGGTCGGATGGCTGAATATAAAAAATGCGTTGGGGACGACGCCTAGCTCTTTGCACCAGGAGACGACGTTCTGGAAATCCGTGAGCTTGACCTTCTTGTTGATAATGGTGTTCCGCACCCGTTCTGACCCGGCCTCAACCCCGAAAGACACATAGAACAGGCCGGCCTCTTTCATCTTGGCCAGCAGGGGTTTGGTCATCAGGTCGATCCGGATCTCGCACTGCCAGAAGATGGGGAGCTTCCGCTCCAGGATGAGGTTTGATATGTCCTCCACCCGCTTCACGCTGAGGTTGAAAGTGTCGTCGTAAAAGTGGATGACCCGGGAGCCGTATTTTTCGACGCGCGCCTCGATTTCCTGGATGACGTTTAAGGGGCTCCGGGTGCGGACGGCCCTTCCCCAGTTGATGGGCGTGGCGCAGAAGTTGCAGTTGAAGGGGCAGCCGCGGCTGGTCATGATGTTGATCGCCGGAAGACCTCCTTCTCCAGGAACGTCGATCTTAAAATTGTATTTCTCGAAAGGGACGAGATGGAAGGCGGGGAAGGGGAGTCCGTCGAGGTTGAAGATGGGGGAGCGGGGACGGTTGGAGATGACTTTTCCGTTCAGCCGGTGGGAGATCCCGGCGACGTGGCTGAAGCCGTTGGTCTTGCTCTCCCTCTCCAGCGCCCGGCAGAGGTCGAGTGTCGACTCTTCACCCTCGCCGCGGACGACGATGTCCAACTCAGGGATGTGGGCCAAGGCGTCCTCGGCAGCCATCGAGGCATGTGGTCCGCCCATGACGGTGAGGGCCGGCGGATAAGCCTTCTTGGCCAGCCGGACGAGCTCGAAGCTCTGGAAGCGGTTCTCGGTCGTGGAGGTGACGCCGACGATGTCGGGCCGCCCGTCGCGGACCTTCCGTTCGATATCGCCCCAGCCCAACTTCAGGATATCGGCCGGTACGATCTCGACTTCGATGCCTTCTCTCTCCAGTACGGCGCCGATGTACAGCAGGCCCAATGGAGGCATGGACGAGCCTTTGGACCAGCGCTCGGCAAAATAGCCTCCCGGAGGAACGTAAAGCTGGACTCTCATTCTTTTATTGGATCAGTTCCTGTTGCCTCTCCATCTTTACCGAATACAGCTTGGTGATGTTGGGCTCGGCCATGGTCGTCCCGTAGATGTAATCGGCCACCTCCATGGTCTTGTAGTTATGAGTGATGATGATGAACTGGGTGTCCTTCTTAATTTCCTTCATCAGGTTCAGGAAGCGGGTGAGGTTGACGTCGTCTAAAGCGGCATCCACCTCGTCCAGGATGCAGAACGGCGTGGGCTTGTAGCGGAACAGGGCAAAGAGGAAGGCGAGACCCGTCAGACTCTTCTCGCCGCCCGAGAGCAGGTGGACGTTCTGGACCTTTTTTCCCGGAGGCTGGGCGATGATCTCGACCCCGCTTTCCGTCAGGTTGGCTTCGTCCAAGAGCTTGAGCTCGGCGCTCCCACCCTTGAAGAGCAAGGTGAAGACCTCCTGGAAATTCTTGTTCACCTCGGACAGGGCGGTAAGGAATTGGGTCTGGCTTTCCTCATCGATCTTGCGGATAGCCTCCTGGGTGGAGTCTATGGACTGCCTGAGGTCATCCCGTTCATGGACCAGGAAGTCGTAGCGCTCTTTGTGACCGAGGTATTCCTCCTCGGCCATGAGGTTGACGGTCTTGATCCTCTGCAGGTCTTCCTCGGCCTCGGCGAGCTGCTCTTCGATCTCGGAGTCTGAAAGCTCGATCGTGGGCTTCTCACTCTTGACCTCATGCAGGGTCTTCTTGAGTTCCTGCCAGCAGGTCTCCTCCAGGTTCACCATATCGCGGTCGATCTCGGCCTTGGCTATCTCCCACTTGACCCGGTCTTCCTTTTTCCGTTCTAGCTCCTCCCTCGACTCGGCCAGCCCCTTGTCCAGCGTCTCGGCCGCGGTCCGCTTTTGGAGGAGGTCCGATTCCTTCTGAACGATGTCGGCCTGCCGGGTTTTCTTTTCCTCATCCTGGGCTCTCGAGCGGGTCTCGAGAGCCACGGCCGCCTCATGGGCCTCAGCTTCCTCCTTCCGGGCCGACCCGGACTCGCCATGGAAGGAAAGGATTTTCTTATGAATGGCTTCTTTGCGGTCGCTGAGCCCCCGCAGTTGGCCGTCACAATGTCCTAGTCTCTCCTCGAGCAGGGCGATGTCCGAATGGAGACCGATCGTTCGCTTTTCCTCCTCGATGCCCCTGCCCCGGTGGGCCGAAAAGTTCTTTTCTTCAGCCTCGATCTGGACCCTGAGGGAGAGCTCGTCCTCTTCCAGGCTGCCGGTCTTTTGTAAAAGCGACTCCCGGGATAAAGAGAGAGCCGACTTGTCCTGGCGCAGGATGTCCAGTTCTTTTTTTTGGAGAGTCACGGCGCCGGCGGATTTCTCCCGCTCAGATTCCTCGGCGATCCTTCTCTTTTCGAGTTCGTGGATTTTCTTCCTAAGTTCTTCGAGGAATATGGCTTCGGCGGCGATTCCTTCTTCAAGGTGCGTTGCTTCCTGGCCCTTCTTTTCGAGCTCGGCCGCAAGGGGTGCAAGCTCGGCGCTCCGGCGGGAGAGCCTGTCTTCGAGGTTGCGTATCTCCCGGCCCAGGGCGAAAGCGCCTTCTTCCTGGCGGCCGAGCTTGAGGAGCCCGGACGAGAGAAGCAGGTCTCCCTGCGGGGTGATAAAATTCAGGGCCGGATGCCGCAGCCAGAGCTCAATAGCTGACCGGATGTCTCGCACGATGACCGCATCGCGGAGCTGTTCCTGGAAGCCCTTGATCTTCGGACCGGGCCGCACCCGGGATTTCAGGTATCCTAAGACGTTCGGGCCGGAGATCTCCGGCGGTGGGGGGACCTGTTCCTGCCGGGGGGAGACCAGGACGAAGCGGCCCTGGAACGGCCTCTCCGTAATTCGTCTCAGAAAATCCAAGGCAGGAATAACGGGCAGGCCGGATTCCTCCTTCCAGAGGGCATCGACGAGCATCGTATCAGCGGCGTCCGCTTCGATGAGGTCTGCCAGGCGGCCCAGAGCCTCCGGGATGTCTTCGCCGTCCTCAGGTCCGCGCCGGCTCTCCTCCATTTTTTTCAAGGCCTGGAGCTTATAATGGTCTTCTTCCCCCGCCTTGCGTGCTTCCTCGAGCCACTCCTTGAGGCGGCCAACAGCCGACCGCCGCTCTTCCAGGGAGGCCCGTAGCTCACGGCTCTGCCTTTCCTTTTCTTCCTTTGCCGCCCGGGCTTCCGCCAGTTCGCTATCGACGAGACGGAGAGATTCATCCTTGGCCCGGACGAGCGTCTCTTCCTGGGCCACTTGGGCGTCCAGCTTCGCCTCCTGGCGGGCCAGAAGCTCAAGTTCCTTATCTCCCTTGAGGCAATCGTTCCGGAGCTCGGTGAGTTCAAAAAGCTTCTGCAGTTGCTGGGACTTCAGGTCCTCTATATTCTTTTCCAGGAGGGAGAAGGTCTCCCCGACACTCTTGCTGTCATCGGCCGCCCGGGCCGCTTCCGCCCGCTTTTCCTGGAGCGTCCGGTCGAGCTCGGTCCGCGCTTGCTGCCGCTCCGCGACCTCGGAATCGAGCAGGGCCGCCTCTTGTTCCAGCTCCTCGGCCGACGAAGCCGCCTTCTGTCCTTTCTCTAGAAGAAGCTCCACTCTTTTCGCTTCCCTGTCCCTTTCCGCCTCGGTCCGGTTCAGCTGGGACTCGAGCTGGTAGAGAGCCTCCTGACCCTCCTTGATGGCCTTCTCAAGCTCCCAAACCTCCCGGCGCCGGTCGGCCAGTTCTTTCTCGCGGATTTTGATCCGGGAGGCGAGGTCTTTCTCCTGGGTCAAGGCGTCGGTGTGCAGGCGGGCCGCTTCTTCGTGCCGGCGCTCGAGTTGGATGAGCTTGCGACGGTAATTGAGCCCGGTCAGCTCCCGGGTCTTTTCCCGGAGCTTCCGGTAGCGAACAGCGGCCTGGGCCTGACGCTGCAGGGAGTTCTTCGACCGGCCGACCTCACTGATGATGTCCTCGAGCCGGATGAGGTTCTGTTCGCTCGAGGCCAGTTTGCTCTCGGCCTCTTTTTTCTTGTCCTTGAAAAACGCTGTCCCCGCCGCCTCCTCGAGCAGCGCCCGTTTCTCGGCCGGCTTTGTCGTCAGGATCGTGCCGACACTGCCTTGTTCGATGACGAAGTACTCCTTCTCTGCCACCGCCCGCTTCCAGAGCGTGTCCTGGATGTCCTTGAGCCGGGCGGCCTTGCCGTTCAGCCGGTACTCGCTCTCCCCGGAGCGGAAGGCCCGGTGGGTGATGACAATCTCCTCCTGTTGGTGTTCGAGCCCCAGGCTGACGTCGGCCATGCCGAGCGCCGGCTTCTTAGTGTTCCCGTTGAAAATGATGTCCTCGGTCTTCTCGCCCCGCAGGCCCTTCGTGCGCTGGCCGCCCAGCACCCAGAGGATGGCGTCGACGATGTTGCTCTTTCCCGTGCCGTTCGGGCCGACGATGGCGGTGATCCCCGGGTGGAAGACGACCTTGGTTCTTTCGGGGAAGGATTTGAAGCCCTGCAGCTCCAGCTTCTTGATGATCATCGGAGACGTATTGTATTCGATTTGCTCCGAATTTTAAAGCCTAGAGAGGCTCGGATTCAGGTTCGTCAGCCCGCTCGTTTCCCACAGCGAGGAAACTCGCTCCGCATCCTCCTTCGCTCTTCTCTCCTCTCAGTCGAGAAACCATGCCCGCTCAGTCGTCCACGGACTTCCTCGCCTGAATCCTTCGCCTTGGCAAAATAAGATGTGCCCGCTGCGCTGCGGAGGGCTTTCTGAGGGAATCCCCCTCGCTCTAGTAACACGAGGAAAAGAGCAATCCGTTTCCTCAGCAGGTGTGCTAGAATAAAAGGAGATGCGGAGACCCAGATTCGGGGCCAGTGGAAACAAGGTCCTCGCCCTGTTGGCCTTCGCCTCCTGGCTTCTCCTCGTCGTATCTTGGGTGATGTCGGTCTATGCCTATCCCGGGCTTCCGGAGAGAGTGGCGCTCTGGACCAGCGTCTGGAGCGCGGAAGCCACGAGAGGGGAGAGGTCGGCGGCCTTTTTTGTTTATCCTATCGCTCAGACGGTCTTTTTCCTGGCATTCCTGACTCTGGCCAGAGCCGTTTTCTTCCAAGCTCCCAGGCCGGATTCGGTAGGCCGATCTTCCCGGGTTGAGGGAGACGAACGGTTGCTGGACCTGAAAAAAGAGGTTTTCTACCTGGGACTGATATTTCTCAACCTTGTTTTCATCCATCTCCAGACGACCCTGATACTGGTGTCGCACGGGTTGGCGCAGGGGATCAACCGCTTGTATTTCGCCATGCTCCTGGTGGTTCTTCTGATGTTGATTCCCTATTATCGCGTTCGCCGCCAGATGATCGGGGTCGGCTCTCGCTAAGCCCGTTTTTCCTCCCCAGGCGGGGTGAGTCCGCCGCTTGACACCCGCCCCTAAATCCATTAATTTCTAGGCATTCAAGGATAAAAGCGGCATCTGAGCCAGCGTAGCTCAGTCGGTAGAGCAGCTGATTCGTAATCAGCGGGTCGGAGGTTCAAGTCCTCTCGCTGGCTCTCCCTTATTACCATAGAAATAAGGCATTTAGTCAACAGTGATAGCCCCTCCCGGGTGTCGCATATTTGCCCAATTTTAGGCCTTCCTTAAACACAATGTGACCTCAGCTGGAGCCACGCCTTATCCGGACAACGTCCCCCCACCTATGCAACGGAGAAGCTGACTGGAAAAGGAATATCATGTCGAGAAAATCGATCGTTCGTGGGTGATTTTATTTCGGGCTCTTTAAGTACTTGTCAAACCAAGCCAAGTACCGTTCCAGACGCTCGTGAATGTAACTCGGCCGCGTGAGCAAATGGTACTGCCCCGGATAGATCACCAGCTGCGTGGGAATTCCGAGTGTTCTCAGCGCCTGGTACATCTGCTCGCTGCCGATAATCGGGACATTGAAATCCTTTTCGCCGCCTATGAACATGGTGGGCGTCTTGATCCGGTCGGCCCGGAAGAACGGATAGGAGACACGGATCCATGCGTCCATGGCCTTCCAGGGGAGGCCGATTTCCTGCTCGTACTGCCGGATGTACTGGTCGCTCCCGTACATCGAGAGCTGCAGGGCGCTGCCTGCCCCGCTGATGGCGGCCTTGAACCGGGTGTCCGTCGCGATCGTGTAGTCCGTCAGGATGCCGCCGTAGCTCCAGCCGCCTATGCCGAGCCGCTTAGGGTCCGCGATTCCCATCCGCACAGCGTAGTCGACGCCAGCGAGCAGATCGGCGACCTCTTTGTTTCCCCAATCGGCGAGAATGCTCCGCGTGAACTCGGCGCCACGCCCGCTGCTGCCGCGATAGTTGATCGCCAGAACGACATAACCGTGCCCCGCAAAGAACTGCCGCTCGACCTGCAGCGGATACAGATCGAACAGAAGCGCATGGTCGTCCTGCATGGTCGGGCCGCCGTGGATCCACACCAACGCGGGATACCTCTTCCCCGACTCATACGAGGGGGGCTTGACCATCAGGCCATGGATTTCAGTGCCGTCCTTGCTCCGGAAGCTGATGTCTTCGACAGCACCCAGCTGCAATTCGGCAAAAAGGGCGTCGTTGTGCGCGGTCAGTTTGCGAAGTTTCCCATTCTCGAGCGCGCTGATCTCCGTCGCCGACGAATCCGTCGCCGCCGCGACAGCCGTATGCCCGCCGGCGCTCACGCGCTTGCTGAAGACAGCGCTGCCGTCGCTCATGCGCTCAACGTTGCCGCCGCCGACGGCGACCTTCCCTAGATACGCACGCCGGTCGTCTTCCACCAGGAAAGTCAGGGCGGAACCGTCCGGCATGAATTCAGCCTGGGACACGCGTCGGTCGAGCTTGGCGGTGAGCGTCTGCGGCTCGCCGCCCGTGGCCGGCACGACGGCCAGCCGATCAAGGTTGTAGAAATTGAACTTCGACTCAAGACCCTGGAGGAAGCTAAGCGTCCGGCCGTTCGGACTCCAAACCAACCGCTGCTCGTCCGGCCTGTAGATAGTGAGCAGCTTGCGCGGCTCGGCTCCGGCGCGCGCCTCGACAATAAAGATGTCTGTCGTCCCGGTCTTGTCGGGCTCCTTCGCATGGTTGCTGAAAAACGCGAGCTGCGACCCGTCGGGGGACCAGGCCGGATCGGTCTCATTAAAATTCTTTTCGCCAGTCAGGGCGTCCAGCTTCTTGCTCTCAACCTCGAACAGATAGAGATGATCGAGGGACGAAGCGGTGAGATAGCCCTCGATGTCCCGCTTGAAGAAGTACCTATCAATGACGATCGGCTTCGGCGCCTTGGCTTTGCGATCGGGCTCTTCGCCTGTGTCCTCCTTGCCGTCCCGCATGACCAGCACGAGCTGCTTGCTGTCCGGCGACCATTCATAGCTGCTAATTTCACCTTTGACGTTCGTCAGTTGGCTCGCTTCGCCGCCGCGTCGATCGAGCAGCCAGATCTGCGCTTTACCCTCGGCGGGACGTGCAGAAAGAAACGCCAGATACCTTCCATCCGGGCTCCAGCGCGGCGACGTGTCCGAGTCAGGCCCATAGGTGACCTGTAAATCCTGTGTGCCCTCCCAATTAATCATCCAGATGGCGCTCCGCAGCTTGTCGGTCTCGCGGTCCATGCTGGTGACTGTGTAGGCAATCCACTTCCCATCAGGCGAAACCTGCGGATCGCCGACTTCCTTCATGCGGTACACATCATCAGATGTGAGCAACCGTTTCGCGGGCGCCTGGGCGAGGAGAGAACCGGCGCCAAGCCAAAGACAAGCGCTGATTAGAAAGAGTATAAATAAAGATCTGTACTTCCCCTGAGAAAGGTGGGCCAGCATATATGTACTCCTTTTATTGGCTCGCATTGACAAAGACGATAAAGCATCATGAGTTGGGCTGTCAAGTTGAGCCCAGATAGCGCAGGGCGGGCCTTAACATGCCGATGGGCCTAGGTGGCCAGGAATAGCCCATATGTCCCGTGAAGTATCACGCCCATCCGAGCAGTCAGTCAGGGCGGCATAAGCGGTGGGGGGATGACGTATCTGCGATGGGTGTCCTCCCGCGTTCTCACTGGGCTCAAGTGTGCTCAAAATTGTGCTCAGCAGATGCCACAGACGGTGTAAAGTGGTACAGGATTGCGACAAATTCGGAATGCCGGGGATGATGGCAAGGGGTCTGTTTTCAGGACTTACCCCAAAAATAGGCCGTAGAATTCGGTAAGTCTATTCTTTTATTAAAGATACAAGAAATTGCATCTGGAACTTCCAAAATTGGGGTAACTTTTTGGGGCTCTATATAAGCCCAATAAAATTGGGGTAAGTCCTGGTCTGTTTTAAGTTGACTTATTCCCCAATTCCTTGATAATCTTCAGCCAAAATTGTTAGAAGGGATCAGCCGTGTCCATCAAGTGCCCCAAATGTCATTCTGAGAATCCCGACACCTTGAATTTCTGTGGGGAGTGCGGGACGCAGATCATACCATCTGATGGTCCCCGAGTCTCTAAAACCCTGACGCTGGAAACCCCTGCCGAAGGGCTTTCCCGGGGAACTCTGTTTGCCGGGCGCTATGAGATCATCGAGGAACTGGGCACAGGGGGGATGGGTAGAGTCTACAGAGTCGAGGACACAAAGCTCAAACAGGAAATTGCCCTGAAGCTGATCAAGCCCGAGATCGCCTTCGATAAGAAGACGATCGAAAGGTTCAGGAATGAGCTCAGGACCGCCCGAAACGTCCGCCACAAGAATATCTGCGGCATGTATGACTTGGGAGAAGAGCGGGGAACACACTACATCACGATGGAATATGTGCGGGGCGAAGATTTGAAGAGCCTGATCAGGAAGATGGGGCTGCTGAGCGCGGGGCAGGCGATCACGATAGCCAAACAGGTGTGCGATGGATTGGTCGAGGCCCACAGGTTGGGGGTCGTCCACAGGGATTTAAAGCCTCAGAACGTTATGATCGACACAGACGGGAATGCCCGCATCATGGATTTCGGCATAGCCCGTTCTCTCGAGGCAAAAGGGATAACGGGCGCAGGGATGATGATCGGGACTCCCGAGTATATGAGTCCTGAACAAGTGGAGGGGAAGGAGGTCGACCAGAGGTCTGACATCTATTCTCTCGGCATAATTCTTTACGAGATGATGACAGGACGGGTGCCGTTTGAAGGGGACACTCCGTTCACGGTCGGCGTCAAACACAAGAGCGAAATCCCGAAAAGCCCCAGGGAACTCAATGCCCAGATTCCCCAGGATCTTAGCCAGATAATCCTGAGATGTCTGGAGAAGGAGAAGGGAAAGAGGTATCAGAGTGCCGGAGAAGTTCGGTCCGAGCTTGCGAACATCCAGAAAGGCATTCCTACGACAGAAAAAATTATCCCGGAGAGAAAGCCCCTCACATCAAGGCAGATAACAGTGACGTTCGGCTTGAAGAAAGTACTGATACCCGCTGTGGTTGTTACCGCACTTGTGGTTATTGCCATTCTTATCTGGCAGCTTCTTCCGAAAAGAGAAGCTGCCCACGGGCCAAAGATCGAGAATTCCATAGCGGTCATCAGCTTCGAAAACCAGACGGGAGACAAGGCCTACGACTATCTGCAAAAAGCCATCCCTAACCTTCTCATAACCAGTCTGGAGCAGAGAGGGAGCCTCTACGTGGCGACATGGGAGCGTTTGCGCGACCTCCTAAAGCAGATGGGAAAAGACGAAGTCGAGTTCATCGACAGCGACACGGGCTTTTCCCTGTGTCGCAGAGAAGGGGTCGGCGCCATCGTCCTGGGGAGCTTCGTTAAGGCGGGTGACGTGTTCGCCACGGATGTGAAAGTCCTGGATGTGGAGACCAAGAAGATTCTCAAGAGTGCAAGCGCGAGGGGCAGAAGTGTAGACAGCATCCTGGAGCGGCAGATTGATGAGTTGAGCAGGGAGATTTCCGAGGGGATTGGATTATCTGAGCGAAAGATAACAGCAGACGCCCAAAGGATCGCCGATGTCACCACATCTTCGATGGATGCCTACAACGAGTTTTTGAAAGGTATCGAGAAGTATGAAAGGTATTATTATGAGGAAGCGCGCAAGCTCTTCGAAAATTCCATAAAACTAGATCCGAATTTTGCAGCAGCGCATCAGTGGTTGGCGCTGACTTACGGTAAGTTAGGGGATACAAAAGCCACGACTGAAATCCTAATAAAAGCCAAAGCGCTCGCCGAGAAGACCAATGAGAAGGATAGACTCAATATTTATGCGCTCTATGCGCAAGTCATTGAAAACGATGTAGAGAAACGGATTCGCATTCTGGAGGAGCTGGCAACAAAGTATCCAAGAGAAAAGCGCATTCACTATAACCTTGGCATCCATTACTGGAATAAAAAAGAGTTTTCTGCAGCCATTGATGCATACAGTAGGGCATTGGCATTGGATCCTAATTATGGATCGGCACTGAATGGACTGGGATATACGTATGCGGACATGGGCAATTATGAGAAAGCCATTGAATACTTCGAAAAGTATGCATCTGTATCCCCTGGAGATGCCAATCCGTTGGATTCGCTAGCCGAGATATATTTTCAAATTGGCCAGCTTGATAATTCGATAAAAAAATACCAAGAGGCCGTGGAAGCTAAACCTGATTTTTTCGAAGCGTATTGGCGAGTGGCCTACGTTTATGCTTTAAAAGAGGAATATCAAAAGGCATTGGATTGGATCGAGCAGCTTATCGATAGAGCTCCTTCTCCAGGAATTAAGGCAGAAGCATATCTGTGGAAAGCTTTTTATCACTATTGGATCGGGGAAGTGGATCGATCACTTCGCGCGCTCCGTCTGGCATCCGAGCAGGCAGAACGTGTCGATAATAAATTTGGCCAAGCTTATTCAGCCTGGATAGAGGGCTGGATCAATTTTGACAGAGGAGACAAAGAAAAATATCAGAGCCTTATCCTGTCTTGGTTCGAGCTGATGTTAAAGCATCCCCACTCCTATAGACCAGCACCATCCGAGCAGTTCTATTCAGCAGAGTACAGCTTTTATCTTGGGCTGTTGGATTTAAAACTGGGCAGAATTGATTCTGCAAAATCCAGATTAAAAGAGATGGAATCTCTAATGCCCAAAATCGATCCAGTATTTAGAAGCCGGGTGGCCCACTCTGATTTTAAAATATTCAAAGCAGAGATATTGCTTGCGGGAGGTACCTTGGATAAAGCCATTTCTACCTTTGAAGAAGAGGTTTTGTTGGAAATACCTTATATGCATAGTTGGCTAGTCCTTCTCTATAACACACCATACCCTCGTGATGTATTAGCAAGAATTTACCAGAAGAAAGAAGATCTAGACAGAGCTATCACCGAATATGAAAGGTTGATCACATTTAATCCAGAGAGTAAAGAGAGACGCCTTATCCATCCCCTTTTCTATTTTAGATTAGCCAAATTGTACGAACAAAGAGATCGGGGAGAAAAAGCCATAGAGCATTACCAGAAATTCCTCGACCTCTGGAAAGACGCCGACCCCGGCCAGCCCGAAGTCGAGGATGCCAGGAAAAGGCTGGCTGGCATTAGCTGAAACCCAAGGACTACTTTGATAACTATCTACCCGGATCCTTTGGGCGGAAGACCGCTAGGTTGAGTCCGAGGAGCAAGCCGAGGCAGGCCAGGATCCCCAGCCAGAGCGTTCTCTCCTTGATCTGAAACGGCCCGGCGCTCACTGGGCTGCGGTA
>Ga0315275_10001868_pt1 | contig 18817 bp, 20 predicted proteins | sample YL17G03_0_MG_FD_205557 | JGI IMG/M metagenome (GOLD analysis project Ga0315275, IMG submission 205557) | Sediment microbial communities from Yellowstone Lake, YNP, Wyoming, USA - YL17G03_0 | ecosystem: Environmental > Aquatic > Freshwater > Lake > Sediment | place: USA: Wyoming | collected...
CCGTGAATGTGTGTGGGATTTTAATGGATGAACAACCCAACCCTTGGCAGGTCCTACCCCACCAGGATATCCCAAGCCGACAGCGATGTACCAAACCGCGGGGTCGATATGTACGTACGACTAGTCATGTATGAAAAAACGAATGACTGCGTCGCTAGTGTACTCTCACCCGCGACGAGCCTGTTACCTCCAGGGTAGCTTGTCTGACAGCTTGAATCCTCATCAAAGGGATTTCAAGGTTCGTTAGGCCCGACTTTCGTCTCTGCGTTTCACGCTTTTAGAAACACAGTCAGCCAGACATTTGTCCTTAACCCTCTACTTCCGATTTCTGACCGGAATGAGTCTGACATTGGGCGCCCTTGTTTCCTTTTCGAGGGCGTACCGCCCCAGCCAAACTATCCACCTGACGCTGTCCTCTTTCGAGTGATAGCAATACAAAATGAACTAAGTGGTGTAACACTTTCGCCTATACGTACCCCGGAAGGCACATCTTAACGGCTCCCACTTACTCTTGGTAATCCACTTCATATTACAACATCAGGCTATAGTAAAGCTCCATGGAGTCTTCGTTTCCCTCTGGAAGTTACCGGCATCTTCACCGGTCAGTGAGTTCACCAGGTCCCAAGCAGGGACATTGGGAGAGTCGTTACGCCATTCATGCAAGCCGCCAATTAAGCGGCGAGGTATTACGCTACCTTAAGAGGGTCAGAGTTACCCCCGCTCTTTACTGGTCCTTTTTCGGGTTGAAACCCGCGTTCAGATACCAGCAGTGGGCAGGCGTCGGCCATCATACTCAGCCTTTCGGCTCTGCGATGACCTGTGTTTTTGATAAACAGTCGCTCTCCCCTTGTTACTGAGACCTCCACCTTACTCAGGCGAAGGCACCCCTTATACCGAAGGTACGGGGCTAACTTGCCGAATTCCCTTGCTTGAGTTGTCCTGACACACCTTAGCCTTCTCAGCTAGAGCACCTGTACTGGTTCTCGGTACGGATACGGAGGATCGCTCCGCGTTTCCTTGTCATGGAAAGTTTTCGAAACAGATAACTGTAAACCGAAAACTTCCATTCATGGGCCCCTGGATTTGATGGAATTGCTCCCTCGGGTTTCGCCTGCTTCTCCTCACAATGAGACTCCACAGGTCTACTCCCGTCAGACATCTTTCGATGCTCCACCTATCCGAAGGCGTTAGAAACGCGGCTTGTGTTGCCACGTCTACCCCCGTAGGGACGGAATATTAACCGTCTTCCCTGATTTCGGGCTTCAGGAATTACCATTGCCCTTAGGACCGCCTAACCCTCAGCTGAAGAACGTTGCTGAGGAATCCTTGCTCTATAAGGTGTCCAGAATTCTCGTCTGGATATGCTGCTACTAACACCAAGATGTTCATAACAGGCCGCTCCACACGAGCTCACGCCCGTGCTTCTGCGCAACCCGTTCGCCCCCCTACACGCATGCTTTTGGCATCGGTGAGGTATCGGGAGCTGGTTTGAGCCCCGTGAATTTTCAGAACCTGCACCCTCGATCGGTCCGCTATTACGCGTTGTTTAAAGGATGGCTGCTTCTAAGCCTACCTCCCGATTGTTTTTGGATGGAAGCTCCTTGATGAGTTACACTTAACCAGCATTTAGGGCCCTTAGCCTCACGTACGGTCGTTTCCGAACAGACCCCCGGGCTTACCCCGGAGAGCCCAACTGCCTCCTTCTATGAAGATACAGCATTCGGAGTTTGAGAAGATGGCGACCCCTTTCGGAGCCATTCCGCCCAATCAGTGCTCTACCGCTATATCATTCTCCAGAGACGCTGTGCTGAGACACATTTCGAAGGGAACCCGCTATCGCCGTGTTCGATAGGACTATCACCCCTACTCCCAAGTCACCTAAGTGGATATACCAACATTAGTTGCGGGCTTCCATTGGTCGTCAGACCAACTTCACCCTGCTCGGGAGTAGATCACTACGGCTTCGGGTCTGTAAAGTGTGACTGATCGCGAATTATCACGACGCCCCTCGCGCATTGCTGCGTTGCGGGCACTCGCTTTCGCTTCGACTTTCGTCTCGCCACACCAAACAACTCCTTGGCTCTTGCTTCGAGAAGAAAGATACGACACTGGTGAAACCACGTCGCTTCCACCGTTTCCAATGGTCGCTTCCGTGGTCCTAAACCCTTTTGCGCCGTACCATCCTGTTACCACATAATTTCAGGTTCTTTTGACACCGCTTCCGCGGTTCTTTTCAGCTTTAGCTCGCGCTACTACTTCGCTATCGGTCTGAAGCCCCATATTTAGATTTGGAGGTTGATGCCCCCATCTTCACATCCCCTATCCAGGGGATGCTACTCTTCTTGGATCGTACCCTTTCCCTACGCATACGAGGCTATTACTCGCTATGGCAGGGCATTCCAGCCCACTTCTGCTCGGAAAAGGGTTACTCCCCACCACATCTGCCGCACTGTTGCCAATGCGGAATTCGGTTTGATCTCACCGGCTTTCAATCGCTTTTACTCACCGGATCGCATTGCTTTCTTTTCCACTCCCTAATAAGATGCTTCATTTCAGGAGGTTCCTGCACTCTTACGTGCACCGCCAGATCCCAGGATCGAAGACTGCGTGCGTCTCCCCTGGGCGTATCGCCGCTTGCCGCGTGGCCCTGCGGGCTCCAGCCTAGCCATCCACTATGTGGCGTAGCAAACATATCGCAAAACTCACTAACGATAAAATACTACCGGAATTCTCCAGATAGTACTTCCATAAATAAATCTTGCCATCATTTCATACGCATCGCAGCAACGATATTTCACATTGCCGGGCATGACGACTTGCGCCACGCCAGTTTCTCCGAAATACGGAGAGAGACAGAACACCATCTAGTATTGGAGATCTCTCATGCTCAGAGGAGCATACTCGACGAACAAACTAGCGGTAACCCATACATATGCCCTAACTGATTTATAAAGATTTGCATTTCAACCCGCCAAAACAAAATGAATTCCGGGATAGGTTTTGTTTATATTTTGCCTTCGCCGCCAACGCGCCCATCAAAACATTTAAAAGTGCATACTTTGAAATCCACATCATGAACTGGACAAAATTTCTCTATGTGGCTATTCTGATGTTGCTGTACATTCCCATGGTATTCCTGGGAGCCAACGTACTGTTCCCGAAATATCTTGATACGGACAGCTATTATTCCGGGCCGTACCCACCATGCTATGTCCCTTATAGTACTGTAACTCCGAACATGTCTGATGCGGAAAGGACCGCTGCAGAGAAAAGGATCTACGATCAGCAGATGGAATGCCAGAAGAAATATGATGATGCGCAGACCCAATGGAAAGAGGATAAGAGATTGTATGAAGGGATGAAGTATACTGCCATCGCGCTATTCAACCTTGCAATTTTGCTTTTCGCGCTTTACTTCTCCCCATTGGAAGACAGCGTTGTACTGGGATTGTTCCTGGGAAGCACGGTTTCGACCTTTGCGAGTACAAGCACGTACTTCCAAAGCAGAAGCCTCAGCGGTTTCTTCGTGTTGCTGGTGACGTTCTTTGTAGTGATCGCGTTCATCAACAAGAAGAAGGATACGTTCTTCCACTGGCACCTCCACGTACCAACTGAGAAGAAAGGAGTGGCTGTGAAGAAAGAGGGCTGAATTTTTTTTATTCTTTATTTTATTATTTTTTAACTTTTAAAGGTTGGGCTGCATTGCGATAAATATATAAACCTTATCTTCCTAGCTGTAATGCTTCCGGTTTTCGGACGCGGGCAATTCGGTTGTCCTGGAAAGGATGCTACCGTAGCGGCCTCTGTCAGGCATTCGATCATTAACGCGACGCCTGGACTACACGCGCGACGCACCGATATATGGTGCGGAACGCGGGTCATATCTCGTCGCTTGAAATCCGTGCCTGTTTAAGCCTGTATTGGGGCGTGGAAGATCACCTTTAAAACAGCAGATGGGTTAAACTTGATATCTGCGTGACGTTTGAGGAACTTTCACACCGAGTCCAGTCGCCCGGCCGGAAGCACTATTTTCTAACATTGAGTCAGATCCTTATTTAAAAAATGTTGCTTAAAACAACCTTTTATGAATAAAAGAATACTCCCAGTCAGTACGATTGATCAAAGAGCAGTAAGTAGAAAACCGGTGCTTCTTGTGGTCGACCGTTATAAGGGAATCGCAGAATGCGTTGAAAGGATGCTGGGAAACTCTTGCGATCTTCCTCGGGATACTCGCCCAGTGTCTGACTTTGGGCAAGCAGTGAGGCTGCTTTACGAATACAGGCCAGACATCGTCCTGAGTGAAAAGGCTTTTGATTTAGCGATTCCGGACTCATGCCGTGAGCTTCTTGTCACAGTTAAAAGGCATAATCCAAACGCGAAAATGATAATCTATTCCACTGTGGTTGGAGAGGAAGAACAAGGAAAGGGTGGATTCTCCTTTGACGCAGTTGTATTGAAAGGCGATGTGCTGGGGTTAAAGGAAGCTGTACGATTTCTAATCACCCAAATCCAGAACAAAACACAGTTTTAAAAATTGTTCAGCAATAAAACCTAACATGGCGGAAAGAAAAAAGAGATTGCACAGGCCCGATGCTGTTAAACCCAGAAAATCCCGCCCCAGGAAAGAGAGGAAGATAACAAAGGAAATACGAAATATGCTGCTTGATGAGAGGGCCATCCCCCCTGCTTTCCAAGAATGCGATTATGTCACTGTTTTGGACGATAAAACGAATTCCGGCAAGGCCGCAAAACCAGGAAGGCGGGAGGACGTCATTGCAAGGGCGAACACCCCGCTGAGCGTCCCTGCAACCCCTGAAGCCGCTGCTTTGCCATGTGAAAGCATAGAAAAGCTTGAAATGGCAGACACGCACCCTGTTGCCACTGAACCGAAGGCAGTACAGAAAAAAGCAAGGCTGGTTTACATCGAAGATGACCTTGATCTATTTGAAACCTTATATGACTACCTGGAGACTGATTGTGAAATACCCGGAGGCCTCACGAATGTAAAAGGACTCGAGAAGGCAAAGGAGCTTGTTATGACGCTCGCTCCGGATATACTGGTTACAGATGGCCATTTTGATGATGATAATCCGGATGCGTGCATCGAGCTCCTCGACTTCACGAAATCAAACAGCCCGAAAACAAAAGTAATCCTTTTCTCTGCGGAAACAGTAAGATATGAAAAAGGGAGCGACAGATTCAAATTCGATGCAATTGTGACGAAGCCGGATATCGTCCAGGTATTAAGCATTATTAAGGATTTCCAGAACAGGGTGTAGCCAAAGATGAAAAGCAAAACAATCTCTGAAAATCTTGGGAATGAAAACAGGCCGGCTGGCATGCAGAATGCCAAACTTTTACCTGGGGCGCTGCAGAAAAGAGCAAAGCTGCTGATAATCGACAATGACCCTGAAAAAGTAGGCGCCCTAAGAAATGCCCTGGGAAATAAGTATGATGTGCTCTCGTGTAGTGCCGTCAGTTCCCTGGATGAAGCGATCGGACAGGTCAGGAAATGCCTGCCGGATGCAATACTCTGCACAAAGAACTTTGATGGCAAAGACAAGAACGCGCCTTTGAAACTCCTGATCATCACCAGGAGTGAAAATTCAAGGGCGAAGGTATTCCTCAGGACAGAAGGGCATTGCGAAGAAGATTCCGCTGATGGTTTCGATGCAGTGGTACATGGCGAAACGGATGAGATCGCAGGTTATTTGGTGAAACTCGCATCGAGCGATGATGATGCGATCCCAGTGGAAGTTGATGATGAAAGCACAAAGCGTCGTAGATTGGCCCATAGCGAGGAATCGATTGAATGGGAATCGAGAATCCAAACCAATGTTGAGAAGAAAAAGAAGCTTCTTGTAATAGACAATGACCAAGTCATAGTAACTGCACTGAACGCATTTCTCAGCGACCTTTGCATTGTTCATGATGCAAAACCAGTCTGTTCGCTCGAAAGGGCAATTGATTCCGTAAAGGAAAGCGGGCCGGATATCGTCATCATATTCGGGAATTTCGATAAGGACCGGGAGAACGCTGCATCAGAGCTCTGCGAACTCATTAAATCAGTGAATGCGAATACAAAAGTTATTCTTCTTTCAAATGCCCACTTGGAAGCTGCTGAACCTTTCGATGCCATTGTGAGCAGAAATGAAGGTTCATCGCTTAAGGAGATAGTAAAAGATTTGGTGACAAAATAAAAGATAGAAAGATAACAGGTGAGTTTAATCCTCTTCTTCTGCCGCAACTGCAAGCTGCTCTGCATCTGAGTCTACTTCCGGAGCCAGGTCAACGGAGCGCCTTCCTTCCAACAATTTCTTGCCCTTGCTGCTTAACCCATCGATCTTACCATACTCATCAACACTTGGGGCAGGTCTCCTTACGCCGCAATCAGGGGTTTTTCTCTCATCAACGGCAGGCTTGGTTAAAACTTCCTCCTGCGTTTGGGTGAATAGCTTACCTGTGAAAGCAGAATAATTTCTAACCTCATCCCGAAGCGCTCTCCGTTCAGAAACCGCCTTTATTTTGGCCAAACGTTCTTGTCCTTTTACTACTTTACTTGTCATGTTTTTTTCACCTCAGCAATAATTCTGGCTGTTTTGGATTTTTCCTATTGTGTATATTAGTAGATATTTGTTTATATTACTTTCGGTACCAGCCACGCATGACCATGGCTTCCATAACGCGCTCCTTTGCAATTGCCATTGCAGCAGCCCGGGTATCGTTGTCCTTTTGCGCGCGCTCCATCATGACTTTCGTATTCCTGGTAATCTTATCCGTCACTACTTCGAACATGGTCTTCTCGTTCCAGCCCTGAGTCTCGCAATAGCTTGAGATAACTCCGCCTGCATTTGCCACGAAATCCGGAAGCACAACAACGCCCTTTTTCATAAGGATTTTCTCCACGTCATGAGGAATGGGTAGGTTCGCACCTTGTGGAATGTACTTTGCTTTCACTTTCGCGACATTGTCGTTCGTAATAACGTTCGGCCTTGCTCCGGGCATGAGGATGTCCACGTCCAACTCGAAAAGAGCCTTAGCGTCAAGCTTATCCCCTTTGTGCGCAGTGACTGTTTTCTTTTCGTTTTTCGTTTTCATAAGATCGTCATACTTGAGGCCCGCCTTGTTGTATATAGTTCCCTTCGAATCAGATACTGCGACAATCTTCGCGCCCCATTCCTCAAAGAACTTGTGTGCGAATGTTCCGACATTCCCATAACCTTCGATGGCCACCGTCTTTCCGTTAAGGCTCTGACCTTTAAATTCAATAGCTGTTTTCGTGCAGAGCGCGACCCCATATCCAGTCGAACCTAACTCATGGGGAAGGCCGCCCATACTCGAAGGCTTTCCTGTGCAGGCAAGTGGAGTCTGCAGCTCATCGGAAATATATGCCATCTCCTTTTCAGTCATATTCATATCCGGACCTGCAATATAATGTTTTGGAACTATCTCGCTAATTTTCCTTGCGAATGCCCGGACGATAGCTTCCTTTTTTTCAGGAGTAAGATTTTTTGCATCTGCACGGATTCCCGATTTGGCGCCACCGAACGGAAGGTCGGCCATTGCATTTTTCCAGGTCATTGCGCGCGCAAGACCCATCACTTCTTCAGTTGTTACATCAGGCTCCATCCTTATGCCGCCCTTGCCCGGACCGCGTGCCGTGTTATGAACGACGCACACGCCCTGCATCCCTGTCTTCTGGTCATAAACCTCGAAAACCCTTTCGAATCCGAACTCATCTTCTTTTTTCATAGCGTCTCGCCTCATGGTTTTCTAACGAAGAATTTAATCAAGAATTTCTGCGTAGTTTTTATAAATATGGCAGTTACCACTACGGTGAATGACGAAAAATCAATCATTGTTTCCAAGAAAACCTTCCACGATCATCTTCTTGGCTTCCTCTTCTTTCAATCCCCTTGTCTGAAGATAGAATACCTTTTCTTTTTCTATTTCCCTTACACTGGCAGCATGAGAGCAGTCCACGTCATTATTAAGGATTTCGAGGATCGGGTCAGCCCTTGCTTTCGCCTTTTCCCCAAGCACAAGCGCCTTGCATTCAACCCTTGAAAATGAACCTGGAGCGGATTTCTCGATTTTCGCAAGCCCGGATAGCTCAACTGCGGATGAACCCCATGCTACCCCCCTTGAATTGACAATCGAGCGGGTTTTTGGAGCAGAATGGATGACATTGGCGACTGATTTTTGCACATCGCTCTTTTCGCAACGACAGATGTTTGTGATACTTACAGAAGAACCAGCACCAGAAAGCATGCAATCCACAATCAAGGAAGAACTGTTGCGAACTTCAGATTTCATCATCAGCGATGCGTTTTCCTCTAAAATGATTTTCAGTTTCGCATCACCGCTCGAAAGACTTACCTGGATCTCTGCTTTTTTGTCTTTTTCTATGACAAACGAACCAGGCTCGCGCTTCGCGACCTCTTTCAAGACACTAAACTCAAGACCAGAGACACTCATCCCACTGCACCCTCCATTTGTAGTTGTATAAGCCTATTGAGCTCAACCGCGTATTCCATTGGAAGCTCCCGCGTGAACGATTCCATGAAACCAAGCACAATCATGGCAAGCGCGTCCTTTTCGCTTATTCCCCTTGACATTAGATAAAACAACTTGTCAGTTCCGATTTTGCCCACTTTCGCTTCATGGCTGACTGTTGCGCGCTGCTCATCGCTTTTTATTGTAGGATAGGTATCTGAACGAGATAATGGATCAAGAAGATAGGCATTGCACTGGACAAAACTCTTTGCACCCTTGGCCCCTTCGGCAATATGCACAATGCCCCTGTAACTCGACCGTCCTCCGTCCTTGCACACGCTCTTCTGGATTATTTTAGAGCTTGTGTTTGGCGCAAGATGGATCGCCTTTGCTCCAGTGTCCTGGTGCTGACCCTTTCCCGCGTATGCGACTGACAAAACTTCAGCGCGAGCGCCTTCTCCTTTTAGGATGACACCAGGGTATTTGACAGTGACGGCGGAGCCTAAATTGCCGTCCAACCACTCAACAACCGCGTTCTCGTACGCGACTGCCCGCTTCGTGACGAGATTGTAAACATTATTTGACCAGTTCTGGATAGTTGTATAGCGGACTTTCGAGTTCTTTTTCGCAATGATTTCAACTACTGCTGCATGGAGCGAAGCTGAAGTATAAACCGGCGCACTGCATCCTTCAACATAGTTGACTGAGCTGCCTTCCTCGCAAATGATCATTGTCCGCTCGAACTGGCCGAGTTTTTCAGTGTTGATACGGAAATATGCCTGAAGAGGGATTTCGCACTTGGTATTTTTCGGAATATAAACAAAAGAACCGCCTGACCATGTGGCGCTGTTCAGGGATGCGAACTTGTTGTCATCCAGCGGAACCACAGTTCCAAAATACTTTTCAACAATATCAGGATGCTCCTTCAAACCAGTATCCATGTCGGTAAATATTATCCCTTTCTCCTCCCACTGCTTCTTCAGATGGTGGTAGACCATTTCACTCTCAAACTGTGCAGACGAACCAGCGAGAAACTTGCGCTCGGCTTCCGGAATCCCGAGCTTGTCAAATGTTTTCTTGATATCTTCCGGGACTTTGTCCCAGGATTGTTCTTTGCTGGCTGAGGGTTTGACATAGTAATAGAGGTCATCGAAATTCAGATGTGTTAGGTCAGGTCCCCATTTCGGCAAAGGCCGCTCTTGGAAGTGCAGATATGCCTTAAGCCGCTTTTCCAGCATCCAGGCTGGCTCCCCCTTCATCCTTGAAATTTCCTTTATGACTTCCTCATCCAGCCCTTTTTTCGAGCGGAAGGCGTAATGCTCAGGAGTATGAAAGTCGTATTTCGAAGTGTCGATCTCAACCAATGAAAAGCACCTAACGAAATACATCTCGGCAAGATTTAAAACACATTCACATAAGTATGGGAATATGCTTGAAGTAAAGAACCTTACTGTAAGCGCCAACCAAAAGAAAGTAGTGGACAATGTCAACCTTATTGTGAAAGAGGGAGAGATACACGCAATTTTGGGGCCAAACGGAGCTGGCAAATCATCCCTGGCACTTGCGATAATGGGCTATCCAGAATTCAAGGCAGAAGGTACCTTGCTTTTCAGTGGCAAAAATATCAGCAGGACTGCCCCGGACGAACGCGCCCGGCTTGGCATATTCCTCGGTTTTCAGCACCCGCAAGAGATTGAAGGTGTGAAAGTCAGCAGCATGATAAGGAAGGCAAAAGGCGCGATAAGTACTGAAAAACAGACGCTTGACAAGATGATGGCAGACCTGAAGGAGCTAGAAGGAACCGTGAAAAAGGTCGGCCTTGATAAGGAATTCATACAAAGAGAGCTTAATGTTGGTTTTTCTGGCGGGGAGAAGAAACGGCTTGAAATCGTACAGATGATGGAGCTGAAGCCAAAACTAGTGATCCTGGATGAGATTGATTCAGGACTTGATGTTGATGGGATAAGGCTTGTTGCGGATGCGATAAAGAAAATGCAGGATGGAAAACGATCTTTTCTTATAATCACCCACTACCCGAGAATTCTGAAGCATTTAAAACCGGATTTCGTTCATGTGATGGTAAAGGGCAAAATCGTAAAGACAGACGGGCCGAAACTACTGAAACTGCTGGATGAAAAAGGATATTCTGATTTCGAAAAAGGTGCGAAGAATGTATGATGTTGACAAGATAAGGCAGGATTTTCCAATACTGAAGGAATTGGTTAATGGAAAACCGCTCGTGTATCTCGATTCAGCAGCTACATCACAGAAGCCCAATCAGGTTATTGATGTAGTCAGCGATTTCTACAAGAAGTTCAATGCAAACGTTGCAAGAGGGCTGCACAAGCTTGGGGAAGAAGCAACAAGGCAATACGAAGAAGTCCGGTTCAAAACAAAAGATTTCATAAACGCAAAGAACGAGAAAGAGATCCTGTTCGTAAAGAACACCACTGAAGCTGCCAACTTGATCATGTTTGGTTGGGGTATGAAAAACATAAAAGAAGGGGACAAGATCGTTACAACAATAATGGAACATCATAGTAACTTTGTCCCTTGGCAGCAGCTTGCCAAGATGAAAAAAGCAAGATTCGAAGTCATTGACATTGACGAGCAAGGCAAATTAAAGGAAAACGAGCTGGATAAGATCAAGGGAGCGAAATTCGTTGCAGTAACTGCGGTATCGAACGTTCTTGGAACTGTCAATGATGTCAAAAAGATCTGCAAACTCTGCCGTGATACTGGCGCAGTCAGCTTTGTTGATGGGGCGCAATCCGTTCCTTCCATGAAAACAGATGTACGCGACATTGGCTGCGATTTCTTCGCATTCTCCGGCCACAAGATGCTCGCCCCGTTTGGTACTGGAGTCCTCTATGGAAAGGAGGAAATTCTTGAGTCCATGGACCCATTCCTTTATGGGAGCGAGATGATAAGGAAAGTAACTGTGGACGAGGCGACATGGAATGACCTTCCGCATAGGTTCGAAGCAGGAACCCCAATAGTTGCCGAAACAATCGGCCTTGGAGCTGCGATTGATTATCTCAGGAAAATTGGGATGGACAACATAAAGAGGCACAAGGAAGAGATCACTGCTTACGCCTTGAAAAGGCTCGCTGAAATGAAAGGAATCAAAATTATTGGTCCTAAAAACGCGGGCGAACGTGGCGGGCTTGTGGCATTTGAACTTGAAAAAGTCCATCCGCACGACATTGCAGCGATTCTGGATGACTCTGGCATTGCAATAAGGTCTGGCCACCACTGCGCCATGCCATTGCACCTGAGATTGAACATCCCGGCAAGCAGCAGGGCAAGTTTCCACCTTTACACAAAGAAGGAAGAGATAGACGCGCTCGTGAAGGGGCTCGAGAAGGTAAAGATGATTTTCGGTGCATAGCTGATGTCAGACAAGGAGCTTTATCAGGAATTTATAATCGAATTGTACAAGAACCCGCTCAATTTTGGAACTATTGAAAATGCCGAATTCAAGGCAGAGATGTACAACCCTACCTGCGGAGACAGGGTAGTCATTTATCTTAAAGTCAAAGACAACAAAGTGGTTGATGCTAAGCATGATGGGAAAGGGTGCGCAATATCCCAGGCAAGCGCGTCTCTTTTCACAGAATATATAAAAGGGAAAACTGTTGAGGAAGTCCTCAAGCTTGGAAAGAACGATATCCTGGGACTGATTAAGATCGATCTTTCAAAGAATCCTACCCGAATTCGGTGCGCGCTGCTTCCACTTGATGCTCTGAAAAAGGCGCTAAAGAATGAATAGTTGAAAAAGTCCAGACAAAAAGGATATAAAGATAAAGATTGTTAGGGATTCATGGCAGATATACCTGAATGGGCCCTCTTTACCTTATTATCTCTCCTTTTCCTTGGAATGTGGGGCTTTTTCCCCAAAATGGCAGTAAAGTACCTGGATCCAAAAAGTGCACTTGTTTTCCAGGCAGGAGGAGCTCTTCTTTGTGGGATTTTCATTTTATTTTATTTAGGATTTGATATCAGCTTTAACACCAATGGCATTATCTATGCCGTCCTTACAGGCATAGCGGGAGTATTGGGCACAATATTCTTATACTTCGCATTAAGCAAAGGAGGTAAACTTTCGGTTGTGGTCACAGTCAGCGCCCTGTATCCGCTCATATCCATTGCCATGGGCTACCTCGTTCTTAAGGAAATGATAAGCCTAAAGCAAAGTCTTGGCATAGTAATGGCATTGCTTTCCATAGTATTATTGACAGCTACGGATTAGACAAATGGAAAGAAGAGGCAACTATTCAACATATACCTTATTCATCCTGTCCCCTTTCCTAAGCTGGTTAGCAATGTCCATCCCACTGGTCACTTTCCCGAAAACCGCATATTGACCGTCGAGGAATTTCGCATTCCCAACCACTATATAGAACTGCGATGTTGCGCTGTCTGGTTCGTTCGTCCTTGCCATCCCAAGCGCCCCGACATCGTGGGACAGTCCAGGAACTATCTCAAGCGGTATGGTCTTATCCGAGCCTCCGCTTCCATCTCCCCTCGGGTCTCCTCCCTGAATTACGAAATCAGGTTCGTAGCGATGGAAGGTCAGGTTATTATAGAATCCCGAGCGCACAAGCCCAAGGAAATTCTTTGCAGTTATGGGAGCTTCCTTTTCGAATATCTCTGCCTTGAAGGTACCCTTCGTTGTTTCAAATACTACTGTTGGGTTTTTCGACATATTTACACCTGTAGAAGAATTATTTACGCTTATGTTAGGGGGAGCTGCAGGCGGATTGTTTGTGCAACCTAAAAGCAGCAGGCCTACTAATAAGAGTGTAATAATTCTAATTGTAGCTATCATAATCTATTTATCGAAGCAAAAAGGTATAAATACCTTATCGTGTCATTCTTGATCATGAGACACACGCATATTTTGATAGGATTGGTATTTGGACTATTGATAATGTCAAATTTTGCTTTTGCACAAGTTGGGGAGTGTGGCAGGGACACGGATTGCCCTCCGCGCGAGTACTGTAATGATGGAACTTGCGACCCGTTTCCAAATCCTGGGGTAGATTGCTATAAGCAATCTGACTGCGGGTGCAATATTTGCATCCCAAGCGAAGGATTTGGTACCTGCGGGTCCCCACTTCGTTGCGGAATACCTACTGAAGTAAAGGGAATAGCTAGAGGCGACTGCCCAACGGGCTGTTCCTGCTCGCCATCCGGAGATGGAAGCATATGTGTCCCTTCATTTTTCCCATCTTCAAGCGAGGAATGTAAGTGGTATGACATGACTGCAACAGTTGATGTTTCATGCGAACAAAACGTTGTAACTGTAACTGCAAATCAAAATCCCTTGGAAGGGGCAGAAGTGAAGGTGCTGAAATTCTACTCCACGAAATTTAGTGGGAAAACGAACTCAAGCGGTCAATATGGGTTCAATGAACAAAACGGAATGGTTCAGATTTTGCTGTCCAATCTCTACAAGGGCAGTAACTGCTATCGCGCCCCACTTGCTCTCGATGTGACGCTTAATACGTCGGAAGATTGCGCTCCAAAACCAGAATGCACAAGGGACTCTGATTGCCCGACAAACTATGTTTGCTCGAACAACAAGTGCTCCTACGTCGCTCCACCACCGCCCCCACCGCCCCCAACTCAACCCCCTGAATGCAAAATCGATCCTGACTGCCCGTTAGATAAGTTCTGCAGCGAAGGAAAATGCGTTCCAGTCACAGGAACCTGCGGCTATGCAGATAACCACGTGTGGAAAGTATACGAATGCTGCGCTGACAAAGACTGCCCTGCAAATAACGTCTGCGAGAACAACAAGTGCAAGCCACACAACTATGACCTGCAGGGAAATGACAGCGGCTTTGTCGGGGACAATAATTCTGTCAATGCATATCTTGATGGAAATCCTCTTGCCGGAGCTCAGCTTAGGGTTACAAAACCTGACGGAAGCTCGGAACTCTTAACGACTGGCCCTGACGGCTCATTTAGCCTGTCGCTGTTACAAGAAGGTACATATAAGATTGACCTTCTGGTTGATGGGGCATTAGTCAAGAGCTTTGAAATCGCCTCATTGCCAAAGACACCAGTTCAACCACCCCAAGAACCATCAATATTTGATGTTATTGCCCAGAATGGTTGGCTTCTACTCCTCCTCATATTGGTAGGGGCAGGCTTGGTTTACTGGTATACCACTGGCAATAAAAAGAAGAAATAATTTCTTTTTTTTTCTTTTACTTTCTATTTCTGAAAAAGAAAAAACTCGTTAGGATGATTGGCTATATCTCGGGCGCTTCTTTTATTGCACGCACTATGCTCCTTGCGGCTTCTGCAATGTTTAATTCTCCGCCTTTTAAATACCATTTCCGACGCTCGGCCATTAGCGCAAGCAGCTCTTCGGGTTTTGTACCATCACCTATCTTTAAATCATATTTTTCTTCCATCCATTTCCTTAACACCGGGCTGGCGAGGATTTTGGCAGCAATGATGTACGCGTGCACCTCCTCGTCGCCGTGAACGTTTACTGCACCTTTGATAACGAGGCTATGCCTCTGTTCCTTCTCAGGGAAAACACCGCGGTAATCGACAATAGTAAGTTCGTCATTTACCCGGACCCATTGAACATCCTTGGTGGTGCCAGCTACCGGTGAAACCTTTGCTGCGCGCCTTCCGGAAAGCGAATTTATCAGCGTGCTTTTACCGATGTTGGGGTATCCAAGAAGGAGAGCGCGGGCCGGACGTTTCTTTGTTCTGGACAATATGGCTTCGAGAAGCGCCTTCTTCTCATCTGGAGTTGCAGTTTTCGCGCTTATGATGAATACGCGGTCAGTGGTTTTCACCTTCACTCCTTCCGTGAGAAGGTCTGCCTTGTTCGCTACAATAAGCAGCCGTGCCATTCCCGCCCATTTCTCAGCAAAACGCAGCCTCGTTCCCTCCACGTCGCGGCAGTCCACGATCTCCACTATTATGTCGGCCTCATGTATAAGCTTTCTAAGTGAAGCCCACCTGTCGGGGCGCGGGGCATAGTAAGTGCGGGTTTTAGTACGGGTACTGCGCATATATTGTTATTGACTGGGCGGATTAATAATTGAAGGGGAAACGAAAAAATAGAAATAAAGTGCAGGGGCTAGGAGAATAAATGTTAGAACCGACATTCTATGATTTCGCGAACGCCTTTAGAGTTTTTTCACGTTCTTGGCACGCAGCCCGCGGTCGCTCGATTCAACCTCGTACTCTACAGCATCGCCGGCCGCGAGCACTGCACCGCCTTCAATCGCCGAGGTGTGCACGTATACGTCCTTGCCGTCGTCGCCTGTGATAAATCCAAAACTCCTTGCTGCGTTAAACATCTTTACTTTTCCTTTCATCAAATCACCTTCGTTTCATCTTACCTATAAAATGCAGATATTATAAAGTCTAATGGTACCATCACCACGCTTGGATAAGAATGCATGGGACGATTTCAAAGAGCTAATCTGAGGTCTGAAGTCTCTTTAACAAAGATCCCCTGGCTTAAGATTCCCCTTCTTGCGGCCTAAAAACCGTAGTCATATGTCTACAAAATAATTATATTATAAAATGTGGACATATATATAGTATTTCATCATTTATTACATCGATTTACTTGCGTACTTAGAAATCATATAGCCTGGAATATCTCTATTCTTTACCATTATTTTGGTTTTATCCTCCACGGTTAGGAACTTTTTTGTGCCAAAATGATGCTCTGCTAACTCTTCTAAAGCGTTCTCCACCGTTTCACCAGTCGCATACCACCCAAACAGTTCTCCTGTCTTTATCAGTTTTTTAGCCTCCCGGAAGTCTTGGTCTTTTTCGATAGCCCATACAGGTATGAGTCTGTGTGATAACGTGGCCGCAGTAGTTTTATGGCCCCCATCAACTAGAAAATACTCCACCTCCGGGTTGCATTCGAGATAATTCGAAAGTAATTTGTTATATCTGTTGGATTTGGAGTCTTTGCCTTTCAGATAAGGGATCCCGACAGATTTGTGGATTACCGGACAAGGTGGTAATAGTCTCCCCTGGTTCTTTTCAAAGATTCTAAAATAGATTTTAAGGATTTGTTCATTGTATAAGGGATAATCTCTGAGGGTTACAATCTGATTTGGACGCAGGAATCTTTTCTTCATGATCTAAATTATTGTAATACATATAAAGCATTTCCTGATCTAGACGGCGCGGTTTATTCTGCTGGGAGCGATCAAATCTGATCTAATTTTCCTACACCCCTAAATACTTCAACATACCGTAAACAAGAAAAGCCGGCCAAACAATAGCTTTTAGAAATCCCAAAACGCCCATCCAAAAACCCGTAGCAGTAGAGATGTAGTATATAGCTGCACCGACAAAACCCAACCCGTAAACTGCGTCCGATGAGCCGGGCCTGCTGGACTTGCTTTCGCATTTTTTCTCCATTTCTTTACTAATATTCTCCATTTTTTCCTCTATATCTTTCTCCGGTTTTTCAACTGTTTTTTTCTCCATATTTTCACCTTGCAGCAATTAACCATTATTGATATTTATAACTTTGCAGATTAGTCCAATTTATTTCAAAAAAATGAGATTATACCAAATTTCAACATCCCTTCTTACTGAAGCCCTGAGCAAAATGGATCCTTCGATGAGGGAAACAGGTAAGGAAATTCTGAAAGGGATCGGATACTCGATCGAGTAGCCTCATTCCAGATTATGCCAAATTAGGTTTCCTTTCTAGAATAACGTAGTCTCCCAGTCGATCATATATGGAAATCCCATTTGTTGAAGAACGTCCGAATCTTTCTTCAGGAGAAGCATTATTCTTATGGATGACCTGGAATCCCATTTCCGTTGATGGGCTCTTTTCATTTTCATTGAACCATGTTTCAAGATATCCGCCAGGAACAATCATATCCAATATGCTCGGGGCAATGAAAATACCTGACCATTCAGTGGGATAATGAACAGTCGCGTAGTGAGCCAACCCATCCTTAAGTTCTTCTGCTTCGAGCTCTCCTGTAGCCAAACGACGGATATTTTTCCCATAACAGATAACTTTCTTTTCCTCACCGCAGTAACTGAAACCGACGATCCATTTACCCCCTCTTTTGATATCGCCTTCTGCAGTTAATGAGAGATTTGAAATATCACCTGGACTCACTAAACGAAAGAGACTGCATCCGAAGTCCTCCAGATAGCCATATTTTGTAGATATGCCTCCAGGATAGAAAGTATCAGAATAAGCCTTGTCTATGAAAACACCTTTCCTGCAGCCTGTTGCAAGGAAATCCGCCATGTCATAATTTGCACCGGCATAAAGCATCGGCTTTCCGGTACTCCTGTTCTTCTCGATGATATCCTTGGCTTTTTCTAAACTCAAATCACGGTGGAAACGTCTAATGAGTAAATTCGCCGATGTTTCGACCAATCTCCTTTCATTGAGTGAGTGTGACATATAACTAATATTTGCCTGGATTGTTATAAAAACCTGATGTATGAGGATGAGATTTCAACGATGGCCTGACTATAGATCTCTAGTAGAGCAGCATGTATATTCTCTGCTCTCCAGACCATCTCTCAGTCAGACGGACCACACTGGCTAAACTTAGACCATGACAATCCAGAATTGTCAGTTGTGAGCCGTATCAACGGATCACAAGAGATCAGAAAGCGCTAGGGCAGGATTCGAGACCAGATCTGAGGTCCGACAGAACGTCGCAACGTTCTGTGGACCAGTGGACGAATCGTCGTCCACTCGGTCTTAAGCGGGTAAGACCTCTGAGCATGGCAACCTCGAGTTGCCAGAATTGAGCCGCGAAAGCGGATCAATAGAGATCAGAGTGCAGGGGACGGGTTCCCTGAGCAGCTCTGAGGATGTGCTGGAGAAGATGAATAAAATCCCAATATTATGCCAGAAAAATAACTAGGATATCATTGCCTCTTGTGCGAATCTAGCCATGCAGCGACTTCGTTCCTGAATCCTGGGGTGAGACTCATGTCCGGCAAGGACTTTTCCAGCATCTCAATGATTGTGCTCTTACGGTAAGTTTCGCTTGTCTCGAACAACACTTTCAATCTAGCGAAAGCTCTCGCCACGATTTCATTTCCGATATTTTCGTTATTTTTGTAATTCAAGCAGAAATAGAACGCAGCCGAATCCTGCGTCTTTTTGGGGCCTTTCTCCATCAAATAGACATAAATCCCCAGTATTCTCTTTCGGAAGCTGGAATCTGACTGAAGGATATCATTGAGCTTGTTAATCATTTCAAAATGGAGCCATTCCAACGAACTGTCGTGACTTAGCGATTCGATGCGGGTTATGATCCTATCCTTCATTTCT
>Ga0315275_10001869_pt1 | contig 18814 bp, 23 predicted proteins | sample YL17G03_0_MG_FD_205557 | JGI IMG/M metagenome (GOLD analysis project Ga0315275, IMG submission 205557) | Sediment microbial communities from Yellowstone Lake, YNP, Wyoming, USA - YL17G03_0 | ecosystem: Environmental > Aquatic > Freshwater > Lake > Sediment | place: USA: Wyoming | collected...
AAGGTTGGTTTTAGCATTGATTCACGCAATCGTAGTGGGGGACGACCCGGACCGCCCGACATAGTCTGTTGTGCGCCACCCGGCAGGGCCTGTTGCGGTTCACCACCTAATCTTGCGTCTGCATCCGGATAAGCATAGATGTATTGTCCCATTGGATCTCTTACAAGTTGGAATCGTACACCGTTTGCTTTATATTCCTTGACATCTGGTTTATAGCCGGGAATTGCCATTCCATGGCTAACATTTACTTCACCAAGGTCTTCTGCATTGTCTCTCAACCATCCAGCTACAGCACGCATTTCTGCATCTGTATTTGGACCCTGACCGTTTACATTAGCAAGTGTCTGGATATTTTCTAGTGGTGTTGATGTAAACATGCTAAACATCTGGCGACCCATCCCGCGTGTATTGCGTTGCGAATATCCTGGTAAATTATTAACCGTATGCCATTCTGGTGTTTGCATTCCAGATGCTTGCATTGCGTTGCTAATAACTGCCGGTACATCTGCTGCTGTTCGTAGTGCTACTGCATTCTGTTGAGTATCAGGAAGAACATCTGCCTCGCCTGCCCCCGCGTCTGGATTGATTCGATTCATTAAATCGCGCATTGTATCTGTAGGAGTAATAGCACCTACTCTACGTTGAGTATCTGCACGTGATGCTGTTGGAAGATGCATCGGCTGTTCATCCCCGACTACCTCGCCGTCATCTGTGTCAATTGTTGCCGGAAGATCAGCATGACGTGGATTTAGAATATCGTCGATATCATCGAGATGATGCTTTTGCTTTGTCATAGTCGGCTTTGCTTCGGTGACATCACCCATAACTCTATCATAGCAAGCCTTTAATTCTTCTGGTGTATATGATCTTAATGTCATTTCATCATAATGGCGATTATCTTTACTAAATCCCATATTTTGAATATTAGTAATCTTAGAAATCATACTTTCTTTTTCTTCATCTTCCTGATGATCACCATAACCTACATCGCTGCTGTTATAATCTGCCATATCTCGTTGAGTTGGTTCGTATTTTCCGAGGTCACTAAAATCATCTTGATCTGGATCATACCAATTACCTTCGTCAACTTCGAGAGTATCACCAAAGGAATGCTTATCAATATATCGACCAGCTTTACCGTAATCTGCTGGATTAGCACCATCTGGTAATTCTTCGTCTAAGTTGTCGTCGCCATAGGTCATTGGGGAATTCTGTCCACCTGTCTTCCTAAATTCTGTCTTGTGAACGATGTCGCCGAGCTTGACTCCTTTGCCAGACTTTGGTTTTTCTAGGAAATCATTATCTTCCTCATCGACCTTACTTCCTAATTCGGGCCCACTGCAGGCTGCGCAACCTTTACCGTCACATTTTGGACATCCAACGTGATCATACTCGTGATTGTGTGCGGCAGCAATTGGATCCATTTCGGGGAAACATACTGGGCAATCCCATTCATTACAATCACAATTATTAGTTGCTGGCAACGATTCTGCAAGTTCTGGCCTACCTTCACTTGTTAAGGCTTCTTCGACAGCTGACATCCATTTTGAAAATTCATCTCTTTGATCCATTTCCGGTTCCTCTATTTTTACATTCTTTGATCCCAGTGACATTGGTGACAAATTACCATCATTGTCCATCTCTCCGAAATTATCTTTTGCGTTCTGTTCTAGCACTGAACCGACATTTGCTGTCGGAACCACAATTTCCTTATCATCAAAACTAATAATACATTCCTTACCACTTGTGCTATAAGCAACGAAAATGCCGATTCCTGGACCGATGACAGAACCATAGACATCTGCAATCTTAACGATATTGCCGGCACGAAATTCTGGCTTGTCGTTCATTGTTCCCGGTGTATCGGGATTGACACTCATATGAAACCAGTCATTACCTTTTTGATACCCATCTTCGTAATCACGCTCTGGGAGACTAAATTCGTCTTGGCTTAATTCTTTAGCAATCCCCTTGATATCAACCATAGCACCGTTTGGTGTGCTACTCATGTATCTTGCAGTACCACCGCCAACACTCGGATTCACCATTACAGTAGCATCTTGCTTAATAAGTGCATGTTTTGCATCCTGGTTTGGGAAAATTGCTGGAATACTTTCCATAATCTTTAACCATTTTCTAATTTCTGACATCGGAAGTCCCTTGTTATTCAATATTGTATTTATCAAGGTTTGCGGAGTTTCCGGCCATTGAAAAGGGCGCCCGTAGGCGCCCCTGACTTGCTTGGTTCTTATTTTAGGCCGTTTTGTACCAGCAATTGATGGCGCCAATGTATGTCATCAGTTTGCACATGACCTTTTCGAACATATTTTGCAACACTAGTTCCGAAATTGTCATAGTGAAAGCTGTCTGCAAGGCGAACAACAAATCCTTCATCCTTTTCCGAATTAAGTGTCTTGTGTAATTTCATGCAATTATCTTGATTCCACACATCGTCGTAAATTACAGGAACAGGTTCAATGCCAAGCAAAACACAATATTGAACTGTGTCATCCCAACTTAAACAAATATTAGATTCATCCCAAATAGAGAATGCCATGAAGTAAGAAGGCAGTTCATCATATGCTATAGAGTGGCGAGCCCACAGATTCTCTCCGCAGATTCGCCAATTTTCGGGGATATTGTGAGCCATACCTGCCCACATTGTCTTGACCCAGTCCCTATCAATACCGCCTCTGCTGTCAATACTACGGGCGTGGATATGGTTTGAATACATGCTTGTATTCTCTCCATCCATTTTCTTAGTAATAACAACACGCTTACCTTCAAAGTGCGAAAGGTCGTGCAGAACCTTGTCGTCATCGGTGGTGCCGGGACTCCAGGGTAGGTGCGGTGTGCGTGGGTATTTCGTAAACATGATAAGCTCCTTGGTAGCCCAAGGGCTACCATTTAAAATTTTCTTTCTAACGCCATGTTGATAACAACATAGTCCTTAAAATCTTTGGCTGGAATAACATTAAACATTAAACCATACTTGTTGTCAATTGGAATCTTTACTGTTCCCGACATAAAGGGAAGAATTGCCTTTCCTGCATGATCTTTATATCCGGTTGCAATACCAACAAAGCAACCAAGATATCTATTAAACATAAATTCCTTACCCGCATAGGTAGATGTGTCAGAAAAAGAATTCTTGTATACACCGATTGTATAACCATCATCGGTTTTATATCCAATTCCGTAGTTATTATTATTGAGTGCGTAATGTGTTTTGGTATGGGAAGTGTTGTCTTTATCGACCCATGTTTCAGTCACATCATGATTGCCATCTTTATGATGGGATTGTAAATGAAATACAAGCCCGTCGCAGAATGCCGGTGTTGAAACTGTAAATGCCGCAACAAACAAGAAATGCCTGATCATTTAATCTCCTTTGAGGAATTAGCAACTGACTTATCCGACCTACGCTCCGCAAATCGCGGAAGAAACAAACTATCCACATCTCGTTGTTGACTGGTGATTCTTTCGTTGTAAAGAACCGTGACAATGCTACCAATCCAATCACCAATGTCCTTAGTGATTTCTAAACGAAGTGCATCAGAGAAGCCACTAATCGAGACCTCTACCTTACGATCACTAGACGCACAAATCAAACTACCAATTTGACCTACGAATTTTCCTTCACCGGGGTTGTATCCAATAACTTCCAGATCTGCATCTTTTTCGGCCTTGAATTTAACCAGGTGTTTGCTGCGAGTATCTTCCCAGAGGCCGCAATAGTTCTTCAGGATGGTGCCTTCCTCGCCAGAAGCCAGTAATTCTTCAAAATGAGCAACAGCCTCCGGCAAACTATTAACTACCTTAGACGGAATCATCCAGAATTTTAATTGTGAATTAATTGCCAATTTATTTACACTTCGATTGTGATTTTCAGATACCGTCTTTACAGCAGATGAAAGGGAACGAAATCGTGCTTCATAGGACCAATTGGATATGCCTTTCTTAAATTCCATAATAGGGATAATATCCCATATTTGGGCGCGAACCATCTTGGCTTCTTCGGGAGTAATTGTACCTTTAATTGCCTTGTTGATAATGCCGTTGCCAATTTTACGCGAGAGGAGCTTTCCATTTTCATCTACCACGACCAACTCTCCGTCGATGACAACGGGTGTTAAGAAATATTGTGCCCCGAGTTCAATTAAATCACTATCCATGTATCCGAGCAAGTCAATGTTACGACCGCTGCGGCCACAAATACTAATTTTTTCACCCATGATATGGAAGTTTACCCTTAATCCATCAGCCTTCAATTGACTAATAGCAGGATAGGTAATGTTCTTAATATTCTTGTCGTCATAGGGACGAGCAAGCAGACAAGGATACGTAGGAATGAAGTTGCTAATTACTCGATTTACCGTACCATCACCAGCACCACAACGAAGATCTTTACCAATAATACGCTCAATAACAATGGCATCATTGCGATCAAGAGCAGAAAGAATACTGCGAAGATGCTCAATGCCCGCATGACCGGTGAGTTGTCTAGACGACAACTTCTCAAGTTCAACCAACGCCCAGTCTAAGGACTGATATGTTTCTCCGGGTGCGGCTGTGAGGAATTTGAATGTATAATCAGGGATTTTCCTGATATAAAAATTGATATAGGGATCAAGTGCCAATGTAAGAACCCGAAGGAAAAGTTGATTTTCCTTGTATTTCTTAATGACTGACTCTTTGTGTGTTCGCTTCGAATCCGATTCAATCTCTTCGAGAATTTGCAGAATCATAATTTCCCCTGTATGCCACTATTGTAATGGCCCACGGGTACAATGTCAACTGGTGTTTTACGATGTAGAATTAAGCTCTTGCTCAATTATATAAGTTGCCATCTCTGGAAATAATGTTAGATACACTCTTTCGTAATGTGTTTCACAATAGGATTTACCAAAAATAGTTGGATGATGGCATTTTTCACCATCTCCAATCCATGTACAAATGGTTGGCTTATCTTCAGCGAGCTTTTTCATAATATGTCGTCATGCCAAACGGAGATTTGATACGATGCTCCGGGTCGCTGTGAATGACATACACAGTATCGCAATACACGGGGTCGCCGAAGCCAAGTCCGCAATCATACCCGTCGGTGAAGTGAATGAACTTCTCAGGCATGATGTCGTTCTCCTTCATGTATTTCCAGTTGCAGTTGAAATCATTACCACCACGACCTATTACCTTGTAGTCGTCGATTTCATCCAGGTTGTCCGGTGTGTACGTCTGCGGATTGTAAACTTCCGTATCCGAGCACCACAGTAGCAACTTGAAATCTGCAAACTGTGTCATGATGCCTTTAACTTCGCCAAGGAAGTCACGAATCATTTCGTCGGAGATAGAACCCGAACTGTCCATACCCATAGCAACGTCAATCTTGAAATCTTTCTTTGTGCCGGGAATGTAGATTCCCATGGCTTGTGTCTTTCTTGAGCAACGGCTCCAGTCGTAATCATTGCGCATGATTGACTGGATAGTCATATTCAAGATTTCGCGCCAATCCATCTGCGGTTCCGTCATGTCTTTCAACATGCGCTTCACTCCAAGCGGAGTGTTACCAACGTCGACTTTGGCGGCTTGCATCACAGCAGCAGCAATCTCATTGGAAAGATTGCGACGCTCTTCCTCCGTCATTGGTTCACCCTTGCCGTCACCCGGCTCAAGGTGGATGTCAAATTCGGGAAAGTTTGCGTTGGGATCTTTCAGAAGGAGCTCATAGACTTCTTCGGTGAACATTCCCTTATACTTGGGATCGTAACAACCCTCCACACCAGTGCGGACCTTATCCGGGAATGTGCCGACTCCGTGATCACGCAACTCGCCGTTGATAACAAAGTCAGCTGCGGCATTCCATAACTTGGCCTTTCGGCTTCCGCGGCGGCTCATGTGGTCATACACACAATGCTCAACTTCGTGTGCGATCAGGAAGATTGTTTCCTGTTTGTTCAACTTCTCAATGAAGTTACGGTTGTAGTAGAAATACCTACCATCCGTTGCAGCGGTAGTACACCAATCGGAATCAGTCTCATCCCTCAAAAGCAGCCGTGTGGCAAGTGTGCCCCAGAACTGCTGTGTCAGGAGCAACGACACGCGCGCCCTGATAATTTGTTCGACGATTTCTTCCGGTTTCTTGGCCATATTTTCCTCGCTATGTGTCATTATAGCAAGGCCTGCAAAGATCCGCAACTGATAGTGGTGCCCCATGGTGGAACACTTCAAACCACCGTCCTAACAGTTAAGTGCTGTCTGCTCTCTATAGTGTAACTAGGACAACATTGAGCCGGCGGCGCCGCCTTATGTCTAGAGGCCGTTCATTTTTCTGAGCTAATAGGGCAATGCAATTGTAACAGATTTATTCTAATTCTTCAAGGTGTTCGAGGATGATTTTATTATATCCGTTTTGGATGGCAAACTCAATAATCTCTGATAGAATAATTTCTTCTTTGGTAGTAGCATACCATAGCACCTTATACTGTTCTACCTTATCACAACCAGAAAGTACAGCAATTGAGTTTTCTAGGTAAGAAGAGATTGATCCAGAGTCTTCTATAAATTTACCTAGTGCTGCTTCCAATATTTCTGTATGAGGAATAACTTGGATAGTTTTAATCACCTTACCGGTTTGGTCAGTAATGGTGTAGTCTGAACCTAATGATTCTACATTTGTAATTTTGAACATGTTATTCTCCCAATCGTTTGTTTACGATATTCCAGTTTATAATTTGCCAAACATTCTTAAGATATTTTTCTTTATCTGCCTTATAATCTTCAAGATAGGCATGCTCCCACATATCTATCAATAGAACTATATTACCGACATCCTTATGATTTGCTATTGTCTTAATATTTCCTTTTGTATCAAGATATGCCCAACCGCTTCCGTGTATACCCATGGCTGCTTCTATAAAAGCATCTTTGAATGCTTTATAGCTATCAAATTTATTATCTATAAGTTTTTTTGCAGCATCAGTTGGATTATTTACTATAGTCGCTTCCTGAAATTGCTCAAAAAACAACGTATGGAGTTTTGCTCCAGCTATTTGAAATTCGCCATCGCCTGCAAGGGCGTTCTTTACGTAATTTCCATATAATGTGCCATAATGTAGATCCATTGCCTCTTTAGAAAAGACACCAGTAAGTTGGTTTACCGGAACCGGTAACTTTATTTTGTATACTTCATTCTCTGCTGATACTTTTTCAATCAGTGTCCGAAAGGAGGTAGGATCATTCATATTGTATTTATGGAAAATGGAGAAACTTAGATTTGTTATTATAAAATCTCTCTACACCAACTGTTCTATCAAGTGTAGCTCTTTCAATTATATCACTAAGATATTTCTTAATCTCGATATCGGCTTGACCGTCTGGAATTTCTTCTAATGTCATACTTGACACCGATATTATTGAAGAGTTCGATGGTTGTTGTTCTAAAATGACAGGGAAGAAAGTTATATTTGCTTTACCATACAATATATCTCGATAATCTACATTTATGGAATATATTTCACTTGTCGGGTGTACAAATAAAATAGAATGAAATTTCTTTCCATCGGAATTTATAATACCCAAAAATTCCGACTTAGATTGATGGTGAGCATGTATTTTATTTTCATCAATGACATTTGATGAACCTTTGCCAAATAATATATGAACATAGGATGCGTTATCCTGTGCAATTATGTTTCTATAAAAATACGATAATGCAGATATATGATTCTGATAAAATGTTCTAAGATTAAGGCTTGATGAAGGTTGTAATATATAATTTGTCACGACATTAAGAGCACTATAACTTTCAATTTCCTCTACAATCTCAACTTCAATGCCGGTATCTATCTCAACTACCACAACCGAATTATAAAAGGTTTCATAGTCTGCTTTATATTTTAGATATATGGGTTCATCTACTCCGCCAACAACCCGAAACATAGTATGATTCTGACATATAAGATATGCTACCGTAGAAAATATATCGGGGTTATATAAACTTCGAGGATTACTATTTTGATCCTTATTTTCTAGAGAATTAGTTATTATAATATTTGGATGATCATAAAGTTCCTGGCTAACCTGTACTTCATTCCCGGAAATGATGGCAATCAATCCCCGTAAACTTGCATCCACAATCATCTGTGCCTTATTGCCCTGAATAAAGAATCTTTGTTCGAAAAATGTATCTAGCCCTGTATTCTTATATTTCTCCTGTATAGCTGAATAATTCAGCTCTGGATAATATTTTCCTAAAAAGGCTCTAATGTGTATAAGATTATCTGACATCTATTTCCTGTATCTCTTACAGGATTATTTATGGTTATAATTCTTCAAAGGTAGCAATAAGAGGAAACCCGTTCGCTCTAGCGAGAGAGATAGTCTCTGCTGTCTTTTCTTCGGCGATCTCTCTTGTATATGGTGCGCCGGCGACGCCGTATTGAACATTGTGAATAGCTTGTGTGATTTCGGCAGCATCTTCAACCGTCCGATGGAAGATCTGTACAAGTACAAGCACCACGAAATCAAATGTTGTGGTATTATCGTTGTGAAGCAAGACCTTGTACATCTTTGGAATTTTCACCTTGATGGTTTCGTCTATCTTTTCAATGACTTCGATTTCAGTTTCAGTTGTCATGTTCTAACTCCCCAGGAGGTAATTTGTTTATTTTACACTCCTAGGGCCCTGTTGTCAAGAAATATTACCCGATGGCGATACAAATGATAGACAGATGAATATGAATCAATAGCATTGCCATTGACACTTCTTACTTGTTTTTATTAGAGAGGTGTGAATCTAAAATTCTTTACCCACATATAACGGGTAACATCGGGTGTCGCTAAACCACCCCAATTTACATTATTCGTACCCCAATGATTAAACATGAATGGTGCTGGTTCTGTTGGTACGACCTTTGTATGTGTACCAATCAGTACATTGTTTCTATAGAATTGAATTTTTCCCGGTGTCCAGACAAATTTATAATCGAAAAAGGCCTCGTGTGGTAGGGCGCCTGTTGGCGAAACATCTGTGTGTTCGTTTGGCTTGGCTTCATTAATCCAGGTTGTAAGTTGAGTAGTACGATTTCGTTCATTGCCCTCAACTTCAATATCAATTTCGGTAGCTGATGCAGTAAGATAATTGAAACAACCAGTAATGGATCCACTTACAGGAGTTCCTATAGCATCTGATGTTGCGGCTGTTGAACTTGCCCTTACAGAGTATTCATATGTACCATATCCAAATTTTTCAATGGTAGCAATCTCACCACCCTTCGATGATATACCATACGACATGGTCGACTGTATAAGCGTTAGGCACAATACACCGTTGACAATTGTAGTGTTTTTGGCTAAAAATGTACCCTTGTGTGTTGCGTTGGTGCCGGGTGCTTCCCAAGTAGAGATGATCCATTTTGCCAAATCAACCTTACCAGAATCAAATCCATCTGTGAAGGTTGGTGCTGGTGCAGGTGCAGGTGCTGGTGCAGGTGCAGGTGCTGGTGCAGGTGCTGGAGCAGGTGCTGGTGCAGGTGCAGGTGCTGGTGCAGGTGCAGGTGCTGGTGCAGGTGCTGGTGCAGGTGCTGGAGCAGGTGCTGGTGCAGGTGCTGACACCTTTCTGAAAATTATTCTATTCACCCAATCAATGATTTTTCTCATAATACTCTCCCTAAGTAGAGTATTTATTAGATAATCACTTTATTTGCATAAATTAAGACGACCACTATCAAGCATTTCACCCAACTGAGTTGCATTACATAATCCACTTACGCTAATACGTCGAATTTCTAAAGGTGTCATTCCCGCCGAGTTATCAGTGGTCTGATTCACAAGGACAGTGCTTGTAAATCCTAAACGGCTTGCAGATTCAATCGAACCAGGTCGAGTGTAACCAAATGGCCACGAAAAACTCTTAACAGGTTTCTTTATGGTGTTTTCAAGAATGGATTTGGACATTGATAACTCATTGTCCATAATTTTCGTATCCATTTTGCTAAGATCGGAAGCCCATGACATAAAATGCGTATGTGAATGTGCGCCAATTTCAAAGTTTTTATTTTTAGAAAGGTAAATAACGTCATTCTCCGAAAGATATTGCGGATCAAAGAATGCTCCACTCAGAATATAGAATGTTGCATTAAGATTCAGTTCTTCGAGAATTTTTGCTGCGGTAAGATTTGATCTCCATCCATCATCGAGTGTAATTGCTACACTCTTTACAGGAAGTTCAAGATTTCCATTCATAAAATTGACAAGTTTGGATACGGTAATCGTCGTATATCCATTGTCCTTTAAAAATTGCATATGCTCGCGAAATCTTGCTTCGCGAACAACTTCGTTACCGGGCGCCTTAGTTTCATGTACCTCATGGTACATCAAAACGGGTACCGTTTGTTTCGTTTGTGCATGTGCTGCAACCGAAGACAGTGATAACAAAAGCGAAATTATGATTTTCATTTGATTATAACTTTCGATGAATGACAACATTCTACTAACTTCTTATATGTCGCCGAATCAACATTTATACAACCATTAGTTACATCCACCCGTTGGCGGAGATCACCACTCTTCAGTCGTTGACTACGGTATTGACCTGGAACCTCGATAACACGATGTATAAGAAAAACATCGGAATCGGTTTCTTTGAAAAGAAGAACATCTCCACCATAGCCCGGTGTAGAATCTCTATATAGTCGGAGTTGATACTCCCCTCTAGGAGTATCAACGCCAACTAACGCCGGATAACACGTTGATGCGAAGCAGATAATAGCCAAGGCCATATCCACTAAGACATCAGCGGACATTATCCCCGCCTCTTCTTCTTCGGAGGGAGAACCGGTGCTGTTGCGACAGGAGGTTCTGAAGCAGGGACTGCAACAGGAACTGCCTTCTCAACCAGAACCGGAGGAGGCAACGGAGCCTCAACCTGCTGTACCACTACTACGGGTGGTGTCGGCTCCTCTTTAGGGAGATTTACAACGGTTGCGATACCAACTACTGCTGCGACCGGGATGAGTACCGGAAAACGCATCAGAAAGTTAGCAACAACCGCATTACCTGCGACTGGCATTGTCATATTATTTCCTTATTTCAGATTCCAACCGGTCCAGTAGCTGATATAGACTTGAACGCCATTACCAGACTTAGGACCAGTATCGACGCCGCGGAAATGAGTCTCATGGACCAGGCGAACGCCCATATCCATGACACCACCGGGGATGTCGCGTTGCAGCTTGACACCGACCATCGGCACCAGCTTGTTGTTGTACGAAAGCCCGTTGCGGTCGACGCTGTAATTCATGCCAACAAAGGTGTTGACATTGAAACCACCGACTTCACCGACAATCATACCTTGCTGAATGTTGCCCTGAAGCAGGACATTGCCACTTTCCGCGGTGCCAGCGATGACACCAGGATTGACAGTCATTTCCGACCAATTTGAGCCGGGGTAAGACGATTGAGCAGACGCAGCAAAAGCCATTGTAAGCATTGCCGCAGCGATAAGAGTTTTCTTCATTTCTGTTTCCTTCTGTTAAGTGTGTTAAGTGTTAATGTGTGAATTGAAATCGTACCTTTTTACCTTATTCCATGCAAGTAGTTCTTTCTTGCATACAATAATCTCTACGAAGGCACGCATGTAAGCGTAGAAGTTTACGTAACTTAACCAATAGTATAACGGCAATTTGTATACCACGTCAAGTCTCTTTGTTCTGAATCCAGAATAACATGCAATTAATGTACAACATCCAACATCAATTAACATAAGCGTAGGCAATACCCATGGCATTGTAGCAGCAAAGATAGCTATCCAAATAATTCTATTAAGAATAAGCGCATCAAATACCACAAGCATCATATAGAAATCAACTGGTTGTTTCTTCGAAATCGCAAATATTCTATGCTTCTTAATTATTTGCCAGAAACCACGATACCATCTCAAGATTTGCTTATGATAATCTTTGAATGTACTCGGATCCTGTGTATTCACAATCGCATCGGGCACATAGCTAATCTTAAATTTAGCACGGTGAACTTGCATGGTAAGATCCATATCCTCAGCAAGCGTCATGTGATCAATAGTAAGCATTGATAATACATCAGTTCTGTACATTGACGCACAACCCGGCGAAACATATATCACATTGAAATTACTTTGGCCTTGTTTTGCTACATCCTGTCCATAGGTATATTCAAATGCACGAGATGCTGAATAAATGTGATTATTCTTAACAGATTTCACCTGACCAACATAGAGACCAACCGTGGAATCATTATAAATAGCATCACTGAAAGCTTTAAGGAAGTTTTCATCAACCTTTGTATCTCCATCCATGAAGATAAGCCAGTCATATCGTTCCAAAAGGAGAAAATATTGGATAGCTTTTCGTTGAGCCTGTGCCTTACCGCCATTCTCGCTAACAGTGTATACATTAACACCGGTCGTTTTAGCAATCTCGGCAGTTCCGTCAGTGGATTTGTCATCAACTACATAAATGTGTGATCTAGAACAACCAGCAGCAATTAAGGAATCAATAGTTCCTTTAATTACAACTTCCTCGTTGTATGCCGGAATCAAAACTCCAATTTTGTAAGGACTGTGTGTGTGCATGTGTCTCTTTGCAATATATAGCAACTATAAAGGAAAAGGCTTGACGAGTCAAGCCTTTTCCAGTCTGAAGCAAGTATATCTTAATACTTCTTATCTTTGTGCCAATGTCCCGACTCAATCATTTCCTCGACAGTTCTTTCCCAACGCTTACGAGCCTGCTTCTTCATACGCTGTCTTGCCACAGCAGGCTTCTCATAAGCCATCCTGTCTTTTACTTCTTTAAGCAATCCAGTGTCTTGGACTTTCTTAGACCATGTGCGTAAGGCGCGACCGAAATCATCACCACGTACTTCTACAGTGATACCTTGGCGGTGACGACCGTCTCTATAGTTATTAGCCATTGTTTGCTCTCTGGGTTGCATCATTAAATCGTTTCCTCTGTGATTCTGTTATCATTCGTTGATCTTCTTTTTCTTTATCTTATATATGTGTTTTGCGATACCATTTGCATCAATATAAATCTTACCTACTCCAGCTTTAGCTAAGGATGGTAACATAAATTGTGTCGATTGTAAATCACGCTCCAAAATTGAACGTAGCCCTCTTGCTCCAACCTTCTGTAATAAGCACTCATTGCAAACATTCTGTAGGTATTTATCATCAAAATCAAGAGCCACACCTTCATATTTAAATAACGCCTTAAACTGACTAATAATACTATTCTTTGGTTCCTTGAGGATTCGTATCAACGTATCTAGTGTTAGATCATCAAATACGACATGAACAGGATGGCGACCAACAAACTCCGGAATCAATCCGTACTTAATGAAGTCATCTGGCCTTGCGGTCTTTGCTATCGTAGAAAATGCCTTCTTTGTATTCAATGTTGCACCAATGCCAATGCTTGTACTTGAACGGTTCTTACGAATAATCTCGTCCAAACCAACAAATGCACCACTACATATAAACAATACATCCTTTGTATCAAAATCAATGGATTCATCGTACTCATCAATCTTAATAATCGTTCCTTCGATTAGCTTTAATAGTGCTTGTTGAACACCTTCGCCGGACACATCTCTATTTACGGTAGAGGATTCATTTTTTCTACCCTTCTTATCAATTTCATCAATAAAGATAATACCGTGCATGGCCTTCTCAACATCGTCATCTGCTGCCTGAAGCAATTTCTTGATTAAATTCTCCGCATCCTCACCGACATATCCGGCCTCAGTTAGTGTTGTTGCGTCTGCGATTACATAAGGTAGATCAAATAATTTTGCAATGGTTTTGACTGTGAGTGTCTTACCGCAACCACTCTCACCAATCATTAGAAGATTAGATTTTTCAATTTCTGTCTTTGATGTGCTATGCAGGCGCTTAAAGTGATTATAGATTGCGACAGAAATAGCAATTTTTGCATCATCCTGACCAATAATATATTCGTCCAAATGAGCCTTAATGTATTCCGGACTTGGTATTTTTTCTTTACGTTTCTTAATTGTCTTATCGGGTTCTTCATTATGAAGAATTTCATATGTTACATCTACGCATTCATTGCAGATGTAAATGTTCTTTCCATTAAGTTCCGGACCTTCGATTATCTGCTCAACCTGATGTCGACCTTTATTACAGAATGAACAATTTATGATTTTTTTAATGCCGGGGTCTGCAATAGTATCGGTCATATTATATCCTCTTAAATTCTGTTAACCAGCTTAGGGCTTTTGGGTACTTATCATAGGTGTGTATGGGAACGTCGCTAACATGGCTTTTCTGAACAGCTGGTGAACTTTCATTCTCACCCTGTCTTCCTTGGTATATCTCTTCAACTGCCGAGGTAGTTGGATTCGATGCGCTCGGTACCTTGGCGGATACCTCCACTGATGTAAGTTTTTCTTCTTCATTTATTTTTTGTGGTATAAAATGAATATTATTTCCAATTATTTCTCTTATTACCTGATTCTGTTGAGTCCATTCTTCTTGGTTCGTATCTTGTATCTTATTAATGGGCAATTCGATTGCTGTAATTTTAGTAACTCTCGTAGGATTTGGCGAACGAATAATAGGAAGAGGATGATAACTTTTGGCAGGTAAAAATTCCATTGAGGGTATATTTTCTTTGTTTATTACTTCAGATATCTCTTCCGTGGATTCATTCTCGGGCGAGGTGTCGGATTCTTGCGTTCGAATCTCACATATGATATCAGTAGGGTTCTCGACCATTTCGTCTGTGCATTCCTGTAATACTTCACTTTCTGAAGTATCTTCGATAATAATGTTTTTCGAAGTCTCACTTATAGTCTCCAAAGATTCCGTAGATATCGGAATATGTATCGTGGCTTCTTCCCGCGATTTGTTAAATATCTCATGTGATTGTTTAGTGACTGGCTCTGCGAAATTTGTACTACTGCTCTGAAGAGACGAAGCGACCGACGTGTCAGAGTGTGCTCTTCCTGCCTCTCCGACGTCCATGTTTTTGTTGGTTTCTTGCTTTTTCTCATCCTGCCGCCTCATTATACTATGATTGGCCGCTACTAATAGTATAATGGCCAATGGGTCAAGAATCGAGACGATGAGAAGGGTGAATATTTTCACCGCGCCTTCAATATTTTTAGTATTGTTATTTTCTGCACCATACATTAATTCTGCAATGTATCTAATTGGTCCTACTTCTAATTCCAATGCTCTAATTTCTGATTGTAATTTGAACTTTTCTTCGTTGAATCCATCAATATGTTTATTTGCCACATCGATTTCATCTTTTAATTCCTTACGTTGTGGTGCCTGGCTTCTTCTAATAGATACAGACTTATCAGTACGGTCTTTTCCGAGATATGAATTGATTGTTGCATCAAGTTGTGCTATAACTTTTTCATTATCGGTTATGATTGCCTTCTCTCTGGCAATTTGCTGTTCAATCCTCTCAACCTTAGGAGCATTGTCAATGGTTTTAGCACCTTGTTCTAAGTGAGATTTAGATAAGAATCCAAATACCCCTATACTTGTTGCAATCATTAGGGCTATAGTGAAACCTATTAACGGTACCTTAAATTTCCAATCAGAAAATGTCCAGTTTCGGTAAAGCCAGCTAGTTGTAACTAACTTACCTAGCTCAAGTATTATGCCCATAATAAGAGCATGATGTGGTGCACCAGCATAAATTGCCATTACGCCAATAATAGAGAACCAACCTGCTACAGCGGCCAGTCCTAATGCTGTTAGGAGGGTTAATAGTGCAAATATCATTAAGTATTTAGCTTCAGATAATGCCTTTGAGTTTTAACATGACAGCATCTAGGCCTGCAATTTCGTAAATATTCACATCACACCCAATGAACATTACATGCCTTCCTTCCGGTAGCATTTTCTTTGCTGCGCCCATTACTCCCTCGAGATAATTTTCACTAAGTTGATTGGTTGCTCGTGGTAATTGGAATACTAAGACACTCTGCGGATCTGAGCATTCAACTTCGTGTAGATATCCAAGTAATCCCTGAACAGGATGCCTTAGTTCAGTCAAACTCACGATCTTCCCTGTGACCAACTCTCATTGCCATATTGGACGGGGTTTCGCGAACTTCTACCTTGCTGCACCAAATACGCTCCGATTCTGCCTTACCGTATTGCGGTAAAAAGATAGTATTTACATACTCATAGAGATAATCTGCAAGCCCCTCACAGCCAGTCTTCTCAACTTCTGTGATCTTAGCCAAACCTAATTCGCCAAGACGCTTAATATCTGCATAATGTGGATCATCTTGTGCTAAAAGCAATGCGTGATCAAAGTGTTCTTCAAGAAATTCCTTAAGTGGTTTTAATCCACCATAATCCATACACCAGTTCCTAACATCAAGTGTATCACATTCAAATTCAAACTTAAAACTCAGAGCATAACCATGGATTAGGTTACAATGTGAATCTGCGCGCCATTGCCTATATGCAAGTGGTGCTAAATGTGAATATTCTTTGGTACTTACATATTTTGTCATTCTTATTCCAATTCAATTTTTGCGTGTGTAAATTTAGCATTAGGAAAAGACTTTAATGCTCTGTCTAATAATTCTTGTGGGAATCGTATTTCCGTATTGTATCTATCTACTATATTTGTAATATATTTCTTCTCTGTAGCAAGATAAAAGTCTTCAACATTCCATCCATTCGACTCAAGTGTCCTTATAACCTCTAAATTATACGATAATTCGGGGAAAAGGTCAGTTCTTTCGTGTACAATGGTTCCGAACATAAACAACGGAGATAACTTCTTTATATTACTAAGTTTCTCGGTCATATCGTCGAGGGTACACCGACGCAATTTATTAAATGTTTGTTTTTCTGACATAAAATTAAATGGTTAAAACTGGTGGTTTATTTTCTTGAGCAGGCGGAACTTGTCTTTGTGAATCAGGAACTGGTTCATCGGAACTATTTGGGCTATCTTCCTTCTGTGGCATTAATTCTTCAAATGGAATATCGGAAATAGAAAGGTCGTTACCTGAATTTTCCTTTCCGTCGCCAGCCATAAATTCGCCGCGTTCCCTAGCACCCTTTTTCTTCCTTGATTTAGCCTTTGAAAGTTCTTGTTCGCGTCCAGGTGTATAGGTAAAGACATATAATCTAGATTTCTTATCCTGAAGTACCCAGAGTTCTAGTTTCTTGACACCATCTACAATCTGTACTCTATAATCAAGGAATTCAAATTTACCGACTGGCATAGAATCATAGGCTCTTCCCATAAGTCCCTCACTTTGTACCAACAATATAAATGTCGAGAGAATTATAAGAGGAATTGAAATAAATTTAATCCCATATTTCATGGATACCCTGATTAGAAGTATACAAGATAAGATTGCTAATGTCAAGTCTAAGAAGATCAGGGTATTGAAGAAATGAGAGACTGATGTGAACATGATTATCTCATGGTGTCGTTCTCTACATGAGAACTATGATTCAATATAAAATATTCTTCGGTTTCAATATCAATCTCTGTAACATTATCATCACGAATAATAAAGGAAAATGCAGTCTTTTCTTGCCTTACCATAGTTAAGATAACTTCTTTTCTTGCTAAAATCTTATAAACTGGATTGATTTGTACAAGTTCAATCATAATCGGAACTGGAACACCATCGTATGTTGCCATACCACCATCAAGTCCCTTAGATAGGAAAAAATGGACATTTGCCACATATCTACCTGGTTCTTTTCCACGAAATGTTATTACTTCTCGTCTTGTTGAAATTGTTACCTTCTTTTCATTAATAATCACGAAGTTATTAGATGCACCGAGGTCATCCCTATCTAAGAATACATATGAATTTGATTTATGTGTAAATCCTATTGCGCTACCACTAGGTGGTTTAACCCATAGATCGATATCATGTGGATTATTATCTGGCCAAGTCATTATGATAAGCAAGTCTGCCTTTGCCTCAATATCTTTTTCCTTTGATACTGGATTCATCAATAAGATGGCCATAAAGAAAAGTAAAACAAAAACAATAATAATATTGAATAACATATCTATGAAAGATATGTTATTTCCGTGATATGTTCTTTTGTATTTCATTCTTCGGGAACTGACATTGTAGTTTCAATATTAATGAGCTGAAGTTTTAATAATTGACTTGTAACCAACCCAACTAATGTTGTTAAAACTGCGGTACTCATTCCTGCTGCCATTTTAAAAATACTAGCCTTTGCAGCTACCATGTTGGCTATATCAAGTCCTGCGAGTGCCGGGCCTAACATGAGTGTGAATCCTACTAATGTTCCTATCATTCCTAATGCCATTAATAATTCGGATCCAAACCAACATCCGTGTATATATGGCATATTTTCCTTATACATATCGCTGCCGGGTGCGCTATTTGATAATCTGTATGTGATAACACCGACGAAGCATGTTAGTATCATGTATATACCTATCGTTACGAAACTAATACCCGATAGATCTGCTATCCATAATGCTGCAAAAAGGCCTTTAAATTGAATTATGCCGGCTGAAACTAGCGACGATAGAAAAATGACGAGCCATCTTAACATTACATAATTTTTCATTTGTTTACTGCCTCTTTGAAAAGATTGTTATTCACATAGTGTATTATTTATCTAAAATAAGTAATTATGCCAATTCTTCCACAATGCCAAAAACCTCTGCTAGAATTAAAAAGATTCCTGCTATAATTGGCACACCAGTGATAAGGACAATACCCGCAAGAATGCGGATTCCACTCTTTACCATGCTAAGATGAAAATGTAATTTTG
>Ga0315275_10001870_pt1 | contig 18811 bp, 13 predicted proteins | sample YL17G03_0_MG_FD_205557 | JGI IMG/M metagenome (GOLD analysis project Ga0315275, IMG submission 205557) | Sediment microbial communities from Yellowstone Lake, YNP, Wyoming, USA - YL17G03_0 | ecosystem: Environmental > Aquatic > Freshwater > Lake > Sediment | place: USA: Wyoming | collected...
CTGCTTATTATCCCCATGGTTCTGCTGGAAAGGCGGGAAATGGTCCTGACCCAAGGTCTCGGGATTCTTGTCTCTTGTTGCGGGGGCACATGGGCGGGCGCTTTTGTGGCATCCTTGAGGGCCCGCACTCGGGGAAAGCGCTAGGTCTCTAGGGACTCCGGATCCAAAGGTCGGAGGTTCGAATCCTCTCAGGCACCCCATCCTAATCCACAGCAAGCCACTAAAAGGCCCTTATACTCCGCGACAAACCGCTTGAAATGATAGAACAGCACCCGGTAGAGGACGGTCCGCTCCGGATGTCGAGGACAATAGAGTCCAGCCATGGCAGGAGAATGGCCTCAAGAAACGGGCCAACGTCAAGGAGATGACCGTGTCTCCCCTGGAAAGACATGATGAGGCCCGGCTCGAACGAGAAAATCAAGCGAGAAAACGTCAACCGGAGCTTACGCTCAGCGGAGGAAATGGGAAATGTAAGGGTACGGACACAGCCCGGCTTCTCTTTGAAGTCTAAGACCAAGAGCACAGGGTCTCCAGCTGTCCGGCCTGGTAGGCCGTGCGCAGCCAACCCCTCCTCGCGATATAAACATTGTTTTGGACATTAGGATTTGTTTCCCTTGCCGCGAAAATTCGGGCGCCGTTCTCTTAAGCCCGTCACAACTTACTACGAGCAAGGAAGGGATTCAAACAAAAGGCGTCATCCAAGAAGCGTCATCCATTGGATTGGCGCCTTTTGTGAGTGTTCAATCCTGCCCGGAAGTTCAGCCTTATTGAAACATATTTTCCGGGCGCCTTCCCTGTTTAGAGTTTAATCCTTAGATTGCTTGACCCAACGGCGTTCCGAATCGAAATCACTGAACGCCCATAATGTGATAAAAGCCGCACCGAGCGTTGCCAGAAACTTCAATCCTGGCGAGATGAAAACCATCAGAAAGAACCACCCAATGAAACTGGCTTTGGGACTAAAAAGAATCAAGGGGTTTCCAAAGTTCGCGAATTCCCCTCTCACCCATCGCGGAATCATCGCCGTTCCCCATATTCCCGCCATCAGGATAAACGTGGTCAATGACGTGAGAACCGCGCCCCACAAAACACGATTCAGGAGTTCCTTCCGATCGCTCGCGCGAGCCACGCTTCTCTTCGCCAGACACCACCCGATTGGAAATCCCAGAAAGACGGAACAAACGGGAACTCCCATCCCCAGTCCGACCATGAAGACATCAAGCAAAGTCGCAAGAATAAAAGCCGGGAGGTTTTTCATTCGGATCAGGAGACGCATTTCTCATTCCTCGCATAGCGGGATTGCAGTAAATCCGTAGCGCTTGAAATCACGGATCGTTCGTCGATTGTCACTTCCGCTCCATTCACGACTATCCAACAATCTCAGGAAAGATAGGATTTTCCTTTTTGTGAGGCGTTGAGAACGGCCCCTCCGGTCGATGAATCTCCCCTCATAAACATAGCGAAACTATATCTCCGGTCTGTTGGCCCTGTCAATCGCCGCGAAAAGTCGCGAAAAAATTGCCCGATGATCCAATCGGGATAAGAAACCCCGCCGCACCGGCTAAAAGACAATAGACTTGCTCAGCCCGCGATATGGAGATGATCAAGAATAGTCCCCGTTTTCCTCGACCGCCGCGAGCGCGACCTGCTCGAAGACATGGGAGGGCGGCGGCCGTCACCAGCACCATCAGGGCTTGGAGCCGGTGATAGGTCAGACAGCGGATATCTTCCCGCCGGCAACTCTGCTTGACGAACCGGATGACGTCCTCGATGCGCCAGCGGGTGATGTAAGAGGTGATCACATGCCGGACCGACTTGCGGCTGCGGCGCACGGCGAGGTTGGTCAGGATCATCAACGGCTCTTCCCTCCGGTCGGGCACGCACACCTTGCGCATGCCGCACGACAGATGGACCAAGCGTTCGTGACCTGCCTCTTCTCTCACGACCGTCTCGTAAAACAGCACCGGGCAGCTCCGGATTAGATCGACAGCCGGTTCGATCCCCCGGACCGTCCTCAGCCCCCGGTCCCCGCGGACGCGAATCAGGAACCTCAGCTTGTTATGCAGCAGATAATTAAAGATAGAGCTCCTATCCCCGCCCCGGTCCATGACCCATATGCCCCGCTTCCTCACTCCTTCCGACACCTCCCCGACCGCCTCTCGGATCTCCTCGTTCTCGCTCTGATGGCCCGCCACCGCATGTAAAAAAACAACCGTCCGTAGAGAGGGACGATCTTCGTCCCTTTCGTGTTCGCCCCGAGATGTTCAACGTCCAGTACCCCCAACCCAACTCCTTCTCGCTGCCGTCCCTGACCCAGGCCAAGTGTTCCATTTTCTCCACGTACTTTTTGATCACGTCCGACAGGTCCAAGACCAAAAGCGTGTCGTCTTTTATGCGCGGCGCGGCGTGCTCGATCAGCCGACACTGGATCTCGCGGTCTAGGCGCTTGCGCCCCAGTTGACGAGGGAGCATCTCCTCGGTCTTCTTCAACGAGATCCTCTCGCCCAGGGCCCGCCCCACTTCCGTCAACCGTACAGGGCCCCGAGCCTGAATCCCGAAGACCATCTCGGCCACAAGCCGACGCGTCACTTTCGGCAGCCCCGAGGAAAGTTCCCCTGAAAATCTGACCATCTGTTCTCGCAATTTTTGGGCGGTTCTAGCAAAATACACATGGGGTCTCCTCCGACATGTGCAAGCATGCAAGCGGTCAGGCTTGGCATCGAGAGAGACCCCATTTTACTTGAAAGTTCCCCCATTTTTACGATTCCATGTTGAATCGCATACATCTGATAGAAAAAACAGAAGTTAAGCTAAATCAGCCCTGTTTATTGGGGGAAGTCCTGTCATGTGAGAGTATTGACGATGATGGTCAATTCCGACATAATTCATCTATGCACCTCCTGAAAAGATTCTCTCTGATGGGGAATCTATCACAAGATAGCCACCCATCGGGAAGTGCATCACATCATCATGTTACCTATAATCGCAGGAGGAGGCGAACATGAAGAGGGTCGTTGTCCTCTTGATCGTTCTCTTTTTCCCGCTCGCCGCCCGCGCCGCCCCCGCCGGGGACGACCTCAAGGAAGAGCTGCGGATCAACCTGACCCTGAACGCCGACTGGGACCACAAGGGATCCTCCGGCCAGTCGAACAAGGGCTCGCTCCAGGTCAATATCCGCGGGACCCTCAGGCTGAACGAGGACTTCACCTCCTCCCGGCAGGGCTTGCCGGCCGTCCTGATCGCTTACCGTCTCCAAAGCGGCCAGGCGAGCTACACCTACCGCGAGGAGCATTTCCTGAACGATCCCCGCCATCCCCCGAAATGCCCCAATCCCCAGACACGCTATGACGGCCAGGGCTCCGTCTCCTTCGACGCCGGGGCGGCACCCATGAACCTCCTCATCCACTACCATCGCGAGCTGGCCGGCAACCTTGCTGAAATGCCCATGGCCCCGCCGCCGGGGCTTCCCGACGTCCTCATCGATTATTATGAATTCTTCCTGAGCGTGCCCGAGCAGGAAGTCAAGGGCACGAGCCAGGTCTACGACGCCCAGACGAAGAGCTGCCGGAAGATACCGCAGAAGAAGAAGGTCCTGGGAGGCGCGGCCGAGCTTTTCTTCAGGCTCGCCGAGGACGGGAAGATGGCCGGCTCCCGGCAATGGTCGGCGGATCGGGCCCCCTTCACCGGATCGAGTTCCGTCCAGGCGGCCGACCTGCCGGAGGTGTTCCACAGGAAGCCCCTGGCGCCCGAGCCAAAAGGCTCCGGCGACACCCGCTTCTCGCTCACCTGGGACCTGGACGCCTCACCGGCGGCGGAGATCATGAGGAAGAAGGACGGCGGCTGGCTCCCGGTCTCCAACACCGTCCAGGAGGTGGTGGCCGGGGAGAAGATCGAGCTCGCCGGACGGGTGAATCCGGAATCGGAAGATCCACGCAGCGGCCGGTGGACGGTGGGAGAAAGCAAGGGCAAGCCCATCGTCAAATACGAGGCTTCCCTGGACAGGGCCGAGGTTGTCCGCCTCGACCAGGGGCATCTCAACCGCCCGGACCTCGTCCCCTTCTACTGGTCCGGCGAGGGGGAGGAAAAGGTCGCCTACAAGACCTCGGCCGGCGGCCGGGACCTCACCGGGGAGGTGACCTTCAAGATACGGAAGCCGGTTTTCGACTTCACCGCCCAAGCCAAGCAGTCGAACACCTACGGGCCGCTGCAGTTCGGCAAGGAGCTCCCCTCGGGCGAATGCTGCACGCCCCCTCTGTCGCCCCAGGAGCAGCAGGCGCTCGATAACTGCAAGGCGCTGAAGGATGAAATCGACAGGCTCAAGAAGAGCACAGACCCTATCGACCGCGGGCAGAAACTGCCTTTGGCCCAGGACGAGTACCGCCGATTCTGCCAGGTCAACGGCCTCCAGTACGACGGCGTCACCTTCACCGCCTGCCCCGGCGACGACACCCCGGGGAAGGTCCAGTTCGTCCAGTTGGTGTCGCGCACCGACACCCGGCAGGGGAGGACCGGCGGCGACGCTAAAACCGAAACAACGCCCCGCGGCCTGGACGGCTGCTACCCCTACCCGAAGAACGTTTCGGAGTACGCCACCAGCGACCAGCCGGGCTTCAGCGATCCGGTGGATTCCGTCTACCTGGGCAAGGACTTCACCTTCACCATGCACCTGATGTTCAAGCCGGAGGGGGAAGGCAACGAGTGGGTACCCCTCAAGCTGATCGACTGGCACTGGAGGGGGGGCATCAGGCGCATCGTGGGGGTGTGCGAGGAGGACGAGGGCGCCAGGGCTTTCCCACCGTCCGCCGCCGGCCGCGACGCGGGCGAGTATCCCACGTGGAACCTCTGCTCCCAATCGGGCCGGTGACATGTTGACAAAGGCAGATGGGACGGCAGGATTTCAGCCCCCGACAAGGACCAGGTCATGGTCCGCTATTATGGGCTATACGCCAACGCCCATCGGAGAAAGGTCAAGAAAGCAAGCTTGAGTCCTTCGGAGCTTCGGATGGCCGAGGAGGAGACCCATGCCCATCCTCATCCGATCCCGCATCGCCGTCGCCGCGCTCGCCGCGGCGGCCCTCGCCTTCGCCGCCTGCGCGAAAACCGCATCCGAGTCCTCGTCCCCGGCGACCGCCGGGAACACCGCCGCCGATCCCCGCCTGAACGGGTCCTTCCGCGAGGACCGCGGCGGTTAGGCCTACATCCATCTCCGGGGCGAACCCCGCGCGATCGGGTTCCAGCACGGCTGGCGCCTGGCCGCCGAGATCGACGACATCCTCAAGACGATGGCCTTCTACTTCGAGAAGACGACAAAGCGTAAATGGGCTTTCTTCCGCGAGGCGGCCGAGCGGATGTTCTGGCCCAAGCTTGACCGGGAATACCAGGAGGAGATCGAGGGCATCGCCGAGGGCGTCAAGGCCCGCCGGCCGGAAACAGCTTATGACCGGGTCGATCTGACCGCCCTCAACAGCCGGCTCGAGCTGGCTTGGTACTACGTCCCTTATCTCGATGCCAAGGCCATGCCCGGTTCGGGCGACAACAAGGCGCCAGGCTCTTGCAGCGCCTTCATCGCGACGGGGAGCGCGACCAAGGACGGCCGCATCGTTATGGCCCATAACAACTGGATGGAATACATTTTGGGCGAGCGCTGAAACACCGTCCTGGACATCGTCCCGGCCCGCAGAAACCGCATCTTCATGGATGCCATGCCAGGATCGATCCACAGCGGAGACGACTTCGTCCGCATCATGACCACGGACAACAACGGGGGCTATGCCAACGACTGGCTCCTCGGGGACCTCAACGCCAACGAGATCGCCCGCCTCGAGCTGGGGCTCAAGAATCATCGGGTATGGCGGACGAAGGACGGCTGGTATGTCGGCTCCAATTTCCCGCTCGATTCCAAGCTCATCGCCGAGGAGACGACGTTCGACGTCAACAAGAAGGACCAGTCGGTCTATATTCGCCGCTCCCGGTGGGAGAAGCTGATGGTCGAGAACAAGGGGGCGATCGATGCCGAGAAGGCCATGGCCTTCTTGGGCGACCACAGGGGAATCCATGGACGCTCTTCGAGGCCGGAAAATGACGCCTCCGGCCGTGCGCATCTCCCTCCGCCCCTTAGGCCGCTCCTATATTCGGATCACGCGCGTCGGCCTCGGCTGTTGGCAATTCAGCCAGGGAAAGGGGCTGAATAAATATCGGCCCGTCCTTCCCAAGGCGGAGATCGAAGGGATCACCGCGGCTTCGATCGACAGCGGGATCAACTGGTTCGACACGGCCGAGGGCTACGGAAACGGGGCCTCGGAACGGGAACTTGCCCGCGTCAATGGCGGAAGTTTAGAGGATCGCAACTCTTTCAGCTGGTTCTGTGGTAAGTTGGCCGTCGTGGCCATCAGAGGTCATTGGACCTTGAAGCCCATTTCAAGGCTATTCAAGAAAAAAAGTAGCCATCTAAACTCTGCTTGACACTTGAATTCATGATTAAAGCTGTGCTGACCAGCGGCGAGTTTGGTTCGGCTATAGCCCCCACCTGGCCCTGTTTCCCGCTATTTCCATTCTCCTCGTTGAGCGTCAACATCTGTTGACGTTTTCTCACTTGATTTCCTCCTTCGAGCCGGAGCTCCTCCCGTGTATTCAGGGAGACGCTGGGGTATCCGTGACTTTGGCCCGGAGTATTTTGTGATCAGGGGGGAGCGGGAGTCAATCGTATTTTAACCGCGGCGGAGGGATTCCTTGTCCTACATGCTCTTTGAGTGTCGATCTTTGTGGCTCTTCGTGACTATTGACACCGCCATGCGGCCGGCCATATACTTTTATAGGGGGTATTTATCACCCCGAGCGGCCATTCGACATGCCGCGGAAAAAGCAACTTCTTGTCATATCTTCAAATTGATTCTTAATTATGAAATGAGAGCAACGCTCGAGACCCGAGCTGTGAGCTGCGCACTGAAAGCCTTGGCGACAGAGCCGTCATGAGAATCGGAACTAAGGCCAATTTAAATAAGACATATGGGAGGAATTATGGGAAAAGTGATTTGCGTTATCTCAGTAATGGCTGTCATATACTTTGGTTGTGCGAGCGTTTCTGGGGTCAGAGATGAACCTTTGACAGCCGGATATTCTCAAACTTATGAAGCTGCTTTCGAGAATGTGATGAAGGCGGCTCGCGAAGCCACGATTGAGTCTGGGCTTAAGATCGAAGAGGCTAATAAGATTGACGGAAAGACCTATATGATCATAGGCAAGGCCGGGACATCGGCATTCAGCTGGGGAGAATTGGTCAGGGTTGTCGTCCAGGAGCAGTCGCTAAATCTAGTCGCTGTGAGAGTTCTCACTAAAAAGAAACTCGCCACAAATGTTGCTGCTAAGGGGGATTATTCCCGCTCAATCCTTAGCAGCATAGAGTTGAAGCTCAATAAACAGCCATGTGGGTCGTATGAATAGCAGACGCGAATGAATAAGCGCTAAAAGGCCTGTCCCGAAAGCCTAGTAACTCGCTGATTTATAAAGAGATAAAAGAAGTTCTGAAGGAGGGAATTGAACCCTCGCCGCTGTTTCCAGGGACTGGATTTTGTATCAAGCGTGTCTACCAGTTCCGCCACTCCGGCATGCGCTATCGCGCTCTCAGGCCGTTAGTCTACCGCAGAAGCTTTGAAAGCCCTTTCGTGTATCGGATAACAATTCGCTTTAATCTCAAGTTATTTAATGCGAATAGGTAAGCCCCTCTACCACCTCCATCACTACAATAAGCGTAACAATGAATCCGATGATTGTGACTAATATTACAAGGATTGAGCGTTCCCTAAATTTAATTATGCTTACTGCCCCGGTAAAGAAAGCAGCAGTTCCAGAAATTGCCGCACATATTCCTGGTATGCTAAGATATATGAGCGGCAATTTAGTGTGCCCGGGTTCTTTTCCCCAAAGAATAAAAAGTATAAGTGTTAGAAAAGATAAAAAGAAAGTTGCTATCAATCCACCTGCCCATTTTCCAAGTTTTGTTTTCGGCATAACTTACCTCATGATAATATAGATAAGAATCTCGTTTTCTGCTGCGGTGGCTGAACGAGCGTTCATGCACCGATTTTCCCTCGTCCCATTATCATGGATGGTAAATCATCGCTTGTAAGAATGTCAAGTTGAGCTCAAGATAGCGGAAGCCGGGTCAAATAGCCGCGGGGACGCTCAAAAGGGCCGGAAATCCGACAGAACTCTCCTCTTATCTTCCTGTCGCTTAGGTATCCGCCACCAACCCAACCCTAAAAGTCCGTGATATCATTTTTTCCCCCGGTGGATAGGGCTATTTGGCTCTATAAGGCCCGTAGAGACTTGCTTCGAGCGATTTCCTTGCCCCACCTACGGGCAACTCCACCAATGTCACCTTTTCCCCTGTTGGAATAGTTTACCCATTAAACCACTACAAGGCCTTTATGCTCCGCGGCAAAACGCTCGTATTAATGAAAAAGCACCCGGTAAAGGACGGTCCGCTCCGGATGTCGGGGATGATTGACTCCCGCCTTGGCGGAAGAATAGCCTCAAGAAACGGGCCAAAGTCACGAATACGACCGCGACTCCCTGGAAAGACGTGATGAGGCCCGGTTCGAACGAGAAAATCAAGTGAGAAAATGGGAAACTTAGCCGTAGAATTTCGCGGGCTTGATCGCTCCGAGGACGTTGCACACGCCGCTGATGCCAAACACCAGGCCACGTTCAGGGCTATTCTCCGCGGCGGCTTCGAATCGAATACCGATACATGAACACCGAGAGCAGGGCGACCATGACGATCGCCAGGATCTCCCCCCACGAATCGAAGCTCGTTCCCGGCCAGGGGAGGGTGAGGCGCGCCTGCCAGCCCGCGGCCGCGATGACCGCCGCGACGACCCCGGCGATCGAGCCTCCCGCGATGTACCCGGAGGCGACGAGGACGCCCCGTTCCCCCCGCTCTTTGGCGAGCTTCTCGTCCTTTGTGCTCTTGCCAACGAGATAGGCGATTAATCCGCCGAGGAGCACCGCCGTATTCAGCTGGATCGGGAGGTACATCCCGAGGGCGAAGGCGAGCGCCGGGACGCCCGAGATGGCGAGGATCAGGGAGATGATGACGCCGAACGCGAAAAGGATCCACTGGACCCCCGCCCCGCCCCCCATGAGGCCGACGATGATCTCGCGCATCGCGGACGCCTGCGGCGCCGGCATCTGCTGCGAACCGAACTGGTACGTGCTCCCGAGGAGCATCATCGCGAGGGCGCAGGCCGCCGCCGAAACGAGCACCCCCGAGAACTTGTACATCTGCTGGTTTCGGGGTGTCGCGCCGATCCAGTAGCCGATCTTGAGGTCGGTCGCGAAGGCCCCCGCCACCGCGAGGGCCGTGCAGACGACGCCGCCGATGATGAGCGCGACGAACATGCCCTTCTCGCCCGAGAGGCCGAGCCTCGCGAGGATGACGCTCGTGATGATGAGGGTCACGAGCGTCATGCCCGAGACGGGATTCGTCCCGATGAGGCCGATCGCCCGGGCCGCCACGAGGGTGAACAGGAACGAGATGACGAGGGCGATGGCGACCCCGACGAGCCCGACGGTCGTCCCGACCAGTCCGGTCCTGAAGAAGGCGAAGAGGCACGCGGCCACGGCGCCGACGCCGAGGAGCACCGTACGCATGCCCAGGTTGCGGTCGGTCCGCGCGACGGCCCCGCCTCCCTCGCGCGACGTCGAGATGCCCTTGATCCCCAGTCGGAACGACTGCATGATCGACGGAAAGCTCCGGATGATCCCCATCAGGCCGGCGCCCGCGATGCCGCCGATGCCGATGAGGCGGACGTAGTTGCTGAAGATCGCGTCGACGCCCATCTCCGAGATCGGGACCGTCCCCGGCGGGATGATGCCGGTGAGATGGGCGCCGATGAAATGGACGAACGGGACTAGGACAAGGTACGAGAGGAAGCTCCCCGAGGCGATGATCGCGGCGTATTTCAGCCCCACGATGTAGCCGAGCCCCACGATGGCGGCGAGGCCGTCGACGCGGAAGGCCATCGCGAAGCGATCCTCGAGCCAGGCGCCGATCCTCACCGAATGGAGGGTGATGATCTCGCGCCAGAGGCCGAACGCGAGCACGCCGAGGTCGAAGAGGAACGCCACCCCGGCGCTCCAGACGAGGACCTTGGCCTGGGAACCCGCGCCCTCGCCCGTGACGAGGATCTCGGTCGTCGCCATTGCCTCCGGGAACGGAAGGTGCCCGTGCTCCTTGACCATGAGGAACTGGCGGAGCGGGATGAGGAAGAAGATGCCGAGGCATCCGCCGAAGAACGCGGTGAGGAAGATGTGCCAGAAGCTCACCTTCACCCCGAGCATGTAGAGCGCGGGGATCGTGAAGACGGCGCCGGCGACGACGGCTCCCGAAGCGGCCCCGATCGATTGGATGATGACGTTCTCGAGGATGGTGCTCCGCCGCGCGAAGACGCCGGCGAGCCCGACCGCGAGGATGGCGATCGGGATCGCGGGCTCCATCCCCTGCCCCGCCTTGAGGGCGAGGTAGGCGGAGGCCAGCGAGAAGAGGACCGCCATGGCGAGGCCGATCCCGACGGAGCGGGCCGTCACCTCGAGCGGCGCATCGGACGCCGGAACGATCGGCTCGTACGTCTCGCCGGGCTCGAGCTCCCGGAACGCCGCCGGGTGAAGCTTCTTGTGCTCCTCAGGCATGGGTCATGTCCTCCTTCCCTTTCTTAAATCGGGGACACAATACCCATTTCCGAATTTCATGAATTCCCCCAGGGAAAATTCCCGGAAATTTTAATTCGGAAACAGGTATCGTGTCCCTCAGATGATTTCCAGCGCATCCTTCGCCGGGAGTTTCGGGAACTTGACGTGCGGTTCGGTCTGGTACCAGTATGCGACGGAGGCGATGTCGTCCTGAAGCGGAAGATAGCGGCCGCCCGAACGCCAGCCCAGCGCCTGGATGGTGATCTTCAGGTCTTTTTCGAAACGGATCGGATCCATGATATGCCAGCGGTAGAGCCCGAACCTCTGCTGGATATCGTAATGCCCGTCGCCGCGGAGGACCTGGGCCAGGCCGCTGTAGGATGTCGTGTGCTCTGTGTATTGGACGGTGCCGTCCGCTTTCTTGGTATCGAAGTCGTACGAACCGCAGAAGTAATCCTCGGTCCCCGTCCCGGCGATGGTCGGGAAATTCGTGTCGCCGTCCAGATAGAACTTGATCTCGCCTTCGCCCCACCAGCCGTTGTTGTTAACGCCCCAAGCCATATAGGTTCCGACATAATGGCCCCAGCCCTTCACTCCGTCCAGAATCGTGTAGACGTCTTTGTATGGAAGTGGATTGACCCGGCGGAATTGGGCGTGAAAATAGGCCGCGTCCGCGGGTACAGGTGTCAAGGCATAGTTGATTTGGTAATAAATAGTGAATTGTTCGTCGGCGATGTTTTCAAGGGTTATCTTGAACCCTTTGCGGAAAGGCATCTCCCAGTAGCAGTTGAATGCGCTGCCGGGATTGACGCAGACGGCCAACGAGGAGATTTGGGCGTAACGGCCCCATCCGGATGCGAAAAAATCGCCGATGGGACATTCGACCGAGGGCTCGGTCTCGCCGTCCCAATAGAACCGGATAATGGCGAACCGCCAGGCGCCGGCGGGCGTGGTCCAAATCTGTTGGATGGCCCCTTCCCCCTTGACGTCGGCCATCACAAAGGTCTCTTTGGGTTTGATCCGAACGTAGGGAGAGACCTTCCACCCCTGTCCGAGGTCGCGGGCCGCATTCATGGCTGGACCGTCGGTGGACATCCCGGCCTTGCCTTTCTCGCCGGTGAAGTTCTCGGGGCTGATCGAGCGGGATTGGGCTTTGGACAACCGGCTGAGGTTGCCCATGCTCATCCCTAAGCCGTTGAACGACTTCTCTTGGACCTGCGCAGCGGCTAAAACAAGAACGGTGGTCAGGAAAAGCAGGACAAGACGAATGGACGATTTTTTCATGAAAACCTCCTATTTCTTGACCGAATCGTCTTCTTTGATCTTGAGCGTCTTGTAGAGGTCGCGCCGGCCGGCCTTGTCGCCGTCCAAAATCTTCCGGGCGTACTTGGCCACAGCTTCAGCTTTCGCCCGCGGTACGACCACGACGCCGTCGCCGTCGGCGACAACAAAGTCTCCCGGCATGACCAGAACGCCGCCGCAAACGATCGGCCTGTTGACGGATTCGAGCTCGTTTCGTCCTGGCCGGATGCCGCGTCCGACTTTCTTCAGGTAGAGGGGAACGCGCTGGGTGATGATCTCATCGGTGTCCCTGGCCGTGGCGCTGGTGACGACGCCGACGCAACCCTTTTCCTGCCACTCCAGGATGTTGTAGGAGCCGATCGAGCCGACGTCGGCATTCGGAGCATCCTCGATGACAAGCGCCGTGCCCTTGCGGATGAGATTCATGTAGGCCTCTGTGGAACGCTTTTCGTACCAGTCCCCTGCCCAGGTGTCATAAGCTTCGACGGTCATCTTCCCCGCCGGCGCGTCCTGGGTGGGCACGTACCTGGCCGTGACCGCTATCCCTGCGAACCGGTGAGTGAAGTGCTCCGTGTCACGCCACAAGGAATGGATCTCCGGGTCCATAAGGCCGATGTTCTGGAGGCCGACGGCGTCCATGCCGTCCGCGACGTCCGATACGCGCAGTCCCTTGAACAGGGCCAGCAGCCTCTGGTCCTCGACTTCGGAGTAAACCCGGGTGGCCAAGAGATTCTTGCCCGTTCTCAGGGCTTCCGCGCCCGGGACCTTTTCCTGAGCCGCCGGCCCCGCGGCCGCAAGGGACGCGAACATCAGTCCGATGGCCCATCCCATAAAAAAAAAGCGGATCTTGCTTATTTTCATACTCTGCCCTCCATGGTTGATCGATGGACTCACCTATTCTTATTTTTCTCATCGCCCGGTGTCAAGGGCCGGACTCCGAACAAGAATTTGGAGCCCCCATTCCAGGGAACCACGTCTATTCATGGAATTAGGACAATAGCGCAGGGGCGATGCCTCATCCGAATTTCATGTTGACAGGCGTCGCCTTCGGGTCCTATGATTTGCCGGAGTCGAGCTTGAAAGACAAGGGGAAGAACATGGAGAAAGCCTGGAGACCCGCCATCGTTCTGTTTAGCCTGCTCGCGGCCGCCTTCGCCGCGATCGACGGCCTCAAGCCGCCGCGACCGCTCCCGGAAAACGCGCCTCCGGCGGAATTTTCAGCCGTCCGTGCGGCCAAACACCTGGAAACGATCGCCATCAAGCCCCACGCCGTAGGCTCCGTCGCCCATGACGAGGTCCGTGACCTCCTCATCAGCAAGTGGAGGGAACTCGGTTTCGAGCCCGAAGTCCAGAACGCGGCCGTGACCGATGAAAAGAGGGGCATTACGACGAACGTCCAGAACATCCTTGTTCGAATGAAAGGCACGGAATCGGCAAAAGCCCTGATGCTGGCCGCGCACTATGACACGACCCGGTTCTCGTTCGGAGCGGCGGATGACGGCGCCGCGGTAGCCGCCTTCCTGGAGACCGCCCGGGCCCTCAAGGCCGGCCCTCCCCTGAAGAACGACATCATCTTCCTCATCACGGACGGCGAAGAGGTCGCCCTGCTCGGCGCCCGGGCCTTCGTTCTCGAGCACCCCTGGGCGGCCGACATCGGGCTGGTCCTCAACTTCGAAGCCCGGGGAACGAGCGGTCCATCGGTTATGTTCGAAACGAGCCGAGGCAACACCCGCCTCATCCGGGAATTCGCCCAGGCCTCCCCTTTCCCTCGGGCCAACTCCTTGGCTGTCACGATCTACAGGCTCATGCCCAATTCCACGGACCTCGCCGTGTTCATGGCGGCCGGAATGCCGGGGATGAACTTCGCTTTTATCGGAGGTCCGCAGGATTATCACACGCCCATGGACAGCCTTGCCCATCTCGACCTTAGCAGCCTGCAACACCACGGGTCGTACGCCCTGGCCCTGGCCCGGCACTTCGGGAATTCCGGGATCCCGGAGAAGGAGACGTCCGATGCCGTGTATTTTAATATCATCGGGTCCGTCCTGGTCCGCTATTCCCAAGCAACAGCCTTCGTCCTGGCGTTCCTCGCCGCCGGGCTGCTCATCCTGGCCGGGGTCCTCGGCCTCAGGAGAAAGGCCCTGTGTCCGAAGAACATCGCTCGGTGCGGCGCGTTCGCGCTCGCCGGCCTCGTCCTGGTTCCAGCCCTCCTCATCCTCTTTTCTAAAACCATCGGCCTCTCGCATGGGACATGGCTTCCGGCCGGGAACTACGGGGCCAACGCCTTCTACCTCGCGGCGCTCATTCTGCTCGCTTTGGCCGTCTTTCTGCTCCTCTTCCGCTTTTTCCGGTCTCATGTCGGCTGGACGGACCTGGCCCTTGCCGCCTCGGTCACAGAGCTCATGGTGACGTTCGGGCTGGCCCTGGCCCTTCCCGGCGTAAGTTTCCTCACGGGCGTTCCGGTTCTTTTTTCGGCCGCCGCCCTCGCTTCCTTATTCGCGTTCAAGCAGGAAAACCTCCGATCCCCGGGAAAGACCTGGATCGTCATCCTCGCCTCCGTCCCGGCCGTTCTGGTCTTCGTGCCGCTCATCTCCCTGTTCTTTACGGCGATGGGTTTGAACTTGATCGGAACCGCCGGCCTCTCTGCCCTCCTTGTCCTCCTGTTCTGGACACTCATCCCGGCTTTCGAGCTTATCACGGCGGAAGGTAAGGCGGTATGGGTGCTCGCCGCGGTTATCGGTTTCCTCGGATTTGCCTCGGCGGGAGCCCTGACGACCCGCTATTCGGAACGGCATCCGAGGCCCACGGAAATGGGGTATTTCATCGATCAGACGGGAATATATGTCACGTCAGCACGGTTGAAGCCGTAGCCCATGGTCGCCGAATTAGCGCCCACCCCGAAACATAGGAGTGATTCGTGGCTGGATGGCAGCAGAAGTCAACGGCCCGCCGTCGGCAAGTGACATCCTCCCCATTATGAGGTAAACTTAAGAAAAAGGAGGTTCATAATGATCGGAAAAACCAGCCGCAGAGGATTCATAAAAACAGGCTTGACCCTAGGAGCGGCGGCCGTCATCGGAGGCAACCGGGTCCAGGGGCTTATGGCCCTCGAGAACGAGGGGGCCGCCGACATCGGCGTCGTCAAGGGAACGGACTATTTCGCGAACACGGAGAAAGCGGTCCGCCTCGTGGGCGGCATGACGAAGTTCGTCCCGAAGGGGGGCCGGGTGGGGCTTCTCGTCAACGCGCCCCAATGGTGGAAATTGCCGGGAAGCCACGTCAACACCGATATCGTCCTAGCCGCCGTCAAGATGGTCCTTGACGCCGGGGCCAAAGAGATCGTCTATCTTTGGGACCCCTCGTCCGACATGTGGAAGCGCAGTCCCCTTTCGGCGAAATTCGACGCCGAGGTCCGGGGCATCCGGCCGCACTCCGGGGACTATGTCGAAACGTCCGTCAAAGACGGGCTGGCCCTGAAAAAGGGCAGGATCATCAAGGACTTGTTCGAGTGCGACACCTTGATCGACATATCGGTCGCCAAGGACCACACGGGCACCCGGTTCAGCTGCTGCCTGAAGAATTACATGGGCGCCTGTCAGGGGGATACCAACCAGTACTTCCACCTGGGCTCTGGAAAGGGTAAGGGGGATTACGACGACATCGACTTCCTATCCCAGTGCATCGCCGACGTCAACACCCTGCGCAAGCCCGACCTCTTGATCGCCGACGCCACCGTCGTCCTGGCGACCAACGGACCGGCCGGGCCGGGGGACCTCGTGCGTCCCCAAAAGATCGTGGCCGGCCGCGACATCGTGTCCGTAGACACGTACTGCGCGGGCCTGCTGGGGCGAAAGCCCGCCGACATCCTCATGCTCAAAAAAGCCGCAGATCACGGCCTCGGCCGCACGGACCTCGACACGATAAGCATCAAGGAAATATCGGTCTAGGAGTCCCGGCCCCAAGTCCCCGGCGGTTTCTCAATCCCCCAGGGACACAGCGTAGAGGAACCAGGCGGCATGGGGCAACCACTGCTCCGCCCACCTCCAATCATCGTCCTTGCCGGTCACGGAAAAATGCAGGTTGAGGTCGATGTCCTCTTCGTCCTTATAGCCCCCGGTGATCCCGTTGACGATCCCGCCCGGAGCGTTCGTGTATTCGTAGGACTCGAAGAAGATGTATTGGGGATTGTTCCTCCCCCTGCCCTGGAGCATGCAGGCGTCGAACGGGTTCAAGCCCAGGATCCAGTTCAGCTGGTCGCGGCCGAAAGCCTGGAGCTTGTCCCGCAGGTCCTTATCCTCGAGGAATAACCTGGAGGCGAGCCTTCCGGCCGCGGCCATCGAGCCCAGCCGGGCATTCTCCCCCTGCCACCAGGGCGCCGTTTCGGTATCATGCGGGAAGAAGAAGCTCGTCCGCCGGGCGCCGTTTTTACTCTGGACGAGCTGGCGGCTGGTGCCGAACGGGTTGACCACTTCCCCGGTCACGCCGAGCTCAAAGGTCACGGACCTCTTCACGGCGTCCCGGACTTTCTTCTGCATCTCATCGCCGGCGATCCCGGAATAATCGACGAGGCTCACCACGGGCATTCCGGCGTCGGCGGGATGGAAGAACGGCCGGTCCTTGTCGTCGGCCCGCCAGTAGTCCTTGAACTTCCCGCTCGCCGTTAGCCTGGCCATGAGGTTTCCGGCCCTCTTGTCCGCAGCGGCCTTGTAGACAGGCTTTTTCGTCGCCCGGAAGAGCTCCGTAGCGGCCAGAAGGGCGCAATAATCGTCGACGATGTTCTCCTTGCCGTCGTTGGCGAAGGAAAGGTTGTTCTTTTCGAGGAAGGCGAACATGTCTTCGGCCGCTTTAAGATAATCGGCATTGGCGAAATCGCCGGAGACCGTGTACATCGAAGCCATTGCCAGCGCAGCGATGCACAGCCCGGCTCCCTCTCTGGCGCCGGCCTCGTAGGCCGCATCTCCCTTGATATCCTCTTTGCCGAAGTCGCGGACTTTGTCTTTTGTCTCCGGGGTCAGGATGATATGCCGATCCGCTTTGGCAGAGATGATACGGTCCTCGGGCTTCTTCTCTGGGCCGCGGCCCGACACGGTGATATAAATGGACCCGGCCGGGTTCTTCATCCGCACCAGATAATCGGCGCCGAACATGGCTTCATCCAGAAGCCTTTTTTTATATTGATTGAAGGTGGGATCTTTCCGCCTGTCGAGCTCCTGGTAGGTCTTGAAAAGGCTCCAGGCCGTCAGCGAGATCTGCTGGGGATTGAAATACGTCGAGAACGAAAGATGGGACAAGTGCTTTCCGTAATCTCCCGTCGCGTCGAACCAGCCGCCGTGCGCATCGATCGTCCCCTCTTTTCCATCGAATTTCAACTTCCGGTCCGCTTTGTCCCAAAGACCGGAGCTCCGCTGGCCCTTGAAATAGTAAACGACATCGGAAAGCGTGTTCCGTTCCAGGACGTTCTTCTGGATGAGGAACGGGCAGGATCGGATAGCCCCCTTGGCGGAAGAGCATTCGATGACATAGGTCCCTTCCTGCAGGACCGGCGTGAAGTCGATCGTCCAGAAGGTCCAATCCTTCCACTTTTGGACCGGGCCGACGGACTTGGGGACCCCGGAAAACACCTCTTTCCCGGTTTCGAATTCTTTGATCTTAAAGGCGTCGAAAGCGTCGCCCGCTTTGCCTTCGATGACCGCCCGCTTGGGCCCGGCCGGATCATAACCGACCTGGTTGATCAGGACCTTGGCCGTCTGGGCGAAGCCTGACGAAACCAGAATAGCGCAAAAGAGCAACGCCGTGAACGCTCGGTTCTTTTTCATGATCATTCTCTCCTTCTCAGGAAAACCCGAATCCCTTTCGTCATTCTACTTATTCCCGCTATGGAAATGCAAGAAATCCCATCGAGCCCAAATCGCCGACGGGAAACGAGTCGGAAGAAAGCATCCATCCGATGATTTTAGGATCGGAACATCGCCCGGCCGGAGATAAAAAAATTCACATCCGGGGGGGACCCCCAACCTTGATACCCGGCCTGGAGCCGTTAGCCTTTGACCCGTTTTTTGTTCCAATACAGGTACGCCGGGACGCCGAGGAGGATGATCAGGAGTCCGGCCATCGACTGTTTGAACTGGTTGATGACCGTGTTCACGGAGATGAAAACCGCAGACAGGATGAACAGGACGGGCGTCACCGGGTAGCCCCAGGTCCTGTATGGACGCGGAAGGTCGGGCCGTCTGCGCCTCAGGACGACAACAGCCGTGATCGTGAGCCCCATGAAGATCCACAAGCCGAAGATCACGTAAGTGTAGAGCTGCTCGAAGGTCCCCGTCAGGCTGAGGAAAGCGCTCCAAACGCCCAGGGCGATGATCGCGAAATGGGGGGTCAGGAACTTCGGATGGACCTCGGCCAGCTTTCGGAAGAACAGGCCGTCCCTGGCCATGGCGAAATAAATCCGGGGGCTCGTCAGGCAGTGGCCGTTGGCGGCGCCGGAGATCGAGAACAGGATGATGAAGGCGATGATGGAGGCGCCCACGGGCCCGATGGCGTAGTTCATGGCGTCGGCGGCGACCCGGGCGGAACCGGCGATGGTTCCGGCCGGAAAGGCATAGAGGTAGGCCAGGTTGGCCAGGATGTAGAGGGCGATGACGAGGACGGTGCCGATGAAGATGCCCAAAGGAAGGTCTCTCGTCGGGTTCCGGAGTTCGCCCGAGCTGAATGACGAACTTTCCCATCCCTTATACGCCCAGAGGGCGGCGACGAGGGCCACGCCGAACTTGCCGACCAGGCCCATCGAGAACCGTTCGGGCGCCGGCGAAAAGAAGTT
>Ga0315275_10001871_pt1 | contig 18810 bp, 22 predicted proteins | sample YL17G03_0_MG_FD_205557 | JGI IMG/M metagenome (GOLD analysis project Ga0315275, IMG submission 205557) | Sediment microbial communities from Yellowstone Lake, YNP, Wyoming, USA - YL17G03_0 | ecosystem: Environmental > Aquatic > Freshwater > Lake > Sediment | place: USA: Wyoming | collected...
AGTTATTTTTTTAGTATTATTAATAAGTTATTTTTTTAGTATTATTAATAAGTTATTTTTTTAGTATTATTAATAAGTTATTTTTTTAGTATTATTAATAAGTTATTTTTTTAGTATTATTAATAAGTTATTTTTTTAGTATTATTAATAAGCGAACTCTCTTTAGCTGAGCAGAGCCATGCTAATTTTTCCATTGAATGTTAAGATGGATAATTTACTTTACAAGTTCATTAAATTTAAAAACATCTTTTTATTTATTATTTAGATGATAACAAGAAAAGAGTTAATTAAAAAATATATAGAATTTTTTAAGTCAAAGGCGCATAAAGAAATTCCAAATGTAAGCTTGATTCCTGAAAATGACCCGACTGTTCTTTTTACAACCGCAGGAATGCACCCTCTTGTTCCTTTTTTGTTAGGGCAGAAACATCCTCTAGGAAAAAGATTATGTAATGTGCAGAAATGCATAAGAACACAGGATATAGAACAAGTAGGAGATGAGTTTCATCTGACATTTTTTGAGATGTTAGGAAACTGGAGTTTAGGTGATTATTTCAAGAAAGAGGCTATAGAATATAGTTTTGAATTTTTAACTAAAAACTTGAAAATTCCAAAAGAAAAAATTTCTGTAAGCTGCTTTAAAGGAGATAAAGATGCTCCTAAAGATGCAGAAGCTGCGAATGTGTGGGAAAGCTTAGGCATAAAAAAGCAAAAAATTAAATTTTTAGGAAAAGATGATAACTGGTGGGGGCCAGCTGGCAAGACAGGCCCTTGCGGGCCATGCTCGGAAATGTTTGTAAATGAGTGCGAAATCTGGAATGATGTTTTTATGCAATACAACAAAATAGCAGAAAAAAAGTTTGAAGAATTAAAGCAAAAAAATGTTGATACTGGAATGGGTGTTGAAAGAACTTTAGCTATTTTAAACAAAAAACCTTCTGTTTATGAAACAGAAACTTTCTTGCCTATAATAAATCATATTGAAAAGCTTTCTAAGAAAAAATATGGGAAAAACAAAGGCGAGACAAGAGCAATGAGAATTATAGCAGACCATGTAAAAGCTTCTTGCTTTATAATTGCAGATGGCATTGTTCCAAGCAATGTTGAAAGAGGGTATGTTTTAAGAAGGCTTATAAGAAGAGCTGTGAGATATGGAAAAGAACTTGGCTTAAATAATTTCATAACAAAAGTCGCAGAGCCTGTTTTTGAAATTTACTCTGACCATGCACATTTGCAAAAAGACAAAAGCAAAATTTTGCAAGAGCTGGAAAAAGAAGAAGCTAATTTTTTAAAAACATTAGAGCAGGGAATAAAAGTTTTTGAAAAACTAACAGAAGGGAAAAAGCAATTATCCGGAAAAGATGCCTTTTTGCTTTATCAGAGCTATGGCTTCCCTCTTGAAATGACAAAAGATTTAGCAAAAGAAAATAAAATAAAATTAGATGAAAAAGAATTTGAAAAAGAATTTGAAAAGCATCAACAGCTTTCCCGCACAGCAACAGAAGGAAGGTTTAAATCAGGATTGGCTGACAATTCAGAGCAAGTTACAAAGCTTCATACTGCCACGCATTTATTAAATGAAGCTTTGAGGCAAGTTTTAAAAGATAAAAACATAATCCAAAAAGGCTCTAATATAACTGCAGAAAGATTAAGATTTGATTTTAATTTTGACAGGAAACTTACAGATGATGAGTTGAAAAAAGTTGAAACTCTTGTTAATAAGAAAATAAAAGAGGAGCTTGAAGTTAAAAGAGAGGAAATGAGTGTAGAAGAGGCAAAGAAAAAAGGAGCGCAAGCTGCTTTTGATGCAAAATATGGAGAAAAAGTTTCTGTTTATTCAATTGGAAGCTTTAGCAAGGAAATTTGTGCGGGCCCGCATGTAAAAAACATCTGCGAGCTTGGAAAATTCAAAATAATTAAGGAAGAATCAAGCGCAGCAGGAATAAGGAGAATAAAGGCTGTGTTGGACTAATCAAGCTTGAATATCAAATAAGTCTTTATGTGCTTCAACAAAATCTGAAATTTGGTTGTAATTAGGGTAACAGATTTTTTTCCGCAATCCCTCTTTGTCTAACTTTATTTTTCCATGCAGCCTAGTATAATTTTGTATAGACTCAAAAAAAACTCTCTCAGATTCTGGTTTTTGGAATTCTATATCATGATAGTATATAATAATCTCATTAGCAACATTCCACCTTTTTTTTAATAACAAATCGCTAAACAAAAATCCACTAACCTTTTCATCTTCGTAACCTGAACCAAATCTACCCCTAAATCTTGTCAAACTTTCCAAAACATTTCCAGAAGGCCTTTGTGTTTGTTGAAAATAAACATCAAGAGCCCTGTTTCTTATTCTTCCTTGGATAGATTTAGAAACTTCTATTTCAGTTAGTTTCATCCAATTTTCAAAATAATTTATATCAAATCTCTTCATAGAACTAATTTCTTCTCTTATTTTTTCAACATAAAATTTATACGCTTCTCTTGGAACATACTTCTTAAATTGCGGGTCCAACTTTGACAAAGTTATATTTTCTTGCTTAATTTTCCAGACAGAATCAATATGTTTTTGGGCATCAACTAAATTTCTCTCACAGGATTTGAAAACATCAGAATCAAATTCATAATCATTTCCTTCAAAACCTAACCCTAATTCATACTCAAAAACTTCTCCTAAAACATTTTGAACAGCCTTGCTCTTAACTATCTCTTCATCAATAATTAATCTTGCTAATTTTAACTCTTTCTTATGCTCAGAAGAAGATTTTTCGCTTAATAGTCTATCAACAAGAGGCGCAGCCAATTTTCCAACTACCTCATATGCTTGATTTCCTGCTTTTCTATAGATTGCTTCCTCCTGGACTAAAAACCATCTGATGTAATTCCACAAATACTTAAATCCTTCAAGATTAAGATTTTCAGGCATTTCAAAAGCTTTTTCAGCGCCTTTGTTGAAATCAAAATAATTAAAAAAATTATCATACTCAATTATTCTGTCAAGTTCTTCAGATGCAAGACTTCTTTTTTGTCTATCAGAAGTCTGTTTTAAAACTTCCCAAAAAGCAAAATTTAATGTTTCTATTTTAGTCTCTTCTTTAACGTATTTTTCCAAAGGGCTTTCTTTTCCCCCGATTAATTTAAACACATCAGAATACATAGGAATAGGGCTGGCAATTTCTTTCCCCCCAACTGCCTGTTTAATCATTATATTTGTTATCTGCTCTAAATCATTTTCAGAAAAAATATTTTTCTCCACTCTAGCTAACAAAATCCCTAATGTATTAAATGCCCTCCAATATTTCTCATTGCCAAGTTCTTCCCAAAATTTGTACTCAATAACTTCTTTTGGAGAATTTTTTTGAACATTAATTTGATACAGGTCTACTTCTCCTCTTGCATTTAGTAATTCCTTATGATTAATTTTAATCTGCTCTCCACAATTGGATTTTCTTGCTTCAACGTCAATCATTAAGAAAATTATTTAAGGATATATTTAAGCATTTATTTATTGAAAAGTATATTTCTAAGGCTATGCAGGAATAAGAAGAATTAAGGCGGTTTTAAATTCAGGTAATTAAAAATACTATGAAGAATTGATAAGAGGGGGCTTAAAATCAAGAAAATCCTCCCCATTTACCACACCTTAAAAGGTGTGGTTTGTTTGGATTTTCTGGATGCATGAAAATTCCAAAAAGGAATTTTCTGCACAGAAAATTGTCAGAAACAATTTTCTTGTGCTCAGAAAAATCTTATTTTTCTGACATTATAAGTATAGCCCTGTTATATATTCTTCTAGCGGTCCAAATGCAGTTTCAGACCAACCTTCAAGCTCACATTCTGGAGAATCTTTGATTTGTTCAATTTCTTGCAGACTCATAAGTTTTCCACGTGCTATTTCTGGATCTTTAGGATTAACAGTTCTTGCATTTGTTTTGGCTAGGTAAAGCATGCCAAAATGGACTGCATGAACCCCATTGTCTAAATAAATATAACCTAAAACATCTAGCCCCAAAATTTTTCCATCAACAAATTCTACTTCTTCTCTTTCAAGTTCTCTTTCTAAACTTGCTCTTATTGGATTTCCTTCGTCTGATGAAAGATCTTTCATTTCTATATGCCCGCCAACACCCAGAGACCATTTTCCCTGCAATCTTTCCTCATCATAATGTTTGTCTTTTAAAGCTCTCTGATAAGCAAAAACTTTTTTAGAGTTAGGATTAACAATCAAAGTATAAGCAATTGGTTGTTTATATTTTGGATCTTGTTCTGCAAAACCCCGAGTCATAAACCCAAAATTTAGCAAAATTCTTGTTTCGTAGTCTATTCTGCTAGAAGGACGAAAGCCTTCAAAAAAATCCTCTCTGTTTTTACCAAACAAATCTTTTTCTCTTACAACCATTATTAATGTTTTGTCTTTTCCCTGCATTTTAAATAAATTTTATTTAAACAGCATACTCTCCAGATTTTATTTGCTATATTTTCTTTTCTCCGTAAAGCTTCTTGTTTTTCTAACTTAAAAACATAATTATAAAGCAAAATATATTTTAAAAAAGATTTATAAACTAACTAAAACTAAAATAGATATGGTAAATGGAGCTGGAGCGGCAGGGGCATTGGTTGGGGGATTTATTATTTTGTTTGTTCTCTTCTGGATAGTTTTAGTTGGTCTTGCAATTTTTGCATTTGTTTTCTGGATTTTAATGCTCGTAGATGCAGCAAAAAGGCAGTTTAAGCAAGAAAATGATAAAATTATGTGGGTTTTAATTGTTATTCTAACCGGAATTATTGGGGCTTTGATATACTACTTTATGATAAAAAAACAAAATAAGCATTAAGCGAGTTTTTCTATTAATTCCATCTGGTGCTTCTGCTGTTTCTTCTATTTCCTCTGGTTGAATATATCCTACTGCTCCCCCTATTTGGATATTCTCTTCTCTCTCCTCTGTCTTCTCTGCTTGAAAATCTCCTGTCTTCTCTTCCTTTATTCCTTTCTCCTCGGTCTTCTCTATTTGAAAATCTCCTGTTTCCGCTACTTGGATATCTTTTTTCTCCTCGGTCTTCTCTGTTTGAAAATCGCGTGTTGCTTCTATCTCCATATTTTCTATTGCCTCTAAAGTTTTCGCGAAATTCTCTGCGCTCTCTTCTTTGCTCTCCGCCTCTCGCATATGAAAATCTTCCAGATCTTTCCGTCAATGTAACTCTTACTTGTTCAACAAAAGGGGTTTTCTCATGGGTTATTGTTATATCTGGCGTGTTGACTACTTTGTTAAAATTATCATAATCTCGGTTTGCTACAATATTTATTACTTTTCCTTCTTTTCCAGCTCTTGCTGTTCTTCCAATTCTATGAATGTAATCTTTGCTGTCTTTTGGAATATCATAATTGTAAATATGTGATATGCCTTTAATATCTAATCCTCTTGAAGCAACATCTGTGCAGACAAGAACTTTTATATTTTTTGAGTGGAATTGCTCCATTGTGCGGTTTCTTTTTTCCTGGGAAAATCCCCCGTGTATTGCAAGCGCATTTATTCCAGACAATTTTAGATTTTTTGCTATAAAATCAGTATTTCTCTGGGTATTGCAGAATATCATAACAAGGTCTGATTTTTCATTTTTCAGCAAGTGCACTAGCAACGAAAATTTTAAGTTGTTTTCAGTGTCATAATAAATCTGCGTGAGTTTTGAAGGGTCGACATAAACTTCTGCTGAAACCTCAACTGGATTTTTTAAGTATCTCTTTGAAACATCCACAACTTCCTGCGAGATTGTGGCTGAAAAAAGAAGAGTCTGCCTGTGAGAAGGGCAGTTTCTTATTATTCTTTCAACATCTTTTTTAAATCCCATGTCAAACATCCTGTCTGCTTCATCTAAGACAAGAATTTTTATATTTCTTAAATCGAGCGTGTTTCTCTGGAGATGGTCAAGTATTCTTCCAGGAGTTCCTACAACAACATCTGCTTTTCTTAATTGAGAAATCTGCGGGCTTATTGACACTCCGCCGTAAACTGATGCAATTTCTAAAGGATTATATTTTGAGAATTTTTTTAAAGCTCTTGCATCTTGTTGTGCAAGCTCTCTTGTTGGAGTTAACACTAAAGCTTGAGTTCCTCCTCGAGTTTTACATTTAAATATAATGACTGAACCAAAAACAAGAGTCTTTCCGCTTCCGGTTGCAGAGCCAGCTATAACATCTCTTCCAGCAAGAATTAAAGGAATTGATTTTTCCTGTATTTCGCTTGGCGTTTCAAATTTTTCTTCTTCTATAACCCTTATAATTGGTTCGCTGATTCCTAGCTTTCTAAATTTTTCCATATTAATCAAATTTATATTAAATTCACCTCAAGAAAAAGTCTAATGCCTTTTCTTAACACACTCTAATATTTAATCAATTTTATTTAATCAAATAGGATAAAATCGGCGGTTTATAAGCCTTTAGGTTTAGTTAAGGTAAATTTCCAACTTAACATCTTATCTAAAGATTAGCCTCGCTCTGCTCGGCTAAAGAGAGTCCGCTTCGCTCGAAATGCGATTAGTTTCATATCAATTAATTTCTAAAAATCATATTTTGCGAAAGCACAATCTTTGCGGAGCAAGTGTTAGGTTTGTTGGGTGATTTTATCAGCTAAAACTCTTCACGAACAACCCAATATCTTTTTTCTTTTTTGCGTCTAAAAAAACTTTGTATTCTTTCTTGCTCAGCCCTTTTTCATAACCCCCGCCATAAAGCTTGTCTCTATTAAAAAGAAATTTAGCCATTTTTCCAGCTTTTTCCCATCCTCTAAGTTCATAACAATATAAAATGCTCTCTAAAGCATATTCTCTTTTTTCTTCTTTTAAGTTTGCAGCTTTCTCAGCTTGTTTTTCTAATTTTCTTGAAGTTTTGTCATTTAACATAGAAAGCAAAAAGGCTTTGGGAGATTTTTCAGCTTGTTTTACATGCTCAATTTCATGTGAAAGCAAAGGCATTAAAGCTGGCAAAGACAAAAATTCAAGCCTTGTTTTGTTTAAAAAAAGCATAATTTCATAGCCTTGTTTTTTAGTTGCAGCAAGCAAATTTGCACAAGAAAAAGCATCATAATCATAAGGCATAATTTTCTTTCCAAGAAAATTTCCAGCAACAGCATAAATTTTAAATTTTCCGGTTTTAACTTTGTTTATAATTTTCAGAACATTTTTCTCAAAATTTTTCTTGTTTTCAGAGAAAAATTTGCTTCTAAAACTTTTGTTTAAAAGTTTTTTTCGTAGCTTGAGGATTGAGTTTTTTAGCATTTTACTTAATTAAAATAGCTTCTTTCACATTGCGGAAATGCTCATCTCCTGTAACAATTTTTGCTTTTAGTTCTCTTGCCCCCTTCAAAACAAAAGCATCTATTAATCCAAAATCTTTTACTATTTTCCTCATTTCAGCATGCAGCAAGCCAGCTTGTTTAGATAGCTCATCATTAATGTTATAAATTTGAGATAAAGAGATTATGGCATTATAAGCAGAATCAGAATCTCTATTTTCTCTTTTGGTCATACTCATAATTTCCGCTATGCTTAAAATACAAGTAAAGATTTCATTTTCGCTGTTTTCAACTATTTGTCTAACTTTTTCTCCATAACTACTTCCGATTAAATATTCTATCCATGCCCAAGAATCAATTAGGTATTTCATCCTAACTCTGTGTCTAATTCATCCTCTTTTGTAAAAGCTCTCATTCCTTTTAAAATGCCGAAACCATTTTTCCTAATTTTTCCTATTCCTATTTCAACAAGCTCTCCTTCTTTTATATTTTCTTCTTTGACGATTTCAATAGGGATAGTCACAACTAAACTTCCCCCTATTCTTCGTGTTCTTGTTACAGCTTCCATTTTGCATTATTTTGTTATACATTTAGTATAATAAAGTATAACATTAGGTTATATTTAAATGTTTTGGTTTTCAGGATTTTTGATTTAGCAGAGTTTTTCACTCCAAATAAATCGCAGGCTTGCCAGGCTTTGCCTTGCCTGCCTTGTTTTGCGGGTCATATTTGCTTTTGTCAGCAACAGAAAAAATCTTTATTCCCTCGCTTTCCAGACTTTTGTACAATTCAAGTTCTTTTGGAAGAACATAAACATAAACTTTAGGAGCTTCTTTTTTGATGATTTTTTTAATGTTGTTAATATCTTCTTTTAATTTTTCTGTGGCTTTGTCTTGAATTTCAAATTTCTTATCAATTTTCTTTTCATCTGCTTTTGGCCAGTCTGCCAAGCTGATAAAATCCTTGTGTCCTAATTTGCTCCAGAGCTCTTCTGCAATATGCGGGCAGAATGGAGAAAGAAGTTTTAAAAAAACTTCTGCATCTTTTTTGCTTATTTTTTCCTTTTCAAGAGCTTCAAAAACCGCTCTTAATTTGATAATTGCAAGATTGTATCTAAAATTTTCAATGTCTCCTGTTATTTCTTTTATTGAGCTGTTGAGCTTGCTTTCAATTTTCTTGCTTGAGCTTCCATTTTTAATATCTTTGAAGTACTCTATAACCTTATTAATAAATCTTAAGCTTCCCTGAATTCCCTGCTCGCTCCAAATGAAATCCTTGTCAGGCAAAGCAGTGGAAACAAGGTATAATCTTAAAATATCTGCGTCATATTTGTTGATAACATCAAGAGGATTTATCACGTTGCCTCTTGACTTACTCATGACAGCTCCATCTGGCCCGCAAACCATTCCTTGATTGAACAGCTTTAAAGCAGGCTCGTCTATATTCAGCAACCCTAAATCTCTTAAAAATTTTGTATAAAATCTAAAATAAATCAAGTGCATGCAGGCGTGCTCTGCTCCGCCAATATACTGGTCAATTGGCATCCAGTAAGCAACTTTTTTCTTGTCAAAAATCTGTTTTTTATTTTTGCTGTCGCAATATCTTAAGAAATACCAGGAAGAGTTTACAAAAGTATCCATTGTGTCTGTTTCCCTTTTTGCTTTTCCTTTGCATCTTGGACATTTTGTATTTATCCAGTCTTTTGCAGTTTCCAAAGGATTTCCGCTTCCAAATTTAACTTTTTCAGGCAAAACAACAGGCAAATCTTTTTCGCTAATAGGAACAACCCCACATTTTTCGCAATAAACAATTGGGATTGGAGTTCCCCAGTATCTTTGTCGGGAAATAAGCCAGTCTTTTAATCTGAAGTTTTTAGTTTGCTTCCCTAATTTTCTCTTTTCAATTTCTTTTGTTATTTCTTCAATTGCATCTTTGCTGTTCAAGCCATTAAATTTATTAGAATTCACTAAAATTCCTTCATCAACATAAGCTTTTTCTTTTATGTTGCTTTTCTCGCCTTTAACAACCTCTTTAATTGACAAATTATATTTTTTTGCAAACTCAAAATCGCGCTGGTCGTGAGCAGGAACAGCCATCACCATTCCGCAACCATAATCAGCTAAAACAAAATTCCCAGCATAAACAGGAACTTTTTCGTTTGTCAAAGGATTTTCTGCAAAAGAGCCTGTAAAAACACCTTCTTTTTCCAAACTCTCGATTTCTTCTGCGCTTCCTGCTTTTTGGCATTTTTTAACAAACTCTTCAACTTGTTTTTTCTTATCGTTAGAAGTTATTTCTAAAAGTTTTGGATGCTGGGCAGAAATAACCATAAATGTCACGCCATAAATTGTGTCTGGGCGGGTTGTAAAAATCGGCCATTTTTTTCCATTAATAACAAAGTCAATTTCAGTTCCATAACTTTTTCCAATCCAATTTTTCTGCATGACTTTAATTCTTTCAGGCCAGTTCAAGCTGTCAATTTTATCATAAAGCTCTTCTGCATAATCTGTGATTTTAAAAAACCACTGCTCAAGCTCTTTTGTTTCTACATCTGTGTCTTCGTGGCGCCAGCATTTTCCATTATGCACCTGCTCATTTGCCAAAACTGAATTGCATTTAGGGCAGAAATTAGCAGAAGCTTTTTTCTTGTAAACAAGCCCTTTTTCAAACATTTTCAAGAAAATCCACTGGTCCCATTTGTAATAATCTGGCTCGTGGCTTTTAACCATCCTGCTCCAGTCATAGCTTAATCCCAAAGCTTTCTGCTGCTTAATAAAATTCTTGACAGAAGTATCTGTATACTTCCTAGGATGGATTTTTTCTTTTATTGCTGCATTTTCAGCTGGCAAGCCTAAAGAATCATAACCCATTGGATATAACACATTGAATCCTTGTGCTCTTTTGAATCTTGCATAAATATCTCCGATTGTATAATTAAAAGCGTGCCCCATATGCAAGCCGCTTCCAGAAGGATAAGGGAACATCTCCAGCACATAAAACTTCTTTTTCTTGCTTTCTTTAACATTAAATATCTTTTTCTTCTCCCATTTATCCTGCCATTTTTTCTCAATGCCGCGAAAATCGAAGATTTTCAGGTCCCCAGAAATCTTTGATTTCTGAGGGGCTTTGAAGTTGATTTGCTTTTCTTCTGCCATTTTTTGATTAGCACTCTGCTATTTTTAAATTATACTCTTCTCTAAGATTTACCTCTTGCCTCTTAACTATAATCACTCTTCTAACTCCAGACTCTTCCTTAATTTTTCAAGCCTTTCTTTGTAAGCTTCAACAGAATTATCCTCTGCTCCTAAAATCTCAATCTTAAGTTTTAATGCTGTTAATAAACTTTTATCTATCTCTTTGAAATGATATCTTCCCCTGTCAATGTTATTTTCTTTTATATCCTGTTCAATTTTCTCAAAATGCAACTCAATTTCTTGTTTTAAGCTTTCAATTCCCTTGCTTAGTCTTTTAGCTCTTTTAGCCATTTTTCAGATAAATTAACTACATTTACTAATTCATCAGGAAAAAGAGCATTTAACTCTTTCTCATTTCTTTTTATCCTAAGGTATGCTGAATAAATCTTCTCATCTACAAATCTTAAAAAATCTTTTTTATAGTAAGGCTTCTTAGAAAAAAGGCATTTTATTAAAAATAATTCCCTTAATCTCAAGACAAGCGAATAGGCAATTCCGTCTGGAACATTTAGATTATTTTCTTCGCATGTTTGTATTGTATCTTTGTTTATATCCAGTATTCTTTCAATTTCTAAAATGAGTTTTTTACTATCAAACCTATGCTTTTTTTGCTTGTATTTGTCAATTAACTCTTTGTTGAAAATAACCTTTACTTCACTAAGCAAGCTCAAATAATTAAGATTCTTTGGCAGATTTTTTGCAAAAGAGTCCTCGCTTACTAAAAGAATTTCATAATGATTATAGTTAATTAGTTTGTTTGTATCTTTTGTAAGAATTAAAATGTCTATATCGCTATTTTCATCTTCTTCGCCTCTTGCATAACTTCCAAATAAGTAAATTCCTTTTGCATCTTCATTTAGATTATGCTTGAACAAGATTTCAAAAACATCCTGAGCCATTTTTTCTGGAGGCGGGAAAAAAAGAGTTACAACTACTTGCTTATTCAGCCAGCTTCTTGGAAGCAACACTCCTGCAGAGGTTCCAACTTCTCGCGTTTGTTTCACTATGTTTTCCATATTATAATATATTATAATACAATATTTAAACCTTGCGGTTTAAATAGAAAAAAGAAAAAATACTTGAGAAACTAATGATAATATCTCTTTTTAAGTTTTATCTCTCCTTTCTTTCATCTCCCCTCGCACCACTCGCAGCATTCAGTTGGGCAGTCTGAATTTAACAGTTTTATTGCTTTTTTAAACAGCTTTTCAGCTTCATCAACATCTATTTGTCTTTTGACTAATTGAGCATCGAAAATTATCTCTCCTGTGGGCAGGATTTCTTTAGGGATATAAAACAACAAGAAAGAATACTCTTCTGTTTCATAGCCATTTTTCCTTAATAATAAATTGTAAAGATTTAATTGATTTTGAGAGCGGTCTGCTGTGTCATCTTTAAGCGGAAAGCCGCGGGTTTTATAGTCAAGAACAATCAGCTTATTATTTTTAACAAGAATATTGTCAATTGCGCCATGCAAAACATTTCCTTCTTCATCTGTCCATGATATTCCTTTAAGATTGTTTCTCCAGAGTTTTAACAGCGCAGCGTCATTAAATAATTCACATCCCTCTTTGCACTCACTTTTCATTAATTCAGGCGGCAGTTCTCCTTTTTCCATGAACTTGTCAAAATGTTTTTTCAATATAGCGTCCATGCCGCTTGGGAGACTTGGAAAAATTGATTCAGGCCTTTTTTTTCCATGAAAATGAAGCCAGAAGCATCTCGGGCATTCCTGCATGAGGTTTAAGGATGAGGGGGAGAGTTTGAAGTTCATTTTATTTTTTCCTCAGCTTCTTTTGAACTTTAATTAGTTCTTTTTCATCTTTAGCAATTGGAAAAATAACTGATTTTAACTTACAATCTCTGCAATAGTATTCTGGACTTCCCATTCCAAATAATGCAAAACTTTTAGAATTCGCAGAAATATTTTGCCCTCCACATTTAGGACAAAATCTTAATCTAGATTCTTTAGTGGGAAATTTTTTAGCTAAATAAGGTATTATGTAATAAAGAGCTATTATTATTAATATTAAAACAATTATTTCTGTTATAGTATTTAAGTTCATAACTAATGAAAGAAGGAGGGGTTTTTAGAACTTTCTTTCTTTTTTAACAAACTTTTTAAACTACTTAGTTTTCTTTTAATTATGGTTAAAAAGGAATGCAAGGATTGCGGAAAGGAATTTGAAACCACTCCCCACGCGAGATATCCCAGGAAGTTTTGTGATAAATGCTCTAAGAAAAGAAAAAAAGATTATGAGAATATACACTCAATAACAGCAGATGAGTGCGAAGAGTAGGTTTTTATCTATACTTTTCCAACCAAAACTCCCCTGCTTAAAAATACTCTTTGTTTTTTTATAACTTTAAATCCGGTTTTTTGGAGTATTTCTAATTCTTCCTTGAAATCTTTTTTGGAAACATGAGCTTTTGGTTCTATAAACAACAATCTTGCGTCATTTTTCATTATTGATTTAATTTGTTTTAAAATGATTATTTTATCCTTAATCTCATGCAAAACATGAGCCAAAATAACAAAATCAACTTTTTCCTTTATATTTATATTATTATGCGAACACTTAACGAGTTCTATTTTTTTCTCGAGCTTTTTTCCTTTTACTCTATTTTTTATTCTGTTTAGCATATTTTGCTGCGAATCAACAGCAATAATCTTTCCTTTGTCTATTATTTTTGCAGCAGCGATTGTAAAGAAACCCGGGCCGCATCCAAAATCCAGTACAATAGCATTATTCTTTATATAAGGTTTCAAAATCTTTTCAGGATTCTGAGTAAGTTTTCTGATTCTATTATCAAGACTCCATGCTTTTTTAGCTGAACAAACAAAGTGTTCTTTCATTTAATTATAAGATAAAAAACCTTTTTAGAATTATCTATTTTTTCCTTCAAACATCTCTATATATTCCTTCATTTTAGGAACAAATTCTTCAGTGTTGTTTTGAAACTGTTCTTTAAGTTCTTGTTTTGAAAGCCATTTAACTTCTGCAACTTCTTTTTTTTGAACTTTTAATTCACTTATTGATTTGTTCAGTGTGCAAACAAACCATTGTGTAAAATGATTAAATTTACCTTTTGTTTGGGTTTTTAGGCCCTTTTTTAACTGGATGTTTTCTAATCCTAATTCTTCTTTGGCTTCCTTTATGATATTTTGTTGGTAAGTTTCTCCCTCACCAACAGTTCCTGCAATAGCAGGACCCCATCTTCCTGGATAATGGCTTTTTGAGTAAGCCCTTCTTGCTAATAGTATTTCCTCTTTAGAGTTTTTTTATCCATAGTGCAGAACACCGATATCTTAATTTCTTTTTATCAACTACTCTTCTTAATTCAGATCCAATTACATTATCTTTTTCGTCCACTATTATGATTTTTTCTGCCATGTTACACGTAATAATAAAGGGGTTTTTAAGAATCAACTCTTTTTCATTAATTCCCTAATTTCTCTTAATTCATCTTTTAAATATTCATATAATTTTTCAGCTTCATCTATTGTCAGCTTGCTTTCTTCTTTCAGCTTGTTTTTAGAAGCCGTGTATCTTTCATAAGCGTTGTTTGAATTTGAGATTCTTTTTATCAGTTTTATGAATTCTCTTTTTGAATAATCTTTGTTTTGTATTAGTTTTTTGATTATTTCAAGAGTTCTTATTCTTAAAATAAGAGTGTATGCAATTTTATCCCAAAGATATTTTTTCTTTTTGTCTTTTGAATTTTTAGCATTATCAATATACTCTTTAATTATCTCTAATTTTTCTTTGGTTGTATCAATATACCACTTTACATTTTTCTTCGTTACTTCTATCTCTAAATCTTTAATATAGTCTCCATTTATAAGAGGCTTTGCTTCTTTTATCATTTGTCCAACAGGAAACAGATTTCCATCTAATTTTTGATTAACTAATTGATAAGATACCATCAAAATATTATAAATACCTTCTTGAATTAGTTCTTTATTGATTTTGTCTGTTATAACCAATACATCTATATCGCTATCTTCATCTTCTTCGCCTCTTGCATAGCTTCCTGTTAAGTAAACCCCTATGACCTCTTCTAGTTTAATACATTTTTTAATAATCTCAAGCACATCATGCAATATTATTTCAGGTGTTTTTTTAACTAATTCAATCCTAACTTCTTTATTCAGCCATGCTCTCGGAAGTATAACTGCTGATGAATTCCCTGCTTTGATTGCTTTTTTTATCTGAACTTCCATTTTATTTTTTAATTTTCTTCCAAATACTCTTCATCCTCTTCTATTTGCTTTGAAAACTTCTTTTCAATTTCTCCTTTCCAATAATCGATAGTAGTGTCTTTCACTGGTTGTTCATTTTTAATCATATCTTCATGCTTGTCTATCTGTTTTCCAACTGATTTTACTCTTTTCTTTCTCACTTTTCTCATATGTTTTCTGTCTTTTCCCATGTTCTCATCATTCTATTAGAATTTTATATGTACTTACATGTACTTACATATTTATAAATCTTTTGTTTTTAGAATTAACCTTCTCCTTCCCCTACTTTTAATTTTATCTATTTCTCAACTCCTACCTACATTCTCTTTAATAACGTTGTTTTCAATTAATTCTTTCGCCCATTTTTCAACTTCTTGGTTTTCCTCAACCACAAGCTCCTGTCCTCTTCCAACAGATTGAAATAAACCATTTTTCCAAGAATTCTCATTATGATAACTTATCTTTTTCCCCTTTAATATTGGCAAGTTCCATATTGATTTTTTATGGCCTTCTGCACTAAGCAATAGGTCTTTATCATACCTGAAAACTCCTGCTCCAGGGATTTTCGAATTCCAAGACAAACTTTCTCTTGCCACATAAATTGTATTATTCTTATTCCAGTCCCCCCTATGCCCATAATGAGAGTGATATTTCATCCAATCCTCCGCCTCATTTTTATTTTTGATTATTTTACCAATTTGCAGATATCCAAAAATAATATGCTTTGGTTGGTCATTAGAGTCAAATTTAATTTTTCCGCCATCTTCTTTTGTTTTTTGAAAAGTTCCGAAAAATAAGAAAATATCTCCCTCTTGAATATTTTGTTTGTTTAGATGTCCTTGTGCCGCTCCTCTTTGCCCGAAAAGGTGTTTCCAATTTTTATGTCTGTTTAGTATCCCTTTGCAAATATCTGGGTCTACATGACAAGTGGTATTCAAAATATCTTCCTTTATCCCTAACCCTTTCATTAAATCAAAATAAGTTTTATTGTCTAATTTTAAGTCTTGATAGTGAAAGCAATCATTTTCAGAAGGAATCGGCAGAGAGATTATTCTTCCATCTGGCAAAATTGGGCTTGGAAAACCCCCATATTGTGAATCAAAACCTTTTCTGCTTAAAATTACTTTCATTATTTATAAAAGAACCCCTCGTTTAAATAATTATGCGAACTCCCACCCGCTCTCACCTCCTCAAAAAGGGTTTTTAGAATTATCTATTAATCCTTTTTTCTTCAACTCTCTTTCTCCGCAACACTCACTTTTTCCATGACTTTCTGGAAATCTTCATAGCAGTTTTTGATTTTAGACACTGATTGAGGCAGAGGGCGGTTGTGGGCGATTGCATTTCTAATTGGCTCTATTGCTTCTAACTTGTTTCCCCATTCTCGAGTATCTATGCAGGAAGTGAAGAATTTCTTGTTATACTCTATAATCTCCTTGTAATCATAAAAATCAGCAAAAAGCAGCAGCTCAGCTTCTTTTTCTTCTTCTAATCCCTCTTCCCTTCTTGCTGCGCATTTTGCCCTTACTTTTTTTGGAATTCCTTTTCTCCACCACTCTTCTCCATAACCATTTTTTAAAATTGTTCTGATAAAATCCCTTAAATTATTTTCAAATAAACACAAAGAGTCTTTTTGCGAGGCTTTGTCTTCTTTTTTTGCAGAGCTTAAAGTTATGCACCTGCTTAAATATTCTTTTGCAGAAACTGAATTTGGAAAGCGGGCTATTAAATCTCTAAAGCATCTCTCTGCTTCTTTGAATTTGTCTTGTTTGTAAAGCAATTCGCCTAACATGGCTCTTGGAGCCCATAGATTAGGCGCAAGCTCTAAAGACTGCCGAAACAGGCTCTCAATTTCTTTGATAGAGTCAATATTTGCAAGAGGCTTTTTCATCAGGCCTTTTCCCAGATAATAATAATTCATGGGGTCAAGGGGCTTTTCTTTTATTTTTTCCCTTAATTCCTTTTCCATTATTCTAAAAAGAACAAAGAGTATTTAGAATTATCTTCTTCCTAAAGAGTGAAAACTACACAACTTAGTTTTTAATTTAGAACCATCTAACGATTTCCTTCTTTTAAAATCTCCCCTTTTGAACCATAAAATATAGGGACTTCTAAAATGTTCTGCCCGTGCTTTTTGTATATTGTGAATTCCATTTTCCTCGCTCCTTTTGGGGCAGTCCAGGTATTAAGCTCAAAAACACCATCATATCTGCTATCTGCATAAAAAAATACAATTTCTCTCTTCTCTTTATCTATTTTATATTTTAGTGTTTTTCCATTAGAAGACTCTCTAGGCAAAGCTATCTTTTTTCCTTCAGCAATCGCATCAGCGCAAATAAATTCAAGAGCCATTTTAAAAAGCAGAAATTTAAATGGCTCTATAAAAGAGCCAGGACTAAGACTAATACAAGAACGAATTGTGATTGAAAATTTTGTCTTAGTTTCATGAAACAATAAGAAAAGACAAGTTTAAATAGTTTTCTTTGCTTCTAAAAACATGCCACATAAAAACAAACCAAAAGCAGAAACAAGAACAGAAGCAAAAGTAGAAGGAAAAGAAACGAGTAAACCATTTAAAATAGAAAAAATTAAGGCTGTTTTTGACGGAGAGAATGTTTACAGCAATAAACAGGAAGCTATCTCTCTCCATGCACAGAGTAGATTTGGAGAGTTTAAATCAGGAAAAGTAATCTATTCTATATTTGAAGCTCTTTATCTTCTTGAAAAAGAAAAAATGGAAGTTCTGCTTGGAAAAAAGAAATTAAAGTTTGAGCAGCTAATGCAAGAAGCAAGGCAAAGAGACAAAAGCGCAAGAACAAAATATCTTGTTTTTAGAGACATGAGAAACCGCGGATTTATTGTCAAGACAGCTTTAAAGTTCGGAGCTGATTTTCGAGTTTATGACAGGGGTGTTAAGCCAGGAGAAGATCATGCTCGCTGGATTTTATATCCGGTTTTTGAAACCTCTTCTCTTACCTGGTATGATTTTTCAGCTAAAAATAGAGTAGCTCATTCTACTAAGAAAAATCTTCTTATAGGGATAGTAGATGAAGAGGAAGACGTGACTTATTATGAAATAAAGTGGATAAAGCCTTAAAAGTATTTCTTAAAACTCTTTATAAAAAACTAGTAGAAACCTTTAAATACTAACTTATACTTAATAGTTATAAGTTAATAACTATTTGTTATTAAATAATGGATGTTTAAAATGTTAAAAACAATACAAAAACAAAAGATAGAACACTGGCCTACTCTTAACACTTTAATTATGGTGGAAAAAACTCTTAAGAATATGGATAGCAGTGTAATGACAATAGCTGAGCTTAAAAGAAAACTGCCAAGACAAGTAAATCACAACACACTTATTCTTATTTTGCAATACCTTGAGCAGAGCAATAAAATTCTCGTAACCTTAAAAGGCATAACCTGGATTTTTAATCCCAATCCAAATTTAAGAAAAGCCCTTAATAAAGGCATGGAAATATGAAAAAACTTTTTAAAAAAGGTTTATCAAAACCCATATTTTAATATGAAAGTTGTAAAAGTAATCTTATCTCCAGAAGCAGAAGAAGTTTACAAATATCTTAACCAAGAAGCTGGGAGCTCAAAAACAGAAAGGATGTTACTAAAAGCAGTAAACCAGAAAATTGAACTTATAAAAGCAAATCCTCACTATGGCAATCCAATTCCGAAAAAATTAATCCCGAAAGAGTATATTAAAAAATATGGGATTACTAATTTATTTAGGACAGAGCTTCCTTGTTTTTGGAGAATGCTCTATACTTTAACTCATGGCGGAACAGATATAGAGATTGTTGCTTTTGTTCTTGATATAATTGACCATCCAGCCTACAACAAAAAATTTGGCTACAGGAAGAAATAAAGTGGATAAAACCTTAGTTGTGTTCTTTAAAAGTAGTAACAAATAGAAAGATTTAAATAGTTTGCCTTCTTTAACAGTATCTCCGAAACAAAGGACAAACTGAGATGGGCGTAGCCATCTCATTAACAAGAAAAGAACAATGCATGCTCCACCCATAGACCCAAAAATTTCTATAAATGGATTATTCTTCGCCTTGTTTAG
>Ga0315275_10001873_pt1 | contig 18799 bp, 19 predicted proteins | sample YL17G03_0_MG_FD_205557 | JGI IMG/M metagenome (GOLD analysis project Ga0315275, IMG submission 205557) | Sediment microbial communities from Yellowstone Lake, YNP, Wyoming, USA - YL17G03_0 | ecosystem: Environmental > Aquatic > Freshwater > Lake > Sediment | place: USA: Wyoming | collected...
CCGCCTGACCTGGCTGGCTTACCTGATGCTGGCCTATTACGCCTACGTCCCGGGCATCTTTGGCCCGGTCATGCCTTTCCTGCGTTCCGAATTGAACTTAAGTTATACCCTGGGTGGCCTGCACCTGACGGCTTTCTCAGCCGGCATGATCCTCACCGGTTTGTTTGGAAGCGCCCTCTCCCGCCGCTTTGGCCGCGGCCGGATATTATGGGGTGGGGGGGTCGGGATCGCCACGGGTGGGCTGGCGTTGGCCCTTGGGCGCAGTGTGTCGCTTACCCTGCCCAGTGCCTTGTTGATGGGCTTGTGCGGCTCCTTTATCCAGTTCACCGTCCAGGCTGTCCTCTCCGACCGGCATGGCGAGTGGCGCGCCGTAGCCCTGACTGAGGCCAATATTGGCGCCAGCCTCAGCAATGCGTTGGCCCCCCTCCTGGTCGCCGGGTTTACGCGCCTCGGTTTGGGCTGGCGCTTCGTTCTCTATCTGGTCGTCGTGCTGATCGCTGCCCTGGTGCTGGGTTTCCACCGGGTTACCATCCCGAACGAGCCCAATCGGGAACTCCAACCGGTCCGCCCCAAAGCCAAAGGCGCTTTGCCCCTGGCCTTTTGGGGCTTTTGGGTGTCCATCGTGTTCTTTGTAGCCCTGGAATGGTGCCTGTGGGTGTGGGGAGCAGAATTCATCATCGCCAGGTTTGGCTTCAGCAAGGTGGCCGCCTCCACCAGCATGGGCATTTTCTTGGCCACCGGCGTGGCCGGCCGGATCATCGGCAGCCGCCTGGCGCGCAAATACGAAACCAGCAGCTTGCTTTTGGCTGCCTTGGGTTTCTGTCTAGTAGGCTTCCCCTTCTTCTGGCAATCTCCTTGGGTGGCACTCAGCATTGTTGGCCTGTGCATTGCCGGCCTGGGTGTTGCCAACCTCTTCCCATTGACAATGACACTGGCGGTCAGTTCAGCTCCGCAGCAGTCAGATCTGGCCTCTGCCCGCATCTCGCTGGCGGTCGGGCTGGCTGGGGTGAGCGCCCCTTTGGGTTTAGGCTGGCTTGCAGACCAGATTGGCATCCACCGTGCTTATACCGCCATCGCTGTCTTCCTTGCCGCCGGATTTCTCCTCACCCTGGCCCTGCGGAGATCAGCCCTCAGCCATTAGCCTTCAGCCTTCTTTCAACCAACCCATCTATTCCCGGCGACCATCATCATGCTCAAAGAAAAATCAGGTTTTTCGGCGCTTTCCGCCTTTTCCGTGAGCTTCCTAAAAATCCGTGCCATCCGCGAGCATAATAAAAAAAGGAGATCCTATGTTGCAGGCAGTCATGACCGCGCCCAAGGTAATCATTACCGACATCAGTGAGTACAAGCTGGAAAAGGCCCGCCTTTCCGGTCTGGACGCGGCCATTAACCCGCAGAAAGAGGATCTCGGCGCAGCCATCCTGGGCGAGTTCGGCTCCGACAAGGCCGACCTGATCCTCGAATGCGTCGGCGCGCAAGAGACAATCAGCCAGGCCGTGGCGTTGGCGCGCAAGGGATCGACGGTTGTGGTCGTCGGCGTCTTCGGGCAAAAGCCCCAGGTCGATTTGGGCCTGGTGCAAGACCGCGAGCTGAGCCTGGTGGGCACGCTCATGTACCAGCGAGCCGATTATGAGCAGGCCATCGCTTTGGTTGCCCAGGGTAAGCTGCGCTTAGATGTCCTGGTCTCGCATCACTTTCCCTTCCAACAGTACCTGCAGGCCTACCAGGCCATCGAGGCCGCCCAGGGCAACATCATGAAGGTCATGATCGACCTGTAAAGCGAGCCAGCCTTCTTCAGCCCAATCTGTGAAATCTGTGTTGATCTGTGAGCCTTGTCTACATCTATTTTTTGCTAGCGCTGTCTACTAAGCAAGAGGTTATTTTTTCGCTTCTTTCGAGTGTTTTCGCGTATTTCTGTTCCAAAGCTTTTATTTCCTGATCGTGCACAGTGCCTGTCGGATCTCGCCCAGGTGATAAGCGGTGTGTGCCAGGACAGCCATTAAGTGTTCTGTTTCTATTAATTTCATGGGGTTTTCCCCTTACTATCGGCGCAGCGGAAGCCGATGAAGTCTTCCTTGAAGGTTGAAGAAACTTTGGAGCGGATCACCGTTTTGATGTGATTCCGGTCATCGCCCCAAGCGCCTCCCCGCATAATATGTTCCTGCCCGGAGACTGGTCCGGTCGGATTGCGTTGGGATTCGCTGCTGTAAAGCCCATACCAATCTGCTACCCACTCATAGGCATTGCCGGCCATATCGAGCGCCTCATATACGCTCGCCCCATCGGGATAATTCCCAACCGGGGATGTGGTGGCATAACCGTCGTTATAGCTGCTCTCTTTCCAACCTCCCCAGCAGTTTACGTCACAAAAATTGGCCAGCTTACCATCAAAGGTGTTGCCCCACGGGTAGATGCGTTCTTCCGTCCCGCGAGCGGCCTTTTCCCACTCGGCTTCGGTTGGCAGCCGTCGCCCGGCCCAGGTGCAGTAGGCTGCTGCCTCGCTCCAGTCCACAAAGATCACCGGGTGATTGGCATACTGGCTGTCCTTGTAACTGATGCTGGTTAGCGACTGATTATCTGTTGGCTCTGTGCATACCCCGGCCTCCACGCACATTGCGTACTGCGCGTTGGTCACCTCCGTCCCGTCGATCCAGTAGGCATCCAGGTACACGGTGTGCTGCGGTTTTTCGTGGCTGCCGACCTCCTGATCCTCAATGGTTGCGCCCATCTTGAACTCCCCCTCCGAGACGTAGACCTGCACCATGCCGTCTTTGGTGGCTATCTGGGTGACTCTAATGAAGGGCGTTGGAGTGCTGGTTGAAGTGCTGGTTGAAGTGCTGGTTGGGGTGCTAGTTGGAGTGATAGTTGGGGTGCTGGTTGAAGTGCTAGTTGGGGTGCTGGTTGGAGTGGTAGTTGGGGTGCTGGTTGGAGCGATTGTTGGGGTATTGGTCGGAACGCTGGTTGGTGTCCGGGGTGTCGTGGAAATTCTGGCCCCAACCGCCACCCCGGCCAAGACGGCTATCAAGACAATCCCCAGTATCATGCCTGGGTTTTGGATTCGCAGCCAGATCCACACGCGAGAACCTGTTGGGCGCGTGCAGTAGGGACAAAAATTGGCGTCTGCAGGGATTTGATTTGAACAATGTCGGCATGTCTTGAATGACATGGGTTCACCTTCAGTGGGGTTAAGTAGGTTTCCCGCACTTCGGACAACATTTAGCCACATGGGGAACCTGCCCGAAACCGCAGTGGATGCAGGTCATGGGAGCGATTACGCTGCCACAGGTTGGGCAAAACAGGGCAGTGGTTGGAACAGCCGCTTTGCAGCTCCCGCAGGTTTGGGTGGGTGGCAAGGGAGTTTTTAGTGGAGGTGGTGGTTGCAGTGGGTTTGGATGCAGCGCGGTGGCAGGCACGACTGCCGGTGCACCTGCCGCGGTTGAGGCTGCTCGGCGGACGGGTGCCGGTTTTGCGCCGCACTGCGGGCATTTCATCAGATGGCCGGAGTAGACGTGTTGGTTTGGACAGGTACGCAAAAATTTCTCAGCTTCTCTCAACGTATTTTCCCATTCGGCCGGCAGGGGGCGGTTCTTTGGGTTGTTGTGCCCATCCACGAAACAGCGGCACATCAAATCTGCCAGGGATGGGTGCAAACGATCCAGCGAGAGATTGGGGGGTGGTGCAACCTGCCCGCGGGCCGTTGCTTTGGCATGTGGGAACAACCCAAGGTTGATTTTTTCTTCCAGCGGTGGCGGGGCACCGCTTCCTAGCCAGATTGCTCGAAACGGGTGGCTTCCGCCTAACAATAGCTGAAAAATCAATACAGCCAGCGCAAAGGCATCCTGCTCGGGTTGGCGCACCTCACCCTTAAATCTCTTTCCTTGCAGCTCCGGTGGGGAGTATTCAGGGCGCCCAACTGGACACGGGTAAAAGATGATTTGTCCATCATGTTCCTCTTTTGCCTGGAAAGAGTCCGTATCAATCACCGTCACCAAGGCTTGAGATGTCACCAAAATGTTGCTTTCGTTGAGGTCGCCGACGATATAGTCACGTCCGTGCAGTGCACCAATCGCGGTGGCCAGGTTACGCGCCACGCGATGCAGGAAAAAACTGTCGCATCCGGTGATCATTTGCGCCCGTAGGCGTGGGTTGAACACATGCAGTAGTGTGCGCGTATTGGTAATGCGTGGCATCACGTATCCAACGAAACTGCTGTGCCCATCGTAGAGTAATGTTTCAGGCCAGGCGATGGAGGCATGCCCAAGAGAGCGACTTGGATCAATTGGCGCATTGGCAATCATCCAGCGCAGTTTAGTTTCGCGCCCGGCTTGTTTTTGCTGCTTGTAGATTTTAGCCAGTTTGGTGGGTTGACCTGATACAGGACAAATCCAACCCTCGCCCCCTTCATGGATATGTGCCTCGAGGTTTATGGGTTGGCGAACTGCGTTGTAAACGATCATCCCCCCCGACCTCCATCGCTCGGCAGGTATCCTGGTTGTGTGGGTATTGGTGGAGCCCGCGTTGCCAGGACGAGTGTTTTATCATCATCCGTGCGAGCGCACACCCGAGCCGATGTCAAAAACGCGGCCAGCTCTAACTGTGCTTTTTCTGGGCTGTCCATGGCGGCGGTAAAAGCCAGGAGCGGCTGAAAGAACTTCGCTGAGGGTTCGTATTCAGGCAGCTTGAAGGCCAGGCGCAGCAAGCCATCTGTGGTCAAAGCCAACGATCGGATAAACCGCCTTGCAGTGTAGACAGTTAGGAATTTCAACCCATCCGGCATGGTCAGAAAGTAGGCTTCGTTAGCGTATTCGCCGCGTTGCGGTCGGGCCGTCAGGAACAACATACCATCCATGTCCTCGGCAATGGCGGCGCCATCTCCAATCTGACCCACCGCCAGCCAATCCCCGCTCACGACGGCGCAAGCCAGCGTAGTCGCAAAGGATCGCAGCAGGGCATTATCGCTGGCGGCAAGCTCTACAACCGATTGGCGCGCGGCCGCGAAAGCTTGTGCTATCAAGGCTTGCCAGCCGGCTTCGTCGCCAGGTACCCCAGCCTCGAGCGCTGCCTCCAACGAGGTAATCGCCTCTATCACCGCAGCCTGCGCCCCTTCTTGAGAGCGTTCGGCTGAACCGGCGCCATCGGCGATAGCCAGCAGCAGTTCTCCGCCTGCGGTTAACCGGTAACCATGGATATCCTGGCAAGGAATGTTCTTTTCCAAGTGCGAGGTTCCTTGAACCGATACACCTGAAATGTGCCATGCTGGACTGGTCATCGGCCCTCCTACCCCAGGGTTCAAGGTTCAGCCTGCAACCACCCCACCGTTGGAAGCGGCACCTGCTCTCCCGGATTCGATAGCGCGACTGCCCCCAGACTCTTTGAAAGCCACTGGAACAGCTCTCGAAACGTCAGCCCCTTAAGTTTAAGGGGTTGACGTTTTGTTGAAAAGAGCGCCAGGGTCTGCATATCGGCCCCTTCCACGCCAATGGCATAAACGGAAACTCCCTTACGATCTTCTTCTTGCCGGGCTTGTTCGGCGGCGGCCTCCCACACATCCGTTGGAGCGCCATCGGTAATCAAAAACAACCAGGGGCGATAATAATCGATCCCGTTACTTTTATAAGTGTTTTTACGGTCTCGCAGCATCGCCAGCGCTTGCTGAACGGCCTGCCCCATTGGGGTATCGCCGTTGGCTTTGAGCATTGGTGGGTGGAATTGATCAGCGGTGACGAAATCAATCTGCGTCACCGCCCCGCCAAAAGTAATCATCCCGACTTCGACGCGCAGCGAAGCCAGTGGATCGGCTTTCAAGGCTTTATCGAATTCCAGCAGCCCGGCGTTAAGTTCAGAAATGGGTTGGCCATCCATAGACCCCGACACATCGAGTACTAAAGCAACCGCACAGCGGGGTTCAGGATTCTCTACAAATTCGATTTTTTCAAGTGGATTTTGTGTCATCATTTCCTCCAAAATCTGTGAACACAATCTGATATAAACACCCTTCTTAAAAGTGTACTTCCAAAAGCACAGACGCGCAATCTTTACGATGAAAAACCTTTACGATAACACAATTTTTGCTCTCATCTGGGCGATAAATTGCTCCCACACCGGATAATCGCTGCCTTTCCATATCGCTGCCCGAAACGCTTCCGCCTGCGCTACTGACCATGCAAGGTGTTTCTGAGCGTAGAGCGCATAGAAAGCCGTCACCCGAAAATTAGCCGCGCAGTGGATCAGCGTTTTGCCTGCCGGTAGCTGGCTCATCGTTCGCTCGAAGCTGGCGAAATCACTCTCTTTGGGATTCTCCCAGTCCACTGGAATGGGGTAATAAGCCATGCCGAGCGAACGCACCAGTCCAGCTTCATCTTCCAGCGAATAGTGCGCATCGATCGTGGCCAGGTTGATCACAGCAGTAAAGCCTTCCGCAGCCGCCGCTCTCAGTTGGTCTGCTGTCGGCTGCCCGCCGGTGATGATTTGATCGCTTACCTTGATATAGTTGTAGATTTCTTTTGTGCTCATCCTTTCCGTCCTTTCATTCAGCACAGTGGAAAGATCTTAGGTTTTACTCTCGGAACCAGAAAATGCCAGCCTGTTAGGTTTTCGCCTTTTTCTGTATTGGTCAGAATGATGTATTACAACTCTAGCCAAGTTGTAAAGAGTGCAAAGAATTTTTGCGTCTAAAGGTGTTCTTTACCATCTGCGGCTTTGCGAGCATGTTTTTGAACCGATCAATAAGCCTCTTCCTGTCAGCCCTTCTGGATCATGCCACGCATTTAGCTCATCTTTTCCGAGAATAGCGATGATTTCCTTAGTTTCAAACAAACCCAGTTCGTGATGTTCAACTCATTATCGCGCCATTCCCACAAAAAGGCCTTATTTGTGGCCTGCGGTTAAAAATCCCTTCCTAAAAACATGCTCATCAAGTGAATATTCCCTCTTTCGCGCTTTTGTGTTCCAACGCTTTTAATGCACCAACTCCCACTTCTGATCCATCTTTGTCCGCTGTCTGCAAGCTCGTGGGCATCCTGCTGCCCAGATACAAGTCAGGTGCGTTAAAAAGTGTTCGGTTGGTAAACCTACCAACCGAACACTTGGCATTCATATTATTCTAAGCAGGTATTTTTCCCAACATCACCGTGTGGGGTTGCTGGCCCGAATTTTCTTTTAGTCCATCTTCATGACTTCCCCGTCATGCCATTCCGGCTCGGTAACCAGAAATTGCATCATCTTTTTAAAATCTGCGTTTGTCTCCGGTCTCTCGGCATTAGCGCGGTAAGCTTCTTTGCTTTCAAACATCACCACCAGATACAACACGTTGGGATCTTCATCCATTTGATACACAAAGCCGCCTAAAGAGCCAGGGCGCTCTGCCGGTGCCGACATGGCGCTCCTCATCGCATTCACCTGACCTGGTTTGACCTTTAATTTTGCAATGGTTCCGTACATGGTTAATCTCCTTAAGTTTGACCCCGGTCTATTACAATAACCCCCCTCCAGGTTATCTACGTTAGGCTTCCCCAACGTAATGTAGATATAATACCACAAATACCACAATTTATATATAAATAATCTAAATATTATTCTGGGAACCCTTGATTTAATAAATGAGTCGCCCACCTTTCTAAAGTATCCCCAGCAGCTCACCCAGGTTTTCCAGGATCAGGTCCGGGGCAGGCACAGCCTGTTCCGCTTGCTGTCGGGCAGATGCCCCGGTCAGCACCACCGCTGCGTACATCCCCGCCTCTTTCCCCATTCTCACATCCGTCTCCAGCCGGTCACCTGTCATCAGGCAGCGCTCCGCTGGCAGTCCCAGGTGCTGCATCGCCACCTCCATCATCAGCCGGGAGGGCTTACCCGCCAGCAGCTCCACCTTGCGCCCGGTCAGGTGTTCCAGCGCCGCCAGGGTCGCCCTGGATGTTTTCGCTCCAAAGCCTGAACCCCGGTCATTTCATCAACGCTTTCCACGCGTTCTCCCTTTTGGGTCAGTGCTGGCGCTTGGTGATCCATCTGGTTGATGTCAGCGATTTTCTCGTCAAGGCTCGCGTCGGGTGCTGGTGTCAGCCAATAACGAATCAAGTGGGGCTGAATATCGGCATCTTTTTAAAAGTCTCGCTGCATGGCGAGGGGAGATGTAGTCAACAATCCGGTGCTGGATGATTTCGTCAGCAATCTCGCGGGCCGTCCAGTTCGTAATCGGCCTGCCAGCCTCTTCGGGTTCCTCACACGCCAAGGCTTCGCTCTGACAGCGCTGGTCGGCGGTGATGTGGCCGGGCGCTCCTGGACGGGGTAAGTCTTGTAAACGTTCTTCGACACGTAAATCATCCAAAGCAATGGACTGCAAATCCAGCCAACGCCCTCGCCATAATCGCACCGTATCCAGAGTGACCTGCAGTTCCTTGTCAATCTCTGTATTATTTTGCCCTGCCGCAGCCAGCAGAACGATCTGGTCGCGTAAGGCAATCTGTTGACCAACATTATGTCGACGAACTAACCTCTGTAACTCTTGTCTTTCGGTTTCACTTAGATCGATACAAATAGGTTTCGGCCCAGCCATTTTGCCTCCATTCTGCCTGCCTATCCTACCCGATCTGCTGATAATTATCGCGAGACACATTTGCGCCACCGTGTACTAGTGAAAACTTTGATCACTATCAAACGGCGGCGGAAGAAGTATAATCAGATTGGCTTTCACTTTGCGTTATATAATCATCCACCAAAACCTTAAACACGGATTTGTTGATCCTGCTCGTGTTTCTGCTTATAAGCGGAACCGGTAAATCTACCAACTTAAAACTTGACTAAATAATGGTGGCTTGTTAGTTGGGATTGTATTTGCCGATGGATTGGCATTTCTCCTTGAATTGTTGATTTATTAGCCAGCGCCCCGCTTAATTTTTCCCAGATTGGTTGCTTCATTCTGAGTATCCCTTAGAGAAAGAGGCTGGTCATGTACGATATATTATCTCAATCCCGGCTATTGACCGGAGACCGGTTGGAATTTTCAGATGACGCAATCCTGGCCGCCGCGCGCCAGATGATCGTAACTATCTCCGTCCTGCTTCTGGTGGCCTGGTACGCGCTTGGAGCAACCGATCTCGGCCTGATCAGTTTGGAGTTCCTAGGCTTGGGGGCGGGTTTGGTCGTAGTTGCAGGTATTTCTTTCTGGCTGGTTGGCCGTAACCTGGCCGCCGGCTCGGCTCTATGGCTTGCTGGTTTCGCAGGTATGTGCCTGTTCGCCCAAATCCAGTTTCCGGCTGTACCGCTTCGTCTGCTATGGATGATTTTGCCTTTCATGGTGGTCATCCTCTTCAAGCCCTGGGCCGGGATTTTGACCGGGCTGGCAGTAGCCAGTGTATTAGCCGGGACGAATTTGCACAAAGGGATGGGTATTTTCTCTGACATGATTACGCAGATCACTTTACTTGGCGCGGGGATATTAGGGTTAGTCGGTTGGGCGGCGGTTGGACCGTTTAACCGGATCACTTTCTGGGCGGTTTACTATTCCAATCGTGCTCAATTGGCCCTGGCGGAAGCTCGCGAGCGTCAGGAGGTATTGTTCCAGACTCAGGCCGACCTGGTGCAGGCCAACGAAGAAATGGCCCGCCTGAATCAGCGCTTGAAGGAACTCCAACATGCAACCGAAGAAGCTCGACAGGCCAAAACCGAGTTTGTTGCTAACGTCAGCCACGAGTTCCGCGCCCCACTCAATATGATCATCGGTTTCAGTGAAATCATCGCCCGTTCGCCGCGGGCTTACGGCAGTAAAATTCCCAGCCCACTTCTGGCCGATATCGCCACCATCCAGCGCAACGCCACCCACCTGGCGCGACTGGTAGACGATGTACTTGATCTGAGCCAGATTGAGACTGGTCGGATGGCGATCAGCCGCGAAGTCAGCCAGATTCCACCCATTGTCGAAGGTGCAGTGGCCGTTGTTCGTTCCTTGTTTGAGAGCAAGGGACTTTATCTTGAAGTCAGCCTGGCGCCTGATATGCCATCCGTCTACTGCGACCCGATCCGCATTCGCCAGATCCTAGTTAATTTACTCAGCAACGCTGGGCGCTTTACCCAAACCGGCGGGGTTCGCCTGATTGGCGAGGTAGTCACAAATGAAATCATCCTGCGGGTTACCGACACCGGTGAGGGTATTGCTAAGGAAGATCAGCAGCGGCTTTTCCAGCCCTTCCAACAGGCAAAAAGCTCGATCCGGCGTGAACTTAGCGGTAGCGGACTGGGGCTAAACATCAGCAAGCATTTTGTCGAGCTGCATGGCGGGCGTATCTGGCTGGAGAGTGAATTAGGTCTGGGTACCACGATCAATTTTACTTTACCTCTAGACCCGCCTAAGCCATACCAGCCGTCGTCGCCCACTCGTCGTTGGGTGAATGAGTACGCTTCGCGCGAGCGGCGCAGCAGGCCTTCTTTTGCCCCACTCCCTGACCTTTCGCCACACCTGATGGTGCTCGAAAGCGGATCGACCCTCAGCCGTCTGTTTGCCCGTTACGCCGGTGAATTTACGTGCCTACCTGTCACCGCTTGGGAAAGGGTGTTCTCCGAAATCAGCCACTCTCCCGTCCAGGCCTTGCTGGTCAATACTCCCGCTTTGTTGACTCCTGACAACCTGGCGGGGATCACCCATCAGGCCAGTCAAATTCAAGATGGGACGCCTGTCCTGTCCTGCTGGTTGCCCGGACGGGAGGAGATCGCTACCGAGTTGGGCGCGATTGATTACCTGATTAAACCAGTCGCACCTCACATCCTCCTGGAACATGTCCAGGCCTTGACAGCGCCGGTCAGACGCATCCTCATTGTTGAAGATGACCCTGACCTGTTGCAGCTCTACCTCCGCACGCTGGCGGCTTCCCCGGCGGGTTACAAAGTGATGCGAGCTGAAAATGGCCAGGAAGCTTTGGAAATGACCCGTAACAACCGGCCCGACCTGGTTATCCTTGATCTCATCCTGCCGGAAATGAATGGCTATGAATTTCTGCGCGAGAAACGCACCGAGATAGAAATTCGCGATATTCCTGTCATGATTGTATCGTCCACCGACCCGGTTAGCGAAGCGCGTACGGCTGAAACCTTGCTGCTTCACCGCCGCGGTGGGTTGGGGGTGCAAGAATTGACCGAGCTGTCGCGCGCCCTCAGCCTGATCCTATCGCCCGCGGGTCCGTTAGCCGGTCCAGCTCAGCCAGAAGCCGCTCCAGGCTGAAAGGCTTGCGCAGGAAAGCGTCAGCGCTCAACGCTTCAGCCAGATCTTCAACCGGAACGATCGAACAAACGATCACCGGAACCTTGAACAGGATGGGATGGTTGCGGATCTGTTGGATCACGCCCCAACCGTCGATGTTAGGCATCATCACATCCAGCAGGATTGCTCGCGCCCCGACTGCCACCGCCAGGTCCATCGCTTTTTGAGCATCGCGGGTTGAATTCAACTGGTAGTGGCTGTTTGCCAGGCTGCGTTTGAGCAGGTCGAGGTGGTCCTGGCTGTCATCGATAGCAAGAATGGGGATGCCTTCCATCGCGGGAAAATGCAGGCTGACCGCCAGAATGCCAGATATTATATTGTAGGTAAACCTTCCACCCGCGATTTGGGTCAACTCTTGTATCGCTTGAAACCGTCCGGTCAGGTTGTCAGGGCTGGGGAGAATGGAAAAACTAAGTTTCAGCTCCAATTCCCGAGCTCTTTGGTCTACATCTATCACCAACTCTCCTTCATCAGCCAGTCGCGCGGCTGTATTTAATAAGCTGAGTAATACCTGGCGCAAAGCGATTGGGTGGGTCGCGACGAGTACCAACCCGGAGGGCGCACGGTAGGATAATTTTAGGTTGGCCGTCTTGGGATGCAGCAAATCGAGCACGTCCCTCAACACAATGCTCAAATCAGCAACGCGTTCGGAAGAGGAGCTTGAAAGCCAATCCAACTCGCCAGAGACCACCCTTCCTGTCTTTTGACCAGTTTCAGCGTTGCCCTGTTCCTCTTCAAGGTGATATTTTTCCCAGAGGTGTGCAGCTAAAGCCATTAATGCCTTTCGTTGGATACGATATAATTGAGTCTGGCTGATGCTCAATTGGTTGGCTACTTCATTTTGGCTGAACTGCTGCAAGTGGCGGCTGACCAGATAGCGGTAAAACTGCAAAGGCATTTCGCCCCCTTCCTTCCCGGCTTTCGGCCTTAGGTCCTGTATAGCTTCTTCGATGAGGCGCTGAAAGCGCGTCACGCGATCGTAGCTCTCGCCCAACCCGAGCTTCTTGACCAGGGGAGAATGTCTCAGGTAGTCTGGATCGTATAGATGGTTCAGCGAACGGCGCAGTTCTTCAAGAAATTGATCGTCCATAATACGGGCTTGAGCCTAAGTTTGGTAGAAATAAGGCAGTAATCTGGCAGTTTTACTCCCCTGATTATCTCACTTTTTTGTAAGATATAAATACTGATCAGAACCCTTTCTTTCAAAATCTATACCAGAGGAGAAACAGAAATGACTATTCGAAAGAGTTTGAATCGCCGCCAGTTTATCCAACTGGCAGGTTTGAGCGCCGCCGCGGCCGCGCTGGCTGCCTGCACTCCCGCTGAAACCTCTACCGCCGAGCCGACGGCACCCGCTACTGCCGCGCCAACAGCCATGACCGCGCCGACAGCCACGACCGCGCCGACGGCTACCAGCGCTCCTGCATCGAACGCCATCCCATCCGATCCCTGGGCCATCTATCCCGATACCGACCCGCGCCACTGGGTCTTAGACAAGGTGATCAACCCGGCTAAGAAGTATCCCAACCTGGAAATCACCCAAAACTACTGGATGTCCACCACGAATTTCAAAGAGGGTGAGACAGTTGCCGATAACGTCACCACGCGCTGGATCAAAGACCAGATGGGCTTGTATTACAAGCCTGTCTGGAGCGGCTCGGATCAGGCCCAATATTGGGGTCCCGCCCTGGCTTCAGGCGATCTCGCTGAGTTCATGACGGTTATTGGTCCACCCCAATATCTACAATTGCGTGAAGCCGATATGCTCGTCGATATCACCGATATCTGGGAAAAAACTGCTTCAGACCTGACCAAGGAAAAGAAGAAATATAAACAGGATAAGCTTTATTGGAAATTCGTCACCGAAGAAGGTCGCATCTACGGCATCCCTACCTTCGGTGGAGGCGCTCACAATGGAGAAGATATTCTCTGGGTGCGTCAGGATTGGCTCGACCAGGTCGGCATGAAGATACCGCAAACTCTCGACGAGGTTGCGGCGGTTGGCAAAGCCTTTAAAAAAGCAGGTCTGGGTAAATTCGGCCTGTGGGTTGGCAATCTCCTTGGGAACACATGGGGTGCCCTGACTTTCGTCTTTGGCTCTTTCGGAACGATGCCCCTAATCTGGCGGCGCCAGGGCGATGGAAAGCTGGCTTACAGCAGTCTGGAGCCGGCTCAGAAGCAGGCCCTGGAACTGATCGCTGGCTGGTACAAGGACGGGTTGCTCGATCCCGAATTCCTGACTGCGTACGATGTAGCTAAGAACGCCGGCGGCAACCTGGCTGGGATGGTGATGGGACCCTGGTGGCTGTCCTTGTGGCCGCTTCCCGACAGCGTCAAGAACGACCCTAAGGCCAAGTGGGCCTGCGGTCATATTCCGGCCGGTTCGGATGGCAAGCGCGGCCGGTTTGGGGACCAATACGTTGGCAATTTGTCTGGTTTCCGAAAAGGCATCGACCCGATTAAAATCGAGGCGACGATCGAGATGCTCAACTGGGTTTACGAGATGGAAGAGAACCAGAAGTCCGGATACGCCGGAATGGGCCAGTTCTTGCAATACTTCGGCTACGACTATGAGATGGAGAACGGTATTGGAAAAGTCGGTAAATATGGAACAGCACGTATGGCGGGTGGGGCGTTCGATTTCAACACCGACCGCTACGAGGAGTGCGATATTAAGTATCTGACCATCGCTTCGGAATTATCCAAGCAAGACCCCTCCATGCTGAATCCGTTGCAGATACTGGCGATCAACGACCCGACCGGATTGTATATGAAATCTGCTGAATCGATCAAGATCGGTTTCGATGACGCGCAGTATAATATCTACAACGATTTCATCTGGCCGATGCCGTCCCAAGCGACCGAGTTGATGACCAGCCTCAACGCACTGGAGATCGAGACCTACGCCAACATCATTACCGGCAAAGCTCCCGTCAGCGCCTGGGATGCCTTCGCCTCCGATTGGATGAAGCAGGGCGGCGACGAAGTCACCCAATTGGTCAACCAAGAAGACGCCAAACACGTCTGAACTACTTAACCGAGCGGAAAGGTGGGCGGGGAATATTCTGCCCACCTTTCTGCAAGAGGAGATTGAATGGGAGCTATCCAAACTACTGGACAGACGACTTCCAAGACGCACCCTCGATTTTTCGGTTGGCGCTTCCGCCGCCATATCCCGCTTTACTTGCTTCTGCTTCCCGGTCTGATCGGCCTGGTTCTATTCAGTTTCTATCCCATGTATGGGGTCGTTATCGCCTTCCAGAACTTTAAGCCTTTAATGGGGATCGCGAAATCACCCTGGGTGGGTCTGTACCATTTCCAGCGCATGTTCACGCTGCCGGACACCTGGGAAATTTTCCGCAACACGGTGCTGATTGCGCTGGGGAAGATTGTCTTCGGACAGCTTGCCAGCCTGATTCTGGCTTTACTACTTCACGAGGTCACCCAGGCCAGGTATAAACGCCTGATCCAGTCCCTTACCTATGTTTTGAACTTCCTTTCCTGGGTCATCTTTGGCGGTATCCTGTTAGATATTCTCCTGGCAGATGGGCTGGCCAATCAGTTCATCTCTTTTTTTGGGTTAAGTAAAGTACCTTTCCTAACCAGCGCATCGCTGTTCCCTTTCACGATGATCTTCACCGATATTTGGAAAGGATTTGGCTTCGGCGCGATTATCTACCTGGCCGCGCTGACAGGTGTAGATCCCAACCTGTACGAGGCAGCTGCGGTGGACGGCGCCAACCGTTGGCAGCGCATGCTCCATATCAACCTGCCCGGGATCATCCCGACCCTGGTATTGATGGCCTGCCTCAGCCTGGGCAGCGTCCTCAACGCCGGGTTCGAGCAAATCCTGATACTGCAAAATCCGCTGGTGTTATCCAGTGGTGAGATCATCGACACATTCGTCTATAAAGTCGGCCTGATGAATTACCAGTACAGCTTCGCGACCGCGGTGGGTTTATTAAAAGGGGTGGTTGGACTGGTTTTGATCAGCCTGTCCTATTACCTGGCCAATCGATTCGCTAATTACCGCATTTTCTAGTGAGGAAACTATGGTTCGCGACCGCACGTTCGGCTCCCAATTATTCAACATCCTTAACCTGCTGCTCCTGGCAGTGATGGGATTGATTTGCATCATCCCGTTGCTCCATATCCTGGCGGTTTCGTTCAGCGACCGGGCAGCTACCATCGCACACCTGGTTGTCCTTTGGCCGATCCGCTTCAACCTGGAGAATTACAGCCGCATCCTCGGCTTCGACCAGTTTCGCCGGTCGTTTAATATCTCTGTCATGCGGGTGGTGGGGGGAACCATAATCGGCATGCTGGTGACCGTTCTTACCGCCTACCCGCTCTCGTTGCGCGAGAATTTTATGGGTAAATCGCTGGTAAGATGGCTGCTGATTTTCTCCATGCTCTTTAGCGGTGGTTTAATCCCCTGGTACCTGACCCTCAAAAGCTTGCATCTGATTAATAATTTGTGGGGGTTGATCCTGCCGGGCATGGTCTCAGTCTGGAACATCCTCATCGCGCTCAACTTTTTCCGTTCTCTGCCGGTTGAGATCTCCGAAGCTGCCGAAATCGACGGTGCCAACCACCTGGACATCCTTTTCCGGATATACCTGCCTCTTTCTTTGCCCATGCTGGCGACACTCACCCTCTTCACTGCGGTTGGACATTGGAATGCATGGTTCGATGGGATGGTCCTCATGGCCGATATCCAGAAGTATCCCCTTCAGACCTATCTCCAGAGCCAGCTACAGAATCTGAGCAATTTAACCAATACGGTCAGCATGGACCCGACGCTTTTCAAGTACCTGTCGGAACGCTCGCTACGCGGCGCGCAGATCATCCTGACCACAATTCCTATCCTGCTCCTTTACCCCTTCCTGCAGCGTTACTTCATCCATGGATTGACATTGGGCTCGGTGAAGGGATAACCCGCAACACGAAAAAAACTCCTTATTCCTGCAAGCGAGGTACGCATGTCGCTGACCCCACGCGAAATTGTCCGCCGGACTGTGCTTTTTGAGGGCGCGCCGCGCCTGCCCTATGACTTCCCCGAGCCGTACGGGAGTGACTTTTATTGGGCCGGGCTGTCGCCCTCGCCCGACGACCGGCCCTCGTCTGGTACGGACGAGTGGGGCGCGGTCTGGGAGAACATGGGCTTCAGTCACCTGGGCCAGGTCAAACAGTTCCCGTTGATGGATTGGGCCGACTTTCCCAAATTGAAGATCCCGGATATCTCCGAACCGCGGCGATGGGCGGGGCTGGAGGGGGTGCGCCAGCGTGCCGGCGAGCGCTTCCTGCTGGCCTCAGGCATCTCGATCTACGAGCGCGTGCATTTTATCCGCGGGCTGGAGAACACCTGGGCGGATATCCATATGGAGCCGGAGAAACTCGGCGGGTTGCTCGATCTGCTGACCGAGATGAACCTCTATGCAATCGAGCGCTATGCCGCGCTAGGCGCAGACGGGCTGTTCTTCTGCGACGATTGGGGCTTGCAGAACCGCCTGATGATCTCGCCGAAGTCCTGGCGAAAGCTTTGGAAGCCGCGCTATGCGCGTATCTTTGGAGCGGCGCGGGCAGCGGGGATGCTGGCGTTCATGCACTCCTGCGGTTATACCGTCGATATCCTCGACGACCTGATCGAGGTCGGCTTACAGGTGATCCATATGGATCAACAGGAGAATATGGGGCTGGATCTGCTTGGGTCGCGCTTCGGCGGACGGCTGACCTTCTTCGCGCCGGTGGACATCCAGAAGACGATGGTCTATGGAACGGCAGAAGAAATCCGTGCCTACTGCCAGGCGATGGCAGCGAAGCTGGGGAGACCAGAGGGTGGTTTGATCCCGCGCTGGTACAACGACCCGCACGGCGCGGGGCACACCCAGGAGGCGATTGACGTGATGTGTCAGGAGTTCTTGCGCATCGGGGCGCAGGCGTAGGTTAAGAATTTTATGTTGTAAAATCGGCACATGTGCCATTTCCCGCCCCTTGCTGTCTAAATGATGCATGAGTGCTTGTGCTCCTCATCCTGAGGGTTTCTGTCAGATGCTTGATTTTGAGCGATCCAATCGGTGACATGCTTTTTTAGGATATTCTCACGATCACGGTGCAGGCAATGCAGAAACCGCTGCTGTTCCTGGCTTGGGATTGGTGTCGGGTATCGGGGTTGATTTAACTGCGCCATTGGCGTACAATGTTTGCAAAAGGATGCAATTACGGCCTGGTCATCATCGAGACATCGATATTTACCCGCCAGGTTCAAGCATTGCTGGATGATGACGATTATCGGTGCTTTCGGACGATCCTGGTTATCCGCCCAGACGCAGGGGATCTGATCCCTGGCGGCGGAGGATTACGCAAAATCCGTTGGGGCGCTCAAGGTCGAGGCAAACGCGGCGGTGTACGCGTGATTTATTATTGGGCAGTGCGGCAGGAGCGCATTTTGATGCTGCTGATGTACGCCAAGAATGAACAGGATAATTTGACGGCCGAACAATTAAAGGTGTTGCGAAGAATTATCGAGGAGGAGTACCCATGAAAGACGAACTGTTTGCTGAACTGGTAGCCAGTGTCCGTGAAGGCGGCGCCATTCTGCGCGGCGACCAGCCCGCTTCCCGGAATTTCACGATTCAGCCCCCGGAGATCAAGGATATTCGAGATGGTTTTGGCCTGACACAGGAACAGTTTGCTGCGCTGTTGGGCATCAGCGTGCGCACACTCCGCAATTGGGAACAAGGCCGGCGCGTGCCAGAAGGCCCTGCTCGCGTGCTGCTCCAGGTAGCCGCCAAGCACCCGGAAGCGGTGCTAGATGTGGTGCAGGCAAAGGCAGCGTGACGATTGTCTTGTAAACTTCGATTGGGCGCATACAACAAAGTATAAGAGTAGATATTGAAAATCTTCCGCATTGTTTTGTATAGCTTTATGCTCCTCCTGGTCGGGTTGGCTGGCATCATCATCGGTGCGCTGCTGCTCGGCAACTTTTCGCCTAACATGCTGCTCGAATTGGTTTCGGGTGAAACCCCGCAGGCTAAGATCACGGCATACTTGCAGGCCATTCAGGCCCAAAACCGGGCTGCCGCGCTGGAGGCCTGGACGCTTCCTGCCTCTAACACAGAGTCTTTCGCTGAATTGAGCGAACGCCGCGACCTGGTAACAGATGAACTTCTGGCTCGCCAAATGATAGGATTCACCATCTTTGAGCCAGAATGGTGGAGCACCTGCTGCGATCCGGGTGTCATTCGCCACGCCCGCAACGCCGGTGGCGCCCGCGTGCAGGCTCAGGTGTTAGATGCCCAAGGCCAGCCCTGGCTATACACCTTCGATGTCTTTACCAACGGACCGTATTGGGGCGACGCCGCTGGCAACCCGTACCGGCGTTGGTTGCTGCGCGATGTTTTTCCGCTTGTTTCCTTTGAGTAGAGCAGCCCCTTCCGCAGGGTCAGAGCAGCGCCAGCAGCTCACCCAGGTTTTCCAGGATCAGGTCCGGGGCAGGCACAGCCTGTTCCGCTTGCTGTCGGGCAGATGCCCCGGTCAGCACCACCGCTGCGT
>Ga0315275_10001874_pt1 | contig 18780 bp, 13 predicted proteins | sample YL17G03_0_MG_FD_205557 | JGI IMG/M metagenome (GOLD analysis project Ga0315275, IMG submission 205557) | Sediment microbial communities from Yellowstone Lake, YNP, Wyoming, USA - YL17G03_0 | ecosystem: Environmental > Aquatic > Freshwater > Lake > Sediment | place: USA: Wyoming | collected...
AACAAAAAAGCAGACTGCTGTTGGTAGTGATGTATTGAGGCTGCGGCTGCACCGATGTACCCCCATGCCGGCGCGTGATGTGATAATTATCTCACCCAGCCTCAGCAATGTCTACTTGAATCCCACGGCCTCTATGGATTCAGCGCGGTGCGAACCGAAGGATAGCCGTCGCGCGCCCGCCAACGCTTTGACGCCCTGCGAGCCAAAATGAAAGTGGTAGAGTAGCCCCGCCCAGTCACCCAGACGGGGCCCTCGCCAGATCCGAACATGGGTGCGCCTTCGGTCTGGGTCCGAAGACTCCCGAATGGGCCCTCAGAGCCAAATCCGAAGTGTAAGAAAACTGTAAGATGAGCCTTTCGAGCGGAAATGCCAGATGAGCTAACTCTTTGATTTGATTGGAGCTGGCGCTCGGAATTGAACCGAGGACCTGCGCATTACGAGTGCGCTGCTCTACCAGCTGAGCTACGCCAGCTCCAAGAAAACCGTTACACATGATAGACCATCCGTAGCATTCCAATCAACCGGAAATAACGACCTCGAAAACCCGACCTCGGCGCCTTGCCCAACCGTGGCACGCGGAGCCTTCGACCCCAGCCGCAACAGACCGCGCCTTCCGCCAGCGCTTCCGCACCACTCCCAACGTGTGGTATCCTTTCAGCCGTGTTCAGATTCCTGAAAGAAAAACGCCGCCGCGCTCTTCGCGAGAAGCCTTTCCCTGACCAGTGGGTCACGTGGCTGAACCACAACTTCCCGGTGTACACGCGCCTCTCAGAGCAAGACCGCAAGGAGCTCCACGGACACATTCATGTCCTCCTCAACGAGAAGCGTTTCGAAGGATGCGAGGACCTCGAGGTGACGGAAGAGATCCGTGTCACCGTGGCGGCGCAGGCGTGCCTGCTTCTCCTCCACCGCAAGACCGACTACTTCCCGTCGCTTCATTCGATCCTCATCTACCCGGAGGCCTACGTGGCGGAAACGGAAGAGGTGGACCCTTCGGGTGTGGTGACGGAGTTCGACGACGATCGGACGGGCGAAACCTGGGAGCAGGGGTCGCTCGTTCTTTCGTGGGACGACACACTCGAGGGAGGCCGGGATCTGGAGGACAGCTACAACGTCGTCCTGCACGAATTCACCCACCAGCTCGACCTCGAGAACGGCGAAATCGACGGTGTTCCCCGTCTCGACTCCAAGGAGCGATACGCTTCTTGGACAAGGGCTTTCAACGACGCCTTAAAGCGTTTTCAAAAGGAGGTCGAACGCGGGAAACCGACGCTCCTCGATCCCTACGGCGTCGACGACCCGGGGGAGTTTTTCGCTGTCGCTGTGGAGGGTTTCTTCGAGATGCCGGCGGATTTCAAACGGATCTATCCCGACGTGTACAACGAGCTGAGCGCTTACTTCCGGCAGGACCCCGCCGCGTGGTCGAGCGCAAACAACTGAACGCCCTACTTCTTCCCCAACAAACTCAACTGCCATATTTCCTGGTCCGACATGTTGAACATCGGTGACGCGGCGAGGAGACCCGTCTTTCCGATGCTTTTCTCCAGGTACTTGAGCTCGCGGAACTTCTCCTCGACCTCGGGCTCATCGGGCGTTTTGAAACCCGCCTCGCGCATGAGGAGGATCCCCTTGGCGCGGATCGAGAGCTCGAGGTGGAGTCGGAGCATGCAGAGCATATCGACGACGACCTCACCCGAGAACCGCGTACGAAGCGACTGGAAGTAATCCCCGATACGGGATTCGGTGACCCGCCCGGTCTGTATGATCTCGAGAAGCTCCGCGTCGGTATCGAAACGGACACCGAGCCAGCGCCGCGTGGCCTTCTCGCTCGCTCGAAAGACGACCCACACGAGCTGCGGTAAAATGACGATGATCCCGACCGTGGACAACACGGGCGAGAAGAAGAAGTGGTTGTAACCCGAGTGAAGCAGATACGCAGCGGTGAGCCCTGGTATGAACACGCCGACCGCGCCGAACCCGGCGCGATCGCGCATAGCGAGCGAATACTGATCGGAGAGCTGTTTGGAAATGATCCCCATGATCGCCGTCACACCGCCGTGCATGACGGCGGTTCCAAAACCGCGTATGAGCCAGACGAAGAGACTCAGGTGTGTGTAGTACTTGAAGTAGTAGATATTCTCGACGATGGCGAACCCGGCGCCGACGGCGAACCCGTAGATCGCGGCGTCCACCATGAACCCCACACGCCTTCGTCGTATGAGACCGATCAATAGACCCGCCTTCACCACCTCCTCGACGGCCGGTGCGACGTAGCGCGCAAAGAGCGTGGGATCCCTGACGACGGCGCCCAGGAGCCAGCTGTTGAACCAGAGACACGCGAAGGCCGACAGACTCCCGTAGAGGATCGCCAGAAGAACCGATCTGAACGTGACGAGCTTGAAGGAGTCGATCGCGATCAACACAAGCAAGAAGACGACGACGGGGATGAGACTCACCGAGAGGCTGACGATCGATTGGAGTGTCGACGACATCGAGGCTACCGCCCGCCGCTCGGCCGCTATTGGATCTTGAGAGAGATCATGAACTCGTCCCTGTACGGGGAATCCTTTTCCCACGCCCCGGCGTACCCGAGCGAAAACGTGGACGACATCGTCGAGAAGATGACGAGTTTGAAATCGACCTGCGCGCCTGCGTCGACGAGCGTCCTCCGTATCGGAAGGCTGTGAAAGTTCGTCGTGAGCCCCGTCGAAAAAAGCCGCAGGTGGGCCCAGTTGCAGTAGAGCGAAGGGACGCCGAATCGTTGGAACCGTTTGGGCGGCAGCGCCAACTCGACCATGAGCTTCCCGAACGTCGTCCCGCCCACCTCGTCGATCTGGACCCCCGGGAAACTTTCGTAGTCGCGGTACCGTTTGACCTCGCGGTAGTCCACCCAGTTGTTCCCAAAACCGCCAAAGAAAAAGTTGGCGAACGGTTCGGTTTCGTCGCCGTGCGAGTTGCCGGCGGCGCTTCGAACCCATATCGATGTGTGGTCGATGGGAGTGAGAAACCCGCAGTCGAGCGTCCCCGTGTAGCGAGGAATGTGGTTTTTGTTGACGTAATTGTCCACAGCCTCGAGACTCCAACGAACCCCTTTTTCCTCCTCGACGCCGCCGATCGTTTTCCCAAAAGACTTGAAATCGAGACCGGCCCCGTACGTGAGATACTCTTTGAAAGACGCGAGAACGTTCTGGTAATCGGGGAGCGTCTCCAGGTCGCCGTACCACGCAGCCCGGAGATTGTACTCGAGCTCTTTAGGTTTTTCGCTCACCAGAACACCCGTGTACGAGCCGCCGATCGAGTATCCTTTGCGCGCATATTTGGTGGGTCCGAAGAAGTCGTAGAAATCGGCGCGGTTGAGCGTCCCGGTGATCTCGAAGGGATACCGGTTGTAGCGGAGAAAGACGTGCGCCCTCTCGCTTTGCGGAAGGCTCTCGCTCGGCGAGTACGAGGCGGAGAGGTCGATCCCGTGGAGCCACATGGGGTCCATGAGACTCGCCCGAATCCCCCAGGCCACGCGGCTCTTGTAGTCCTCGACGATGGGGTACACCCAACCGAGACGGATGTTTTTCCACCCGGTGTAATCGCCCGGGACGAGCGCGGTGGAATCGATGTCGATCGATGAGGGCGGCGGGAGCTTCCACTCCTTGAGCACGGGATATTTCTCCACGATCGCCTGCCCGAGAAAACGGCTCGCGCTCACGTCCTCGATGGTCTTGTTCGCGATCATGACCGGTTTGAATCCATCCGATGTGTACCGGTACGCGATGAGCGAGTCTTCGGAAACGGGAACCGGTCTGAAGAACCCCGTCTCGCCGTTTGTGATCCACTCCATCTTTCGATTCTCGAAATCGTATCGTGTGACGTTCGAGACACCCGTAGAATACGTCGTCCCGAAGAGATATTTTCCATCGGGCGAGAACACGAAGTTCGCCGGCGAATAATTAGGGAATTCGTAGAGAACCTCGAAGGCGGTCTCCCCCACGAGGAGATCCGCAACCCTCATCCGTATGAGCTTCTGCCGGCCGGTCACTTCGATGAGAGTCCCCGTGACGTACTCGCCGTCGGGGGAAACGTCGATATCGAAAAGATCCCGTCCGTACGGAAGCGTGAGGAGTACGAACGCGTCCTTGTCGTAGGGCGGCGGGACCATGACGAGACTCGAGAACCCGTTGTGGTGCCGCATCCCCCACACCGACTTGTCGGCCTTGCTGAACGCGAGGTCCCCCATCCGTATGTCCTTTATGAGACGGCGGGACTTGCGCGTGCGAACATCGACGGAGTTGAGATCCCGCCAGTAGCGGCTGTTGTCCGTCGTGTAGAAAATCGTCTTCGCCGAGTCGTCGTAAGCGAGCGACGACACGTAGTACAGCGCCGGCGTGGGGATCTGGACGATCTTTCTGCTCTTCCACGTGTCTACGTCGACCGCGACCACGTGCGACATGGCCCCCGGATAGAGGACCGCGCTGTAGAGCTCGCGTGTCTGGGGGTCGAAGTAGGTCCGCGACACCGATCCGAGCGCCCGCTTGCTCAAGTCACGGTACGCGGTCACGGGGTACTGACGAATGGAGTCGAGGTTGGCCGTTTGCCACTGGTGCTCAAATTCGATCCAGCGCGCCCACTCGTCGTCGAGATCGCGCCCGTACACGTTTTCGAACTGTCTGCGGAAGTTTCGCTTGGATCCGTCGTTGCGGTTGAGCCACTGGAGAAGCTTCTCGGGTCCATATTCGTACACGAGGTAACTGACGAACCGCGTTCCGTAGAGATACGCCACCTGTCCCACCTGGAAGTCGACCGTCGTCCCTTCCGACTCGAGACCGACGACGTCCCAGAAAAACCCCTTTTCCGCCACCATGGCCCGGAACACCATCTCGTCGTAGCCGCCGATGACACGTCCGTAGCCGCCTGCCATCCACGTTTCCATGAAGACGGCCATCCCCTCGTGGTACCACCGAGGTGAGTACATTCTTGGCGACGTGAGATATCCGTATACCATCGACACGGGCGCCTCGGGGACCATCATCACTTTTCCAAAAAAGATCTTCCGGAAGAACTTGTCCGACGACGCCGCCTGGTCCGACGCGACGACGTGGAGGAGCTCGTGGCTCATCACCCAGTTGAGACGCTCGTTCGTGGGAGACGTCTCGTAGACCTGCTCGTAGGGCTCGATCCCGAGGATCAGGTAGTTCACGGGGAGCGACGTGGCGCCCGCATAACCGTAGTCCTCCAGGTCCCTCAGAATGACGGTCACCTTCTCGGTCGGCGTCCAACCGAACGTCCTCATGTGAAAACCGATCGAGTTCTCGAAACACCGTGCGAGATGCGGGATGACGTACGCGTGCTCATCGTCGTAGTAGATGAGACGCATGTGCTCCGTCTCCACGACTTTGAAATCGATCTGCGAGCGGGAAGACACGGATGAGAGAAGTATGAGAAGAAAGACGAACGCCGCACCAAGGCTTCGCTTCATGCGCTTCATTATAGACGAGCGAAAAACGGGATGCCACAGAAAACCTGTGGCACCCCGTTTTGTGAACACCTTCCCCCGACGCCGCGGTTATTCCGCGATTTTGACGCGTTCGAACACTTCGGCCCTCTCGACCGGTGTGAACCGATCGAACACCTCCGTCCGCTCGGCCGGTGTAAAGCGATACAACACCTTGACGCGTTCGGCTGGGTTCATCGCGTCGAACCGCGCCGCGGTGACGTTCAAACGCTCGAACACTTCGGTCCGCTCGGCCGGTGTGAACCGATCGAAGACCTCCGCCCGCTCCGCGACGTCCATCTTTTTGAACACGGCGCCCGCGACGTCGAAGCGCTGGTGGACGTACATCTTCTCGGCCGGCGTGAATTTATTGAAGACCTCCGCGCGTTCCGCAGGAGTCATCTTGCCGTAGGCGGATTCGTTGACGTTGAGCCTCAAGAACACTTTCGACCGCTCGGCCGGGGTCAGGCGGTCGAGAACTTCCGCGCGCTCGGCCGGATTCATGGCGTCGAACCGCGCGCTCACCGAGTTGACGCGATCGAGGACTTTCATCTTCTCGGCCGGAGTGAATCTGTCGAAGACCTCTGCTTTCTCGGCCATGTTCATGTCTTCGATCCGCTTGTTCTTCGGCGTCACCTGGCCGAACCGACGATCTAAGAACTCAGCCCGCTCGGCCGCTGTCAAGCGATCCAGAACCTCTGCCTTCTGGGCGACGTCCAGACGCCCCAGTCCCGTCGCGAACACGTTGAAGCGGCTGAAGACCTCCGCCCGCTCGGCGGGTGTGAACCGATCGAATACCTCCGCCCGCTCGGCCGGGCTCATCGACTCATAGCGTCCTTGAGCGATGTTGAAGCGGTTGAGAACCTCCGCGCGTTCGGCCGGTGTGAACCGATCGAACACCTCCGCCCGCTCGGCGGGGCTCATCGCCTCGTAACGCCCTTGTGTGACGTTGAAGCGGTTGAAGACCTCCGCCCGCTCGGCGGGTGTGAACCGATAGAAGACCTCCGCCCGCTGGGCGACATCCATCTTGCCGAGCACCCCGATGAACGGATTCACGCGCTCGAAGACTTCCGCACGTTCGGCGGGTGTCATTTTGTTGAAGACTTCCGCCCGCTCGGCCGGACTCATCGTCTCGTACCGCGCTTGCGCGACGTTGAAGCGCTTGAAGACCTCCGCCCGTTCGGCGGGTGTGAACCGATCGAACACCTCCGCCCGCTCGGCCGGGCTCATCGCCTCGTACCGCCCTTGCGTGACGATGAAACGGTCGAAGACCTCGGCGCGCTCAGCGGGGGTCATCTTATCGAGGACCTCGGCGCGTTCAGCCGGGCTCATCGCCTCATACCGCCCCTGGGCGACGTTGAAGCGCTTGAAGACCTCCGCCCGTTCGGCCGGTGTGAACCGATCGAATACCTCCGCCTTCTGGGCGGCCGTCATCTTACCGTACGCCGTCTCGAACGGGTTAAACCGCAGGAAGAAATCGGCCCGATCGGCCGGCGTCAGCCGTCCGAAAAGACCGGCCAGCTGCTCGTCCGACATCCACTCCGCCGACTCGCCCGCTTTCTGCCCGGCGAGCTTGACGTCCTCGGACTTGAGCTGGTCCGAACGATACCGGTCGGCCGTGCCGATCGCGCCCTCGAGCCCCTTCTCCTTCGGAGGAGAGTAGAAGAACGAGAAATAGGCGACCGCCACGATGGCGACGACCACAAACACACCGAGCAGACTTCTGCTTCGTCCACTCATGTCATACCCCCTTGGGTTAACGGGTTAGGATTGCCTCGTTTCTGGCTGCTGTATCAATTACCGACCAAAACGTGTGAAGTTGGCGCGAAATCTCACCGTTTTCCCGTCGTCCGCGTGGTCGCACGCGTGGGAAAGATCTTTTTCTCATAAAGGACGCTTCCCTGCGACATGACTCTCACCACCACCGGGGACTCGGGGTTTTTGTCGAGCGCAAACAAGAACTGATACGTCCCCCTGCCCTGATTTCGCACACGCACTTCGCCGTTTTGGACCGCGACCTGGTTCGAGGGATGGTCGGAGAGCTTGCCCACGGCAAACTTCAACGGCGTCCCCCCGTACACGAGAGCGACTTCGATCTCTTTTTCCGAGCTCACCTCGAGCTCGGAAAACACGCGAGAGTCGTCCCGGCGGACCGTGAGCGCGCCCGTTGCGTCCGGGACATCGATGTGGACCACGGGGCCGTTGTGACCGACGCTCTCTACGTTCATCGTGCCGTAAAACTGCGTGTTGTCGAGAGGCCCGGAGTTCCCCAACCCGGTCCGGATCAGGTGATAACCGAGAACTCCGATGAACGCCCCGGCCGCGGCGGCCGCTGCGAGCTTCCACGCCGGACGCGGCGTGAACAACGCGCCGAGCCGGTCGAGCACACCCGCTCGCCGGGCCCGCGGGGGTGTGGCGGTCTCGAGAGCACGAAGAATGCGTCCATGAAGCTCGGGAGGAGGATCGATCTCACCCACCTGACCGAAGAGGAGCGCCATCCGCCGAAGCTCCGCGAAATGCTCGCGCGCCCCGGGGTGGGTCTGCAGATGGGCGTTCAGAATCTCTCGGTCGCTGGGTGAGATCGTCTCGTCGATCTCGAGCCACATGAGTTCTTCGATTCTTGCGTCGATCATGGCGTGACCCCGTTATCCGACGATGCCTCTACGTTGGAGTATCTCTCTTAGCTGCTGCCTCGCGGTGAAGAGACGAGACTTGACGGTCTTCTCCGGAACCCGGAGAATGTCGCTGATCTCCCCGTACGAGAACCCCTGGTAGTGTCTCAAGGCAACGACGATGCGGTAGTCCGGCTTGAGTTCCCGCACCGCCGCCTGGAGATGCCGCCCGATTTCCTGATCGCCGTATTTCTCCTCCGGGTTTCTTCCCGGCACCGGGATCTTGGAATCCAATTCTTCGAAACGTTTGCGGTGGCTGATGATGTTGAGTGATTCGTTGACGAGGATCCGGTACATCCAGGGGAAAAAGCGCTGAGAGGTATCGAAGGTGGCGAGTCTTTCGTACGCCTTGACGAAAGCGGACTGGGTCGCTTCTATCGCATCTTCGGCGTCACCCAGAACCCGATACGCCGCGTTGTAGAGTTTCTTTTCGTACCTGTTCACCAGCACTTCGAACGCCTTTCGTTCGCCTGCCAAGCAGGCCTCGACGATCATCTCATCTCGGTCGCTTGACTCAACTACTGGGGACGAGTCGAAAAGTTGGTGACTATCTGAGGTTGCCCGCCGCTTTGTAGAACCCACGCCCGACCCCCGAAGACCGGCGCTGTTCGCCCCGGTCCAACGGCCGGGGCGAGAGGCCTCGAGGTGGGAGACACTACTCGATGTCGAAGATGCGGTCGAAACCGGCCATACGGAAGATCTCCCGGATGTGCCGGTTCATGTTGATGAGCTTAAGAGTATTGCCCGTTTCCACCATCCGTTTTTGAACACCGAGGAGCATGCCGAGCCCCGCGCTCGATATGTACTCCAATTGACCAAAATCAACGATACACGACGCCCCCAGACGATTCATCGCTTCCCGGGCGACTTCGATCTGCGACGCATCCAACCGTCCGATCAAATGCAGCCGATCACCCGTCTGCTGTGCCTCGAACATCTCAACGCTCCAATTTCTTGATGACCGTGACTTTCATTTGCCGGTTCTCGTACTCGTACTTGAGTTCGTCGACGATCGAACGGACGAGATACAACCCAAGCCCGCCTGCGCGCCGCTCCTCGATCAGCTGATCCACGCGCACCTTCGGGGCCTCTGCGGGATCCCAACGGTCGACGTCTTCGTCGACCAACTCGATACGCAGCCGCTCGTTGTCGACGTCCATCCGTATGCGTATGGGATGGCCCGCACCGGTGTTGTACTTGACCATGTTGGTAAACAATTCCTCGACAACGAGATTGATCGAATGACCGAGCGACTCTTCGATCCGATGGGCCGCCGCGAATCGCCCGGTGAAATCGAAAATCTCGCCGAGCGCTCGAAAATCTCGTTCGAACGATCTCTCCATTCGAGCTGGGCCACCCGGCGCCCATGATACACGGCTTTACATGACGGGACAAGGGTCAAACTCGCGAGGATCAAGAGGAACAATTTGCGGGGTCGGATGGACGGTCGGTGGCGCCCCAGGGGTGAATGCGAACGATTTGCGGAGCAGCGTGAAGAGTTTTCGACCCGTCGCGCGCGCGTCGCTCGGCCGCCTACTTCAAAACCGTGATCTTCCGGCTGAGGACAGTGCCGCTCGCACGCAACTCGACAAAGTAAATACCCGACGGCACCGCTCTCGACGCATCATCCCGCCCGTCCCATGTGACCGCCTGCGGCCCGGCGGGACGCTCCTCGTCGATGAGACCACGGACTCTCCGTCCCAGCGCGTCGTAGATCCTGAGGGTCACACGTGCATCGCCGGCGAGTGTGAAAGGGATCGTCGTCGCGGGGTTGAATGGGTTCGGGTAGGCCTCGCCCAGTGAAACGACCGAGCCCGCGGCGGGGGGATCTCCGATCCCCGTCTGTATGGGAAGGCTGAAGGTGATATCGGAAGGCGGGAGACCCACGTCGATCGGCGCGGTCGTGATCTCCTCGTTCGAAAAGACATCGTAAACACGTATCCCGGGGAGCGTCGGTGTCCGGTCGGAGACAAACAGCTCTCTCCACGGAGACACCTCTATATCGAGGAGGACGTAGCCGCCCGGAGCGTACAGTGTCCCGGTCTTCATCCCCGACGCCGCGTCGAAGGAGATCAGCACCGTGTTGAAGCTGGCGTCGTTCATGATGGCGTACCCATGTGTCCCCCGATCGATCTCGACATCCATGATATCGCCCCCGGCGGCCGTCTCAAGAAAGATGAACCCGTCGGAGTGAAGTGACACCGGATCGACCGCCTCCACTCCCCCATCCTTGAGACCCCAATACCCCGCACACGCGACGTAGAGCTTCCCCGTGTAGGGATCGAGCTGGATGTCGGAGTATGGGTTGGTGCCCGTGAGCAGGATGGATTGGACACCGGGGGCCACGGGGTCGGTGTCGAGGAGGGCGTTGGTCTGCGTGTCGATCACCGCCACGCGGCTTGCGCCCGCGGGCGGCCAGCCCGGTGTGTTCCGGTCGAGCCGCTGCACGGTGACGAAGACACGATTCCCGACGCGGCACATCATGTCGATCTCCGCCCGCCCATCGGCATCCGCGAGACCCGAGAGATCGATCGAACCCGTCTGTATCCCCTGTGACGGATCGACGATCCAGATCGTGTTCGTGTTGTAGCGTGTGACGTACGCTTTCGTCGGGCTGAGCACAACGATATCGTGGGGATCGGAACCGGCCCCCACCGAGAACTGCCGGACCGACGAGAACCCGTTCTGCGGATCGAGGATCTGTATGTTGTCGGCCCCCATCCGGTTTACGACGTAGATCAGCCCATTGTAGAAACGGGCCACGGCGTCGCTGTGGAGAGCCCTCACGTTATTGTCGTGCGAGTAGGACCCGTCGAGCCATACGACCGACGAGTTGCCCGTAATGTAGTCCGACGTGGTGACAAACGCGAAGTCGCTGGCGTCGGCCGACGCGGGCGTCAGTGATACGATCAGAAGCAGGACTGCGACACATACCCATGGGATCGAGAACCGTATGAACTTGTTCGTTCGCATGTCATCCTCCTCAGTTCTGATAGCTAGTGTCTATAGCTAGTGTCTATAGCTAGTGTTGGTAGCTAGTGTTTATAGCTAGTGTTTGTAGCTCAACGTGACGAAAAGGCTCCTCCCGGGAAGAGGAAAACCGCTGACGTCGCTCAGGCGGTTGTCGGTGATATTTCGCCCTTCGACGGTGAGCGCGGTTGCCATATCGAAGGGACTCCACCGCAGAGCGACGTTGTGTATATCCCTCGCGGGAATCTTCATCTGATTCGCAGGGTCGAGGTAGTTGGCCCCGATCCTCTGGTACTCGTACGAGAGCTTCCCCACCCGATGAATCACATCGAAGGAAAGGGCGAGATCGTGCCGCGGCCTACCCGCGAGCTCGTTCCCGTTGTAGTACGGAATGGGTCCCGTGTCTTTGCCGTCGAGATACGAGTAATTCCCCGCCAGACGCAGCCAGTCCGAGAAATGCGATGAGGCCGAGATTTCGAACCCCTTGATCCTCGCCGAACCGATATTCTGGGGGTGCGACGTATACTGCGAATTGGGGAAAAAGAGGATCAGGTTCTCGACCTGGTTGTCCAGGTAGACGACCTCGAAAAAGAGATTCCGCCACGGGCCTCCGCGGTCAAACGAAACGACCGCGCCGATGTCCCGGTTCACGCCGTCTTCGGGTTTGAGATCCGAACTTCCCGTGACGGACCCCGCGTTGCCGAAGAGCTCGAGAAAACTGGGCAGACGGTAGTGCTCGCCCCAGTTTCCCTTGACCGTGAGGAAGGGCGTGGGAAGCCAGCGAAAACCGTACTGGGGTGTGCGGCTGTCGCCGGCGACTTTTCCCTGCGGCTGCGGCGGCAGCCAGGGAAATCTCGGCGGGTCGTAGAACTCGCTCGTGTACGAGTGGAACCGCTCCGTGCAGGTCAGCACCAGATCGACGCGATGGAGAAAGAGATCCCCCGAGACCGCCGTCACGAACGACTCGCGTGTCCTGTCGGGGCCTTCGGTCGGTGTCGGGATATTCGATCTCGGGCGGAACCGCTCTTCTTTTCCCTCCCAAAACACTTCGAGGGTCACCGGTTGGAGGTCGAGCGACGATCTCAGGTTTACGCCCCAGGTCCTGAAATCGTTGTCGGTGTCCTGCTTGGCAAGACCGATCTCACCATCGGGATCGTGGAACTTCTCGTTTGCCGTCGAGTAGTACCCCCCTGCACACGCGGTGAGCCTTTTCGAGAAGAACGCGCCGTCGTCGAGCTTGAGATACGTGATCTGTCTCATCCTCTCGGTGTGAGCCGTCACGGACTGGTTGGAACCGATTCCTGGCACGCCGTTGTCGCGGAGGATCGTGTTGTGTCCGAGGGAAAGCTTTCCCACGAAGGGAGCGTCGACCTCCACGCGGCCCAACACATCGATTGTCTCCGAATCGTTGTTCGTGCGAACGGTCTCCTCGTCGTCCGTGAGGTTTTGCGGCGTGCCCTTGTCATCGAGGAAGAGAAAATCGCCTTGTGTGTCGAGATAGCTCCCGTGCAGGAACGCTCTCAGGGCCCCTGTGGATTGCCACAGCGACAGAACGTACCGCGACGTGTCGAACGAACCGCGCGAGGCGCGGGTTTCCAGGTGAAAAGAAGGCTCCGTTCCGTTCCATTTCCTCTCGTGGTCCGTCACGAGATTGATCACGCCGCCGATCGACGACGACCCGAGGTGCGGCGGAGAGAATCCTTTGTAGACCTCGATGCTCTCGATTCCATCCAGCGACAAATCCCCGAGGTTGGACACGCCGGTGTACGCATCGTTCAAGGGCATCCCGTCGAGATAGAGGTCCACCTGGTTCGACGAGGACCCGCGGATGGAAACCGTCGCGAAGCTCCCGAGCCCTCCGTACTGGCGAACGCGCACGCCGACCGTTTGTGAGAGGACCGACGAGAGGTCCTCCACGCGGTCCTTCCGCTCTTCGAGATCCAGCACGGCGACAAACCCGGAGCGCATGAACACTTCGTAGACGCCGCGGTTAATAGGAGTCGCTCGGACGACGATGGGGGGGAGGGTGTAGAGCGTGTCGCCGACGACAATCACGGGCGTACCCGTCTCCGCCTGGAGCGGGGACGAGACGAACGCGGCAAGGCCCGCCAACAGACAGACCCATGCCTCTCTACGGATGCTGTCGAACAGGGTTCTCTGGAGCCTCAATCATGCCCCTCCCTCTCGGCCTCGAAGAGGTGCCGGGTCGATCGGCTCTAGGCAGGTCTCCTGGCTTATGGCTCGAGCGCCCCCGCCCCCTTCCCAGCGTCTTCACACCAGTGGTATCGGGCGGGCGGCTCGCCAATCACAGTGGCGGGTCCGCGAGGGATTCTCACCCTCTTCCCTCTTCGCTCCTCGTGAGCACCTAGAGTGTTGTGATGGTGATTGCGATAGTAGGCGGGGTCGTTTTCGCTGTCAAGTCAAACGTGAAGAAAAATCAATCGCCGACGCGGCCGCTCGCTCCTTCCAGCGCGCGTGCTAGATGATGCCGTGCGCCTTCAAGGTGTCGATGAATTCTTCGACCGTCTCCCGGAGAATCGTTTCATAGTCTTGCCGCGTCTCGACCGCATCGATCGACTTGATGTATGGACCTTGCTCGTCGAGCAGGCTATCCAGCGCGTCCCGCACCACGGGCGTAAACTCCACTCCGTCCAGACCGGAGATGTATTCGTACCCCACGCCGAGCGAGCTCTTGAAACCATCCACCGTCAATCGCGTCGAGTCATTCTGCCCGAAGTGCACCGTGAGGCCGACATCCTCGTGGAAATCGATCCCGTGTGTTCCGAACGCGCTGGTGATGATCTGGCGGGCCTCGTTCTCGGTCACGAGCTTTGGCATGACCGGAGGCGGTCCGGTCGTGCCGGTCTCCTCGCATGCGCTGCTTTCCAGAAGCGCGAGCATGACGAGCGATACCGCCCCGCGTTTGACGAGCGACTTGGCGAGGACGGGCGCTTTCTCGCTGTACTGTTTCCGGGGATACTTGGCGATGGTGTAGCGCATCACGCGCCGGATTTCGAGCGGCTTCATCGTTCGCCTCACTGCACGCAGTCCTCGATATACGACGACATCGGGAATGTTCTCTCGTAAAACTTTCGCTTGAACAGGGGGACGTTGTCTTTCCAAAGCGTGTTGGCCAACCGATCGACGATGGGCATCAACATGCGCTCGTGCTCGCAAACGATCGGAGGAATCTCCCTCAGACTTCCCGTGGCGCGCCAGTTCACGCACCCGCAGTAGGTCGCGCACCGTCCATTGAGCGCGCAGCCGGCGCAAGATTGTTTTTCCGCGCGGTTCTCGTCCACATAGTAGCGGCGGCGGGGCTCGTCGAATCCGTGGAAGACGTCCCCGATCGCGTATTGTCGGTCCGCCGTCTCGTCCGAACCAATGAATTGCACACACGGATAGATGCGTCCCGAAGCGGCGATGGCGATCTGAGTGTTGGCCAGATCACAGAGATCTCCCGCCTCGTAAGGTTTCTGCGCCCAGGTCTTGATCCGCTCGTCGAACGGGCTGTAGTATATCTTTTTGCCGCTCGTCAGACTCTCATAGTAGAACTCGGCCAAACTTGAATACTCGCCTTTCAACGTCTTGATATCCCGGGCCTCCCACAGCGCCGAATAGTCGAGAGTCTGGAGGACGTACCGGAATCCCTTCGCGAAAAGGTCTTTGACACCCGCCGCTACGCACTCGGCCGTTTCGGGCACGACCACCGACACCGCAATCGTATAGGGGTTGAACCGAAGAGCTTCTTCGAGGTGTCTAACGGCCGCCTCGTACGACCCCCCTCCCTCCGCAAAACGCCGGCAACGATCGTGCTGTTCTTTGTTCCCGTCGACGCTGAGAACAAAACAAACCTCGTCAGCCTTGAGCCCGTCGAGGACGTCCTTTGTGAGAAGAGTCCCGTTGGTACTCATGCGAAATTTGATTCGCCGTCCATAGCGTTTCCGGCTGTACGCAACGACCTCCTTTATCAGGTCGATCTCCAGCAGGGGTTCGCCGCCAAAAAAAGTGACGATGCAGGAAAGGTCCGACGACTCATGCAGGAAATCGATTGCGCGCAAAGCCGTGTCGAGGTTCGCACTCTTGCGGATTTTTTCGCCGGAGTAACAGTAGCTGCAGCGGAGATTGCAGTTGTGGGTCAGGCAGAACGCGGAGTACTTGACACGCGACAGGTCCACGGCTTTCCAGTCTGGACAAGGGTCCTCTGTACGATGAGTGGTGCGCCCAGGAGGACTTGAACCCCCAGCCTTTTGGTCCGTAGCCAAACGCTCTATCCAATTGAGCTATGGGCGCACTCTGAAATACCGTTTAGCCCTGATCTGTGGTGCCGTAACCTCCAACATTCTACCCGCGGAGGGTCGTTTCGTCCATCGATTCGCGAAAACGCATCCTTTTTTCTTGCCGATCCGGTTCGGATTAATCGTCGTCGAGAGACAAGGACCGTGTCAGCGTCGGCCCGTCGGGAGGCGTGTCCGGAGGCGCGGCCTCCCCACCCGCAACCGGCGGCGCCGCGGTCTGAGGGGCCAGTTTTGCCGGCCGCTCGGCGTAGACTTCCTCAACCTCCGCCTGAACTCGAAGCCCGCCCACCGCACCGGCGATGGCATTGAAAATCCAGCCGCCGATCGTTACGAACACCGACCCCACCGCACCGTATGCCAGCGCGATGAGAGGTATCGCCAGAATCCCGAGAACAATCCCGATCGTCCCCAGACGCGGAATCGCCTCCCCGAAGATCGCGCTCTGTATCCCGCCGACCACGAGGAGAAAAAAACCATAGATGATCGCGAAGATCAACCCGATGACCGCGTAGATGTAGAACGCGAGCTTGAAGAGCGAGAAGAGCTCGATCCGCTTGATCTCGAAACGCGTCCGCAACCCAACCTCTTTCGTCTCTAAAAAAATGGCGGAGAGGGGGGGATTCGAACCCCCGGTGAAGTTTTACCCTCACAACCGCTTAGCAGGCGGCTGCCTTAAGCCATGCTCGGCCACCTCTCCAGCCGGTCATGATGGCGGAGGGCGGGGGACTCGAACCCCCATGGGCTTTCACCCGGCGGTTTTCAAGACCGCTGCCTTACCGATTAGGTCTAGCCCTCCGGCTCTTCAGTGAAAGCTGTCATCCTCCGTCGATCGTCCAGCGATTCGTTTCGCTATGATACCCCCCGGGGGTCGGTTTGGCAATGGTGTCTACTGAAGAAGAACCATTTTCTTCGTTGCCAGGAATCCGTCTTCTTTCAACTGATAGAAGTACACACCCGTCCCCACACCGTTTCCACGATCGTCACGGCTGTCCCATTCGCGCGTGTACCGGCCCGGCGGCAGCACCTCGTCGATCAGAGTTTTTACGAGAGCTCCTGTCACATCGTAGATCCTCAGTGTCACCCGCTGCGCCCTCCCAGCGGGGACATCGAAGACGAGCACGGTGGTCGGGTTGAACGGGTTCGGGTAGTTCTGGACCAGCATGGGCCGCACGGGCACAGGGCCCGCCGTCCCCCCGTCGCCGATCGCCGTCGGCGTCGGTACGGCAAACCCGATCTGACCATTCCGATGGACGTTCGCCTGGAACGTCGGCCATGGCGCCCGGTCGCTGTCGTATGCACCGTTCAAATCCCACACGTACACGCTTCCATCCCAACTTGCCACCACGAGATTCGTGCGACCGTCGCGATCCAGATCGCAGACAAACGGTGTGGCTCGAACGGCATCCCCTGTGGCCACGGGGAACCCGTCGATCTCGTGTCCGTTGACGTCGAACGCGTGGATCAAACGTGACTCATCGGCAAACACGATTTCGAGATTCCCATTCCCGTTGAGGTCGGCGACCGTGGGTGAGGCCTCGCTGTAGGAGGTCGATGCGACAATCGGCCAACCGGGGTAGTTGTTCCCCGCGTAGTCGAACACATAGAGCTTCGATACGGTCGCGTCCCACCCATAGGCGACGATCTCAAGCTTGCCGTCGTTGTTGAAATCGGCGAGCGCGGGCGACGATGTGAAATAGATGTCCCTGAGCCGGACCGTCTTCGGCCACCCGCTCGCCACGGTGCCGTCGTGATTCAAGACGTACACCTTGCCATACATTCCTTTTGACTGCGCTACGAGCTCGAGCATTCCATCACCATCGACATCTCCGACGGCGGGGCTCCCCGCACTCTCATCATTCATTTTGAACGGCCAGCCGGGCATGCGGGAACCGTCACCGTTGATGACATAGATGCTGTCGCTTCGCGTCGCGAGCACGATTTCGTCCTGGTGATCCCCGTCGAGATCGCAAAGAGACGGCGTCTGAAAATGGAACGATGCCGTCGGCGTCCGATACAGGATACCGTACGTCGCTGGGTTACCATCGCCGTCGCGAAATTCGGTGCCGTTCCCGCGCCACGCGTAGATGGCGCCACGCGTGTCGACCGCGATCACCTCGCAGAACCCGTCGCCATCGAGATCCCCCGCCGTCGGGGCCGCCCGGAAGTCTTTCTCGCCTGCCTGCGGCCATCCGGGCAGGAGGGCACCCGTGTAGTTGAAACAGTAGACTTTCTTTGTGTTGAGGTCCGCCGCCATGATGTCCAGACCCGGCGTATTGTCGAGGCTCGCAAGCCCCACCGCCGCGGTGAACGTGTTCCCCTGGACATTGAGAACGCCCCACGTCTGCGCGTTTCCGTCGCCGTCCACGAGCTCCGTAGCGTCGTGATGCCACGCATAGACGTAGGTGCTTCCCGACACGATCTCCAGATCGCCGTCGGCGTCGATATCTCCCACGACGGGCGAACTCGACGTGGGGCTCATTAACTCGATGGGCCACCCTGCGAGCTGGGGCGGGTTCGTGCTCGCCGTGTACTCGATGGAACGCGCGCTCTCATTCCCGGACCGGTCGATCGCCGTCACCACGTAGTAGTACCTCGTGCTCGGTTGTAACCCGAGATCCGTGAAAAGAACGTGGTCCACCGGATCGACCGAAGCCAACGGGTACGGCCCCCCCGAGACGAGCGAACGACGGACCCGGTATCTCGTCGCGTCGAGGCTCACGCTCTTCGTCCACGTGATCTCGATCCGGTCCACGCCCAGACTCGCGTCAAAGACAAGAGCCGTCGGAGGAAGCGGCACCCGCAGCTCGATCGTGTCCCGATACACCCGGCTGAAGAGATCCGTGATCGTCACCTCCACATCGTTCTCCCCGCTCACACTCATCTCCTTGATGTGGAACCCATCCACATTCTCCCCCTCCACAAACGACCCCAGGGCCGGGTAACTATCCGTCGAATCGTAGAAAACAAACATCCCCTCGAGATCGGCAATCTCCACGGAGAGATTCGTCGCGGCACCCGTCCCGTAGTTCTTGATCCCGTAGTAGAGCCGGAACTGTTCCCCCGCCTCGTTCACACCGTTCCCATTCCCTAGCGGCGCCCCATCGTTGATCCGTAGCGTCGTGAGCATAAGCTCCGGTGCGTGAACCTCCCTCTTGAACCGGTCGTTCCACTTCACCACTCCCCCCTCCTTCACCACCAACCGGAACTCCACCGCCCGCTCGTCCACGATCCCGCTGGCCAGCACCGCACGGACCGGGTCGCTCGCCGCCTTCGTCACTCCCACACCGATCGTCCCCACGCTCGCCGTGCTGTCCGGCACGCTCACCCACGGATCGCTGCACCGAAGAACCAGCGTCAC
>Ga0315275_10001875_pt1 | contig 18774 bp, 17 predicted proteins | sample YL17G03_0_MG_FD_205557 | JGI IMG/M metagenome (GOLD analysis project Ga0315275, IMG submission 205557) | Sediment microbial communities from Yellowstone Lake, YNP, Wyoming, USA - YL17G03_0 | ecosystem: Environmental > Aquatic > Freshwater > Lake > Sediment | place: USA: Wyoming | collected...
TTTATGATTTGATATTTTTGTTAATTTGTTTCATTACTCTATCATAAAAAAGGTTAGCTTGTCTATGTGTTTTCGCCATTACGTGTTTGCTGTCGATTTTAGCAGCATCCAATCCTTTTATTACAGCTGCATTCCTTGCTTTTAACAAAAGCGGTATAGACATTGCATTTTTTTCCATATACGACCTCAAAAGATCAAGTTTTATTTTTGAATTTATTTTATTATTTACCATCGGCGCATCCTTCCAAGCGTTAATTTCTCTTGATAGTTTTGATTCGTGTTCAGGATGCAATTTTCTTTCAATATGATGACCGATTTCATGAGCTAATATTGTTGGTGATGCTTTATCAGACGCTATTATCCTCTCAGGATTATTTCCGCTTTTTTGAACCTGATGGAATACATTTCCGCGTTGCAGTTCTTTTTTAATCATTGGCTTTTTAGATTGGTCTATTCCACCAACACGATCAATATCAGACCGATCGATTACCTGAATCTCCGGAGCACGCAGTTTAACAAAAGAGCGCGTATTAACACGCTCTTCGTTTTTAGATAGTTCTATGCCACGCTTTCCAGATGAGTTCATTATCCACCCGTCGACATTGGTGATCCACCACTCGATATCGCCCCACCCATCTCATCAGCGTAATCGCGTTTGACTATGATGGGAAGATCGGCTGACCCTTTAATAGAAACAATAGGTTTTGAAAGTTTGCAAAATCGCGCATCATAAGTTTTAATAAATGATAATTTGTTTAATTCAGAATTTCCGAATAGAAAGTTTTTAATTTTTTGTTCTATCAGGGTTGGGTGGGGCTTATCATATTCGTGCGTTATTGGTGTTGCAACAGGTCCTGTAATTTTTTCCCCACGAATGAATTTATTATTTTTCCATTTACCAATCCTGGTAAGGCGCTGAGTATTCTCGATTGCATTTCTAATCATTTTTCTCTGCAATACATCCGACTTTCCTACCTCGTACGACATTGGCTGTTGTTCAAATTTCTTATATCCAGACAGTGCCGATTCAACTTGTTTTACATCTTTATGACGCAAAGACTCTTTGGAATATGCCCCAACAACCTTAGCCTTGCGCAACCTATTTGCCATTCTGGTATAAGCTTCAGCGTCCCAAACGGTAGCTTCCTTTTTCATACCAACCCAATCATCAGGTAATTTAGATTTCTCTTGACCTGATTTTCTCTCACGCTCGGCTACTATCTCACCATCTTTCTTTTTATCTATGATCCAACCTTTATCAAGGATGTATCGTTTCTTTTCCTGAGGCTTATCCAGATGATTCGGATAAAAAGCATCAAACATTTCACGGGAGATATTCGTTTCCGATTCCTGCGAGAGCGGAAAGTGCTTAACGCCAAGACTGTACTTAATGGCCTTCCCAGGTTCCTCATAGGCTCTTATCCTCGCATAAGCTATGGTGTTATTATCCTTTTTAACTTCACGTAGAATGCCCTGCCTGATGACGACGGGCTTAATACCATCGACATCTTTGGGCAGGGCTTTTAAGATAAAGCGATCCTCGAGTTCTTTATGGACTTGTCCCGAAAGAGAATCGGACATATTAATTCCTATTTGTTTCAATCTAAATATTTGCGGGCATTTGGATCAAAGCCATGCCTCATACTAAACGGAGATAGTTTAATCCCCTTACTACGATAATATTTATTTTGTCCATGCATCGCACCAATTCCTAAACCGGTATAGGCACCCATCAGGCCACCAATAATCGCAGTTTCACCGATTGGAACTTTAAATTTTTTTGCCAATAAAGCCGCAGCAGCCGCTGATGGTAAAACTCCAATACCAGCACCCACAAGACCGCTTTTTAACATTGTTGTTTGGGCTTTTTTTGGATCTTCAGCTAGAGCTCTTAACATACCAGATTCAGATCTCCATTTATCTCCTGGATATAAATATTCTCCCTTCATTTTATCTGGTTTTTCTTTAGATATTTTTTCAATTTCATTTTCAAACGCTTCCGCTTTGATTTGTTCAAACATGTTCATAAAAACTCCTTTTTTCTTTCGTTTTATTTTTATATATAGTATGAGCAGCAATTCCAGCCAAAGTTGTGCCACCAATAGCCGCAGCGGCCAAACCAATATTTTTCAATTTTTTCAACCTCTCTCTATCATACTCATTTTTCACAAAGTTTTCCTGAAATTCACGATCTGTAGCAAATGGCATAGCGCCCCGACCAAGAGCTGCCTTATTACTGAAAATTTGAGATTGGGCTTTTCTCTTAACCCATTCTGTAGACATAGGTTTTGCAGCATTTGCCCTTAAATCAGCTTTTATCGCAGCTCTAATCAAAAGATTTTGGCTTAATGCTATTTTATCCATAACAACTCTTTATTAAAAGCGTTCTGATAAATCTGTTCAATTGTGTTCATATAGCACCTTCACCTCTTGTATAATATCCGGCAACACCAGCCGGCTTTTTGGGCTTATTGGCTTCCAAAAACGATTTCATGGTAGATGTTGCCGCCGGTTTATTTACTATCTTGCCAGCCACTCTTTTAGCAAGATAACGTTGAGTGGCAAGGTCTTTAATAGTTGGAGAAATATTGCCGGCAATCTTTTCGATTTCATCACTGAAAGCATCCGTGTAGATCTTTTCAAATAAATTCATACTCACCTCATCTCCCTTATGCGATTCGACATCTTTTGTTTTTCCCTATGCACCCACATTTCATTCCTACCTAAACTCTTGGCAATCTCTTTATTATTCAACTTTGACTTACCACCGTAACCAAACGTATGTTCAAAAATAACTTTCTGCGGGCCGGTAAGCTCCTGATAAAGATAATTACTCAATATTTTATCTTTTGATTCGCCGGTTGTCGAGTTTCCATAGAAATCGAATTCTGCCTTGCTGGCTGTGATTTCACCTTTCAACTCATCGAGCATACGAGCGACTTCTTTCCGATTCCAGCTCAATTCATCAGCCAGTTCATTGACGTTCGGTTCTCGCCCAAGCTGTTCAGTTAGGTTATCCTTAACGATGGTAAATGTCGATCGCTTCATCCCCCGGCTCTCGGGCACATGGCCTGACATAAGGCTCTCTGATGCCATTCTCTGAACCTTTTGAAGGCTATTATATACATGTGTAGTCGGTTGCGTACCTTTGGTTGGGTCGTACGTCTCAAACGCTTTTATAAGCTGTGTAGTGGCTTGGGCGCGTAGGGTTGCCGGCGGGAGGCCAGTTGTTTTGAATTTATTTACAAAACTGGTAATAACAGGTTGATAACGAGAACTCATTTGCATAAACAAGTTCGAATCGTGCGTATTCTGCCACTCTGCTATTGATTCTCTATCGTCCATTTATTATTTATTTTCTAACGCTTTTTCAGTTGCTATTCGTCTACCATAACGATATGGACCAACAAACGGAATCAGAATATTAGAAATTCCATGCTTTTCCTGTTTATCCATCTCAACATCACTTTTTGGACCCTTTTTATAACCAATTAATGCCGGAATAGCGCTTATAGGAAACCCTAGAACGGTACTTGCCAATTCAGATGTTTCTCCAGCAATTTTACTAATTTCATCAACAAATGCCTGGTTTTTAATTTGATCAAAAACAAATTTCTTCATAACGACCCTTTTCATTTTTTATTTTTATGTTCAATTATTGATTTTATTCCAGCTGTTGAGGCGCCGGCCAATAATCCAAGTGTGGCAAGCTGTCCTGCGGTTGTAATAGCACCAGCCGCACCAGATAAATGCTTAGCATTTTTTAAAGCTTGACCGAAATTTTTACCTTTTAAATATACGGTATATATGGGTTTATTAAACTTAGGTAATTTAACATTTTTTTTAATTTTAGACGGATCAATATTTCTATTAATATTCAATATGGGTACTTTGTTTTCTGATTTGAGCCAATCAATATAATTAGGTGATTCCTTTGCGCCCTGGTTAATTAATTTTTGTACTTTTCTACTACCAATAATATAACCGGGAACAAGTCCGGCCACACCACCAATCAAGGCTCCTCTACCCATATAATTTTTAATTCTATTTCCCTTTTCCTCACGAGATAATTCAGACGTTTTTTGCATATCTTTTTCTCTGGACATCGCTTTTCTTACACCATAAGCAATTAATGGAGCGGCTGGGGCTAATAAATAAGAAGAATTCATAGCTAACATTTTAGCTCCACCTCCTCTTGTCAATGCTCTTCCAAGACCGCCATACATTTTAGATAGTCCCCTAATACTCCTAGCAGACGCAATCCCTTCTTCTAAAATAGTAGGAGCTGTAATTCCTGCAGATATTAATGCATTTCTTTTTGCATCCTTATCATTTTTTGCGGTTGCCGTTAACAGTGTCCCTATACCAGAACCAGCCATACCAAGCGATCTAGAAGCATTATATATTCTATCAAGTTTCATTTTTTGTAAAACTTTAAAATTTCTATGGTGCCCAAGTTCGTGGCCCAATATCGCTGATTCATTTTCCAATATACCACCTTCACCGCCAGATAACATATGTACCCCAGGATCTATATCGCCAAATCTACCACCCATTATCTTTTGTTGGAATTTATTTAATTTTTCTGGTAAATAAAACGCCATACCCGCATGTGCACCTTGTGTATTTAAATGAACATTTGCATCAGTTGCCCCCAAATGATGCTTAACCTTATTAACAATAATAGAAGAATGAAATCGAGACTCACCACCAGCATTAAGATTTTGTTTTGTTACCAACGGCGCAACGGCCGTATTAAAAATCATGCGTGGTGTAGTGGCTGCACCAAACGCCAACAAAGATGTTTTAAGTTTATGCATTGAATTGTTATTATCTTTATTAATTTCAGCAGGTTCGGCGACAGATGATTTTTTTTCTAATTCATTACGCTTCGCTAATCCTGACAATGCCCCGATTGGAATACCAGCGACTGTTCCAACGGTTCCACCAATACTAGCGCCACCCAATGCGCTCCAAACCCTTGCATTATTTATATTTTTTCTGATATATTGTTTTAATTCTTTATTGTCGGGAATAGCGGGTCTTATCATTTCAATATCAAAGCCCAACGGTGTTTTTATAACATTTCTTCTACGATTCAAAAGCCTTCGCATAAATTCTTTTTTACCGCCAGAACGATTCATGATAAATGGGATAGCTGCAATACCCGCGGCCGCCCCCAACAATTCACCAACAGTACCACCAGTAATAAGCCCAGAAGCCGCCCCTCGAGAAACTTCGTGTTCAGCTGATTTATTCATATTTTACTCCGGTTTTGGCTCAGTCATCGGTATACCTTGACCAACACTTTTTACATCATTAATATACTTTCTGACTGCGTCTTTCCTTTCCTTAATGAAGGAGGTTACGGGCATTGTTTCCAATATACTACTGCAATCCCCCGGTCCTGTTATCATACCGTTAAATTCAGTTTTTAATTGATCTATATCATGACCATTATATAATGCAGTTGTGACACCAAAATATTCATTATAAATTGCATCATCGACAAAATTTTTCTGTTCACAAACGTATATCGTTTTCTTTTTACCGTTAACTTCTTTTTCTATTTTAACCGATAATCCTAATATTCCTTGGAAGAATGCATCGGCAGAACAAACATTCCTCGACGCGAATTTCATCGCTTCGGTATAATCATATAAGAGTTCTTTTCTTTTCGATCTTAAATTAATCGAGGCTTCGTGCATAGTGTCGTACATGAAATATTTTCCACCCTCAACACCAACCATAAAACTTTTCGTTTGCCCGAACACGTCACGATAAAATGATGCTATATGCTGTGGGTCATACTCTTTGTCAAGATACATTATATTTGATTCGCCATTTATCGCATCATTTTCAGTTATAGACAACAAATCTTTAGCGTATATATACTCTTTCGATAATGTTTGTTGTTTCAAATCATATACGTTATTATTTAATACCCTTTCGGTAGCTGCCAATGGTTCAGGAACATAATAAGAACGATCACGAACCACAGTGTCTTCAATCGGCTTTCCAAGATATTCAAAAGTTTTTGGGTCAACAGCCGCTGCTTTTCTATCAGTCGCCTTCATAAATAATGCATTACCGTTCATATCAATATCAACTGGTTCATCGATAAATCTTGCATTATTCATCACAACTGACGTCGAGGCTTCGGCGCCATTTGGTGCAATATATATCAGATGTCTGATTTGTTGAACCATGCCGATAACCGTTTTAGATGAATTTCCACCACCAGCTTCCTCATCATCTATGTACATTCCAGGAAACCCACACATCGGGTATGGGTTAAAAACCATATCGATTGTTACAACTCTTCCAGAATATTTTTCATTAAAAAATTTAAGAATAGCGTGCCTTTTAAGAGCAATCGTAACAGCGCTATCCTGTACATCAGTTGTAATTTGAATTTTTCTTAACTCAACGGCATCAAGTTTTTTCTTAACCTCTTCTTTATCTTTATCGGATATATTTTTTAAATTTGAAACGGCTTTTCTAATATTTTCCATATTAGATTTAGAATTTTTAAGATCCGATATTAACTTTTTAATTTCATCAGCCTTTTCTTTTGTTAATGTCCAATCAAGTTGTGATGCCGCCGCTTCATTTGCGGCTATATCGTATTCAACGTTGCCATAAGAAACACTAACACCTTTATATCTCTCCTCAAGCGTTAACGGCGGCTTATATCTACCACTCGTATCTGTTTTTTTTGTTTCTTCATAAATATCAAACAATGCATTTGGAACTTGTATTCTTATCTTTTCAATACCACTGGTATCATACGCCGATAAACTATCAAGCACTTCATAATAACCACGCGTTATATCGGCATCCATATCATATTGCCAAGAAACCCTATCACACATCGGGGGCAAGAATATATTAAAATTTGGAGGGGCTGTAAATTCGAATGACGGCAATAACATTGATTCATTCAAAACATATGGCGCCCCAAAATCAGAACCGTTACGTTCAATAAGAAATTTTGAAACATCTTCATCAATAGTATATTTGGCTGCCGGATTTGGATTTGTAATAGTATCTAATCCAACCGGTATTAATGACGGAGTGCTTGTCGCATATGTTTTCACTGAAAATAAAGCGGCGCATGACATTATGGCCGATTCGAGACTTACAAACATTGAATTATTCATCATGTAAGTTCCGACATTCAAACCAGCCGCTTGCCTATCCCAAAAATTATAACCTGCTTTATTTGCCGGTATATAAAAACGTTTATCAGCCCTGATGCGCTTATTAAGAAATGCTCCTAATGATGTACCTCCAGCCGCTTCAACCCACATACCCCTTACAACAGCATCAAGAAAAAATCCACATTTAGCTTTTCCACGTTCATCGGTATGAAGGACATTACCATAAGTACCATTTGGATAATCACCTTCTTTTTGAGTAGCGGCATCACCATAAGCTGTTCCGGCGATTAATCTTAAAGTTTGATCTAAAGGACAAAGTATATCTTCATATTCACGAGGCTTAAACCCTCCAGCACTTTGTGTTGAATCATTTATACCAGGAACAACAATCCTATCAAAAATCCCCTGCATACTATAAAGATTTGTAGCAGTAAGCTTATTGCCAGCAATATATGAAATCGCGGCAGGTGCCTTACGAATATCCATTCTGAAATCACGACATACAATAGTGATCATCCTACCCTCAGTGGCACTATCATCTTTTACAATACTAGAATAATATCCATCAAACATTAACCGCCATCCTATTTTTCTATTTCCCGGCGGTGTCCAATCCTTATAAAAAATTTGAATGGCCGTTTTGGGTTTCAAATTATATATCGCCTTGGTGGCAAACATGTTTATACTTGCCTCGACACCGTTAGGCGTACACATAATATTGGCACTTTTGAAAGGAGTAAGGATTCCTTCCATATACATTCTAAAATTTAAACTATAACCTTGACTCATTATAAACCTTTAATCTCAACCAGTGTGTTTAATATAGCCCTCTCTTCATCCGTTAAATGTCTATCCAAATTAAGAATTTCAGTTTTTTTAGCATCAATGGAAGTGTATGTTTCATTTTGCCCATTATCTGAACTATCATCAGTATTAACTTCCTGAGCCAATCCGATTGGTGGTTTTATTAACGCAAGTTTCTCAGAATAAAAGCGATTGAAATTTGATAATCCATTAAACTGTTGTTCAAACGACCCATCGGGTTTTTGAATGTAATTATTTCGAATCCATGAAACGCCTTTAACAAGCAATGTTAGTTGAAATTCCTTAACAGCCGGTGTAAATGCATTATGCGTCACACTTACATTCAATAAAAATCCGTCAATGATTTGTCCGGATATCAACATTTTAAGTTGCATACCCCTTTCAACACATTTTCTTCCTGATAAATATTCTTCGTATGCGGTTATAAATTCCTGATAATAAGGGTACTCTTGTGTGTCAAGAAATGATCCACTTATCCTATAAATATTCGGAGTATTTCCAAAAAGAAAGACGTTCCATTTTGCACCAAAATTCATATGAATTTTTGAAATCTGATCATGAGTTTCAACCATATTACTGACAGAAAAATTATTAAATACACCATAATAATCATTAATTTTATCAAGTTTAAATTTAGCGACAGAACCCTTCGGTGATTGTGGAAATCCCTGAACATCTGATGCTATTGATCCTTTTATCAATGGAAATATTGTTTCAGTTAAATTGCTTAAATAATCCATTTGAGTACTAACCGCTCCAGTAGCTGATGTAACCATTTCATAATTAACATCGGATTTTGACGATGTGTAAAGTAATATCGTGGCCACCGAATCATCATGTTCTCTCAATCCTGAGAATACAGGGCGTATATCAGAATACTTACTAAGGCTGTCAATAGGTTCTGTTACACCCATACTATTCTCCTTTTACATTACCCAACGATTCGACCAATAATTAAGTACCGGAGCATGAACAACGGTATCTATTGATTTGTTAGAATCCGGTCTTACTGAAGATTGTAATAGCATCATTTTCTCGGCCATTATACTTGCTTCAGCCGCCGTTTTATTAGCTCCGATAATTTGTTGGCCCTCTTTAGATGTGTAATATTTTACTATCCCCTTAACATCCGTAATCGATCTAACCCTTGCAAGTTCCTGATCTAAAAAAGCCATTCTTGCCGCGGCTGGATCAGCCTGATGTTCACCTCTATTTGCGGTATTAATCTTATTAAAAAGCGCTCCTGGAATTTTATATAGACTTTCTATTTCAGAAAACGGCATACCATATTTTATCGACAATTCCGTTTTTGCATCTTTTGTAAGACCACCCTTGCCCCCAGACATCATGTAATTCATTGCAGATTGATTTTTAAGATCACCCATCCATGTAATACCCTGTGCCGCCATCCTTGATTTGGCGTCACCATACCGCTCTACGGTTCTTTTATACAAAGCCCCCATGTATTTCATGTCTTCGGCATAACCAGTTCCTGATACACCACCAATATCCTGTCTTATTAAACCGGCTTTTTGATAATACGCTATTTGTTCGGATGTGGCTCCTTGAAAGGTTTTATAAACAGATTCGAATTGTTCTAACGGATCGGTTTTATCAATTCCGAGAACGTTTTTAATCTTTTTATTTTTAAAATACGTTCCTAATTCAGCCCCAAGCCTTCCACCGGTGGCTATATTGGCATAAGCGGCAACCCCGACAATGGGAATAAGTCCCATTCCAAGATCAGCCAAAATTGATTTAAAAGGTGATGAGCGCCATTTATTGGTGCGTTGATTAGAACTGGTACCAAAATACGATTTAATTTGGGTAGAGGCCATTGCCCTTTCTGTTTGTAAATCAACGGGTGTACCGGCTGGAATATTTGTATCAATCCCGCCATACTTAGCCTGCATTTTAGCGGAACCTTCCGCCATTACCGCCATTCCTATATCCATTTCTTTTTGACTAAGTTGTTTTTGTCTTGGACCAACCAGTGTCATCATTCGCGTATATTTAAATCGATCTTGAAAATTCATTCCCCTCGCCATTGATTGCGCATACGATAAATCGGCGGCTCGTCCTTGATTATCCCGATAATAACTTTCCCAAGTAGCCATACCATCGGATGCTTTTTTGTTCATTGTTTCAACATGTTTAGTGGCTTGAGTCAAAACATTCCAGGCGGCCCTTGTGGGGTTAGCCATTATATTATTCCATTGAGGTGAAAATTTTTGCACACCCATTATGCCAAGCATCATTGGGTCATTGAATATTTCCTGAGACCTTTTATTACCTCCTGTTCGTAAAGTTTGAATGAAAAATTCAGTTCTATCCCTATCCAATCTACCCATTCTATCTTCAAGACTTATTCCATATTCTTTTTTAATATCAAGAGTAGAAATGTTACCAAGAGATTCTTGATATGATTTACTTTTTCTAGCATACCTTGCAACATCCGCTTCTCCAACATTAAGATCCATACCATAAAGATTTCTATAACCTTCACCTACATTTCCAACATTCCCCCTCTTCCATATTCCGGTTTTAATAATCGGAGATAACGCTCTTTCAACCAACGTTCCAGCTGTCCACGCAGTCTGACGTGATAAACTTCTATATCCGGTTTGAAGGGCGCCAATTGCATCAGAAGTTCCAACTACCGATTTTGCTCCAAAATCAATAAGTCCACCAAACATTGCACGCTCTGATAATCTTAATGCACGATGCAAATCATTTTCAGGAACTATTTTAGAACGCGCTTCGGCCATTGCGGACCGTCTCTCTATATCGAAAGAGCCATAAGGTTTTGGAGCTCTTATATAATCAGCAATAACGTTTTGAAATCTTAAATCATTAGGAGTACCCATTACTTTGGATATTTCAGTAGCAAAAGCTTGCGTCTGTTCCTCGGGGCCACCCCTTCTATTTGCCCCCCAAGCCGCAAATTCCGCTTGAAACAAACGTGGTATATATTCAGGGTTGCTAGTAGCAAGAGAGTTTAAAAATTCACCTTTACGCCTTTCAAATAAAGCCATTGTTCCGGCAGTATGAAATTTATTAGCAGTTGCGGCAGCGCCCATATTTATTTGATAACCGGTGAGTTGACCACCCAAAAGTTGATCAAGTTTTTTTGTGTCTATCTTACCTTTTTCATCCATAGCGTAAGCCACAACCCTGCTTCCTATTCCTGATTGAAGCGCCGCCATTTGAGCCTGCGCTATCGTAGAACCGGCTTGAGCCACACCACCAGCCATCTGAATAGTTCTGCTCGCAGCCTCGCCTCCTCTCGCAAGGGCCCCTGCAAAGGCTGCACCGGTCTGATACATTGAAGCGCCGGCAGCGGCAGACCACGGTGTACCCTGGACAGCGTTAGCCCCCGCCGCACCTATCTGCAACATGTTTTGCGTTCCGAGACCCGTAATCCTGTTATAAGCTGATGCGTTTATTATACCCGCCTGAATCTGCCCCATCGTACCAAAACCTTGTTGTTGCATCTCTTTTATAACAGCTAAACCACCCTCTTTGGTAGTCTTAAGCGTCTTGACAACCATCTCGGTTGTTTCAAGCAATTCTTTAAAATTTCTTTGAAATGTTTGCATGTCACCTGACGCCATGCCTCTACCCTTGCTGGTCAGCATATCGTTCGATAATGCAGTTTTAAGCACATCCATTTGTTGATTCGGATTGAAGAATTGATTCCTTTGAAACGCTGAACTCATAAGGTTTCGACCAAGTTGAGTCGCGGTTCCATAACCCATATTCGACATACCGATATTATCACGATACTGTTCAATATCGGCAGCCATTGATTGCATAACCCTTTGTCGTGCTAATGTGTTTTGAATACCTTTATTTATGAAGTACACAGGGGCGGCGGAAAGAGCCATAGGAGCTAAAAATCCACCAACAAGACCACCTGATACCCCTACAGCCTCAAGACCAGCCGAACCTAAAGAAAAAGCCCCTTGAGTTAAGGTTGTTCCGGCTACAGCTGAAGAAAAAGCGAATCTGCTCATTTCAGCTTGTCTTCGAAAAAATCTATTATCAGGCTGATTTGGTCCAACACCATACTGAAAATTTTCACTCCCCATTACCTTATTAGATTGGTATTGTGCCATTCTCGATTGTGGATTAGTAAGATTCTGTTGGTATTGAGATATCATCTGATACCTCATCATATCTTGAAAATTAGAGCCAGCACCGTTATCAGTCTGATAGGTTTGATCCGGCATTATCACCTCTCGAGTATAGAGGCCTACACCCCTGCTATATATTTAATATAAAATAAAACAAGGGTGAAGGTTCAATTCCTTACACCCTTAATTATATGTTCTGAGCTTAAAAAAGCCAATTTAATTCATGCTATGCTTTATAGCCGGGTTACATTCGGCTTTAATCAAACATGATTCCGATGACATATCAATGGCTTTTCTCCACAAGGTAACCATTTCCTGGTAGGTCATTTTAACCACATAATCATCACCGGTCGTGGTAAATAAGAAGCATTCTTCATCGACCGGCCCTCGCATAATACACTGAATGCAATCGATGGCGAGAGTCATTTCGGTGTATGCGACATCTTCTTTATTCAGAAGTTCGTTACTTGTATTGGTCTTTATTAAAATCTCAATCAGCATTTTATTTTTCAATCTCTTTAGGGGTTACCGGTATCGACTTCATAGCCCTTACCCCAGGCATTAAAGGGTAGATGGCTTCACGAACACTTTTGGGTGTCGAGTCGTCTATCTTGACCATGCATTTACCAGCCGGGTCCCAAATATATGTTCCGGTCTTGATGCCGGAAGATTTTTTGCCGAAGATATTTTCAAAATTGCTACCGTATCTCGTCGTGTCGACATTCTGATTAATGTTCTTCGCGTTCATAGTGCATAAACCCCTATTTTTGCTGGAGAATTACCTTCTTCTTTTATTACAATTGTCACGATTTCATGAGTCACCGTACCAGCCATCTCGTCTACAAAGTTTGATATCCCGCGCAGTGTTTCATAATTAACATTCAACAAAGGGACGGTTATCCTTATACCGTCAACCTCTTGAATTACTCTATTTTTATCCATAAAATGCCCATGCCTACCAGGTATTAAATCAAACACCGGATCGTTTATTATATTCTTTTCAACGACATAAAATTTTGCACTATCAACATCATATCTATCCATAAACCCCTTCTTTTTGTTCATAAAACACGCTTGTTCATTATTTTTGAACAATTCATTTTCCATCATCCTCTTCAGGTTCATTTGAAAGTTTTTCAAGATACTCCATAGCTAATATTAATTCTTGTGTTGCCTTCGGCAATGGACACCATGATGGTTGATTTTCATTATCAATCAAACACTTCTCGTCTCCATAACATTCCCTATTATTCATTAAACCACAGCATGATACCGCTCTGAGACTAAGCCATATGTACTTACAATCCTCACAATTATCAATGGTGAGCATCTTCGATTCAAACGTAATTTTTTTAGTCTCAGGAGGTTCTGGAGACGGAGATGCGCTTTCTGAAGCACTTTCTGTTGGTTCAGCAATACCATAGTCGAATGAATATGTGGGAGGTGAACCTTCTGTTGGTCTCGCTTCATTTTTTTGTATTGAATGTTTAATAAAATTTAATACCAAATAGATAGCGATGAAAAACGCGAAGAAAAGAGAAAGTACCACAATAAGATGATTAAAACTCACCAGGTACCCCCGTATTTTTTGGCTTTTATAGGTTTAACTCTTAACTCAACATTCTGTAATTTCTTCATGTGTTCCTGGGCTTTCTTGATATAATTCAGATCATCCCCTCGATTTTCCGGGAAAATCAATCCTTTAAACTGATTTACCGCCTTCTGAGCGCTTGCAGGATCCACCACCGCAAAGATTGGCCCTAAAAATTCTATACCTCTTTGCCGAGTGAAGGCATTTATCGCTAAAGCCTCGTGTATAGAACCAAACTCAAATTTTTTCCCTTCATAAATAAATTGAGCTCTGGCTATACCGGTAGTGGTCCTTAAGATTTTGGGAGCATTTTCTTTTCGCTCATTATGTTCAACATTTTAACATCAAACTTGTATTTTTCATCGCTAATAAAATCTATGAGTGGCGCCGGCATCCTCCTTACGATCGTTGCCCTTTTTAAAAGAGCTTTTTTGACACTTAATTTAAGATCTTCAGCCTGTTTTAAATCACCAGAACTATAAAGGTTACCCAATTGCATGATAGCTTTCTTTAGCGTGTTGATCTGTATAATGGGCTCAGAGGCTATATCTTTTCCATCCACCCCACGATATGATAGGGCTATGAATAAAGAATTTCTAAGCGCTTTAATAGAGCTATCAGGCATATCTATCGTGCCATCAGCATTTTGTTTAACCGATCTCATCTTATCAAATGCCATTTCATCGATAAAATTGAGTTCTTCACCATTCGTTGAACAGATGGCAAACTTTCTCCCCGGGAAACGAGACATTTCTATATTCGTTTCAGCATAACCGTTGAAAATGAGTTGTTCGGCTAACTCGAGGTCTTCCTTGCTTATTTTCATGAAATCTTCATCTTCTTTAGCCATCTCAGCTTCCGCGGCAGCATTAATAGAATCAATATCTTTCTCTGATTGATCCTTTTCAGTTTTCGGTTTTGCAACGTTTCTCATCATCTCATCTTGAATCTTGAAAGGGTCAGGAAAATCTTCTTTGAGGGTTTTTGGTGGTAATGTCTTTTCTGGCGGAGTACCTGTAGACTTTGCCTTTTCTGAATCAGATTTAGGTGTTGGTGGCCGGCTGGACTTATCAAACAAACCCGGTGTCATTGGGGTAGCCCTTCTTTGATCTGTAGACTGTTCTGGCATTGATCCTCCTTTTGATTGAATATTCATAAATAATATAACATTAGTATGTAAAAAATGCAACATTAAAATATTATAAGGTGTTTTTTGAATTGCATGAAATTAAGTACCGAAAGTAAAAAATATATTTTTCACCGAGTGTGTGAAAAGGTATTTATATTTCCTGTTATGTAGGGTTTTAAAATTTAATATGTGTGTGTATAATTATTTTTTTTTTTTTTCTATCCTCGGTGAAAAAGTATATATTATCTATATACTTTACTTTATGAATATTATATATATTATTGATAGATAGATAGATAGATATATATTATATATATATATTTACATAGCAAAAATCGTGCCAATATAACCTATTGATTTTAAACAATTTAAAAATTTGATTTTGTTGACCAAATGTTACATTTCATGTTCGATTGGGCTTACAAAGATGACACAAACCATCGTTAAATTTTTCACAATGACCCAAAGTGTAACATCTGGTAAAATAGAATTAAGAAAATCTCAGCTTGACAACATGCACTATAGTTGAAGTCCTTTAAATTTCCTTAAACGATTAACCAATTTTGATTCTATTTAATAACTGATAGGAACAGTAACATTTGGTTAACAAAAAAGTGACGTTTTTTTACAAATTTGGAGGTTTATGAAAAACATGTTTTTTTTACTTAACAAAAAAAGGTCGTTAAATAAAACGACTATTACCCAAAAAGACATTAGAAATCAAGCCAAGTCTTCATTCAAAGATTTATTGAAAACAAAGAAAGATTGTATAAAACTTTTTGGTATTATAGATGAAAACCGTAGCCAGCACATACAAGAATTTTTCAAATCAGGAACGTTAATACCTCAAGTTGTAGTTGATATGATAAAATTTAATGAGTCAATTTTAGACACTGAAGAGTTTAAAGCTCAATGTATTTTCAAGTCATGTATTGAAAAAATACTTAATAAAAGAATATCGTTTGCTGATTTTAATGTATTATTTAAAGCTTTAGCCAATGCATCTTTAATCAAATATGACAAAAAACCGTGGGGTATTGAAACAAAAATACTTAAAAATTTCGATATAGATAAGTCTATATTGACAGAAAATATGAAAAATAAAATGTACGCTCTTGATGAATTTATACTGGCTATGGATATAATAAACTCGATGTGTTGTGACTTAAGGCCGGCCAGTGATGGCTTTAACAATTACGAATCGTATTATAATTATGTTCTTGAAGAGGTGAGAAAGGTAATAAAACAACTTCAAGATAAGAATCTTTATAGCTATCATAATGAGGATAGATTCGCCGTTTTATTAATATCATCAAGGCATAATATGCCGATGCAGGATGTATTCTATACGAATATACCGTCTGAAGAAAATAGTTTAACGAGCAAAATAAAAACTGAGGACCTCAGAGAAGTTCAAGAAGGATTATTAAATATGATGATTTTTGAAAACGATGATTAAGAAAGGGGTTCGGTGTGGATGTTTATTTTCCAATACGTGATAAAAACAATAACCCATCATATAGGGAATATCAAAGAGAAGCTATTGTTGAGGCCTGGAACCATCTTAAATACAACAAATTTGTTGGGATCAATGGTCCTGTAGGTAGCGGTAAATCAGCCATCAATGTTACGCTGGCTCGTTTAATTGATGATGACCCGTCTGCCTATCTCACCCCATTAGTTCACCTTCAAGACCAGATTATAAACGAAAACTGGCCAGGTATGAGTTCTGTAAAAGGTAAAGGTAATTATTTATGTGCTCACGCCCAACTGGATGAAAACAATGAAAGGTTTGTCGCATGTGATGAGGAAGGTGAATTTGGAACTCCGTGCAGCAATAGTGATGGGTTTTACCGTGTAGAAACAACAGACATGAAAACCATTGGTGATGAAATAGATAAACTTAATGATAGATATAAAAATTTTCCAGCAAAATTATCATCGATGACATCGTTTAAGTCATCAGATGAATTTGATAATTTTATAAAATATGTTCAAGATATATTCGACGCTGAATACGAAAAAATGTTATTATCCAATAAAGAAAATGCAAAACATAAAAGTGCTTTAGGGGAAGCTTGTTGTCAATTGCATCCGATAGAATGTCCGGTAAAATCAAGCAAGCTTAAAGCAAAATTTTCTAAGATAGCCGTCATGAACCCAGACGTTCTTTATTATATTAATTTATCACCCAAAAGTGTTTTTAGAAATTTGCCGATGATGATTATCGATGAGTGTCATGATCTGGAAGGTGTTGTAGGTAGATTGTTTAAAGTGCGACTGCCTATAGACACGTTAAGTGAAATATTTAATCTTGATTTTACCGAAATGAAAGAGGTTAAAACCGAGGAAGAAATATTTATAGCTTTTTGTAAAATATGCAATACAAGGGTAGAACCGTTATGCGCAATAGGGAAGGTATTGTTAAAAATACAAACACTGCTTACCGTCACAAATTACGATTCTTTATTTAATATTCAATCACAAACGGATATGGTAAACGATTTCGTGAAGCCTATGCTTGAATTCTTTCAGGAAAAAGATAAAAATTGGGAATATCCTTTAATAGATTTGCTTAATGAGATATTCTCAGGACAAGATATTTATGATATCAAATATGGTCCATGTCAAAAATTTGCATCATCGGTAAGAAAATATTTTAATGAACTTTGTGATGAATTTGATTGTCCCAGACTGTTTCTGGGATTTAAGGAAACGCTGGAACATTTTCAAAAATTTATTCCACCAGCATATATTCAGGATAAATTTTTTACATATTGTAAAAGAAAAGCTAAGAGTCTTAAAATGGAATTGAAGGAGGTTCAAAAAACAGAATCGATATTTAGGATATACGCTTATGAATTAAATTTAATATTGAAGAATTTGCATAGAATGCTTATACGAATATCGGCTATGGATAAAATGAAAGAGGATAAAAGTGTATATATAATATCCAAATTGTCGGAATCAAAACGGAATGCTTGCAGTGAAATGCCATATCTTCTTAAATATTTTGATCAAAACGATTATAGAATAACTGAACAATTAATAGATATAGTTCCTTTAAATACGGGAAGAATAATTAAGTGTGTATTTTATTCACGGGCTGAAAAGGTTGTATTATCATCCGGTACATGGGTTAATCCAACAAGTCTTTGTAATACTTATGGTCTTCCTGAAGATTGCAAGATCATTAATATTAAATCGACGTTTCCTGTAGAAAACAGACCGATCTATGTAATTCAGGATAATACATATCCAAACTTTAGTGAAGTGGATGATGAAAAAACTTACTTATATAAAACGTGTGAAGGTATCAATCATTATTTATCAAAATTAAAATTTGTCATAGATTATGCGAGGGGATATGTTTGGCATAAACATAACAAATTTTCTAATGTTATAGTACACGCGCATACTTATGAAATCGTAAGAGCGATAGCAAAATATTCCAATTGGCTTGATGACGGATGTATCTTCCAGTTGAAGGATGGTGAAGGTTATGTTAAAAATGATCATACAGGAAAGATATATAACCCTGTTAAAAAAAGTGATATTTTGGATTTTATTGGATCAAAGGAAGATAAGGGTTATACATTAATTACACCTTCAATGTCGGAAGGTGTTGATTTTAAATATGACCTTGCCAGAATTCAAATAATTTTAAAAAGACCAACACCAAATATGGGTGATCCATATATAAAAGCAAAAATTCATGGTAGTTTATTCGCCGGATTAAAACCGGATAAATCATATTTTGATTCATTTGTTTATACAACATTGGTTCAGCAGTATGGCCGTATAATAAGAGCCAAAGATGATTGGGGTTATACTATTATTATGGATCAATCAATTGTTGAGCCAATCAGTAAATTATTGATGCGACATAATAAAATCGGAAGAAAAAAAATGAATATAGATTACTTCTTG
>Ga0315275_10001876_pt1 | contig 18770 bp, 12 predicted proteins | sample YL17G03_0_MG_FD_205557 | JGI IMG/M metagenome (GOLD analysis project Ga0315275, IMG submission 205557) | Sediment microbial communities from Yellowstone Lake, YNP, Wyoming, USA - YL17G03_0 | ecosystem: Environmental > Aquatic > Freshwater > Lake > Sediment | place: USA: Wyoming | collected...
AGCATATAGATGAGGAGCTGTGTTCTTCCCACGGCAAACGCCGGGATGATCACCTTGCCGTGCCGCTCGATCGTACGGTTGATGATTCCCGCGAGCTCTTCTTCCGCGCCCGACGGATCCTCATGATCCCTGTTGCCGTACGTGCTCTCGATGATGAGCACATCGAGATCCTCGACCGGGACGGGGTCGCGGATGATGGGCATGTCTTTGCGGCCGAGGTCGCCGCTGAACCCCACGCGGAGCCGCCGGGCGTTTTCCTCGACCTCGAGGAGGATGCAGGCGGACCCGAGGATGTGGCCCGCGTCCCGAAACGTCGCCGTCACTCCCGGGGCCACGGGAAAAGGCTTTTCGTACTGGACGCCCACGAAATGCCCGAGAGCTTCTTCGGCGTCGTCGATCGTGTAGAGCGGTTCGACGGGCGCTTCGTGTTTTGACGCGCGGATTTTGTTTACCCACTCCACGTCTTTTTCGTTGAGATACGCGCTGTCCCGAAGGAGGATCTGACACAGTCCCACCGTCGCCGAGGTGGTGAATATCCTTTTTGCGTACCCGTTCTTGCAGAGGTTCGGGATGTTCCCAGCGTGATCGATGTGCGCGTGCGAGAGGAGGAGAGCGTCGACATCCGCCGGATCGTATTCGAAGGTGAGGTTCTTCTCGTACGTGTCGCCCCGGCGGCCCTGAAAGAGGCCGCATTCGAGGAGGATCTTTTTGCCGTTGACCGACAACAGGTACTGTGACCCCGTGACGCTCCGTGCGCCGCCGAAGAACTGAATTTCCATGTTCGCCTTGCTCCACGCGTAGAAAGTGATTGATACCGCAAGAAGAGGAAGTATACTCGACGAAGCCGCCGGACACAACCGGTCAATACATCGGCACACAAGTCTCGTACGCATCATGAGAAACGGATACATCTACCTCGTCGTCATCGTAAGCGGCGCATCGGTTCTCGCCCTCGAGATTCTCGGCATTCGGCCACGCGGTTTCATCGGTTTCTTCGAAGCCAATCCGCCGCGCGCCCTCACCGTTCGTAAGGTAACCATGAGAGACTCGAAAACGAGTATCCGTTGTACGTCGAGCCGTGTTCGTACGCACGGTGTTACGGCTCTCGTTGCCGGTTTGCTCACCGCATTGGCGTCGGTTTCTTGCACGTCGATCGCTCGTCACGAGGTAGCCTCGCACGCACCGCCGGATCCCGGTACGCCATGGACCCCGCCGGCGAGAGCGCTGCGGGACGCCGCCCCCGAAAAACCGGATCAAACGCCCTCCGTCCCACAAGAACTCCTCGACGCCAGGGACAACTGGACGCTCGAGGACATCGTCGATCTAGCGCTCCGCAACAACCCGGCAACGCGCGCGTCGTGGGCCGCCGCGCGGGCTGCCGCGGCCAACATGGGGAGCAAACAGGGCGCGTACTTTCCTCAGGTAGAAGGCAACGTCAACTATCAAAAGGCCAAGAGCTCGTTTTCCCGTCAGGTGTCAGCCCAGCAGACGACCTACGCGCCGTCGCTCGCTCTGCACTTCATCCTCTTCGACTTCGGAAAACGCCGGGCGGATGTCGAAGAAGCCCGACAGACGCTCTACGGTGCGAACTGGACCCACAATGCGACGATTCAGCGCGTGGTGCTCGAAGTGGAGCGCTCTTATTATACGTATCTCTACGCGAAGTCCGTCCGCGACGCGAATAGCGCCGCGATGAAAGAGGCGGAGGCAACCCTCGACGCCGCCGAGGAACGGCACAAAGCGGGGCTCGCCACGGTCGCCGACGTGCTCCAGGCCCGAAGCGATTATTCGCGGAAGAAGCTCTCGCTTCAGACCGTCGAAGGGCAGATCGAAACGATCCGCGGCTCGCTCGCCACCGCGATGGGACTCCCGCCGAACATCGACTACGACATCGGGCTTCTGCCGAATGAGCTTCCCGTGAACGAAGTGTCGCAGGAAGTGGACGAGCTCATACGCGAAGCGGAGACGCAGCGGCCGGACCTGGCGGCGGCGCGCGCGAACGCCCTGTCCGCGAAGGCGCACGTCCGGTCGGTGAAGGCCGAAGGATCGCCTACGATTTCGCTCGACGGAGCCGTGGGCCGTCTGTACTACGACAATCTCGACAACTACAGCGACAACTATTTGCAGGGGGTATTCTTGAATTGGCCCCTGTTCACCGGATTCTCGCATCAATACGACGTCGTCGAGTCGCAGTCGAAGGCCGACCTTGCTCAGCAGCACTATGAGGTGCTCAAGGGGCAGGTCGATCTCGACGTCTGGACAAGCTACTACGATCTGAAAACCGCCGGAGAACGACTCACGACGGCACAGGAGTTCCTCGCGAGCGCCACCGAATCGCACGACGTCGCGCTGGGGCGGTACAAGGCCGGTGTCGGATCCATCCTCGAGCTGCTGTCAGCCCAGACGGCGCTGGAAGATGCGCGCGCGCAGGACCTGCAGGCGCGGACGGACTGGCTTCTCGCCATCGCCGAACTCGCGTACGCCACGGGACGGCTCGATTTGTCCCGTTCCCCGGTTTCGGCGCAACCGAACGCGGAAAAGGATGGTCGATGATGAACGATCGGAGAGATGTGTGGACGCAGCCGCAGCCGCGCTGCCGCCGGAAACCGAGACCCGCCGTTGGAATCGGGACGCTCGTGTCGGCCGCGATCGCTTACATGGCCGTCGCTTTTGCTTCGCTTCTGGGCGCTTGCTCCCACGGCGACACAAAGATGCAGCAGCCCCCGGTGCCGGTCGTCGTGGCCGAGGCAACGAGCAAGACGTTGCCCTTCGAGATCGCGACGATCGGAACCGGTCAAGCGTACAATACCGTGTCCATCATCTCGCAGGTCGGCGGCGTGATCAAACGCGTCTCCTTCAGGGACGGACAGCAGATCAAGAGGGGCGATCCGCTTTTTCTCATCGAACCCGCCCCTTACCAGGCGGCTCTCGCGGCGGCTGAAGCAAAGCTCGCGCGCGATCAGGCCACGACGCGCAACCTCGAGGCGAGCGTCAAACGGTACGACGACTTGGCGAAAAAGGACTACATTACGCCGCAGGAGCACAGCGATATGCTCACAAATCTCGAGGCGATGAGGGCCACCGTCCGCGCCGACGAGGCCGATGTCGACGGCGCGCGGCTCGATCTCGAGTACTGCTCGATCAAAGCGCCGATAGCCGGGCGGATGGGCACGCGTCTGATCGACCCGGGCAACGTCGTCAAAGCAAACTCGGACAATCCGATGGTGCTCATCCACCAGATCCAGCCGATGTACGTCCGCTTTACCGTTCCGGAGAAGTATCTCACGGAAATCCTGAGATACTCGGCGTCGGAGACATTGGAAGTGCGCGCGAGCGCGCCGGGAGGGGCGCCCGAGTCGCACAAAGGACGCCTCACGTTTGTGGACAACACGGTCGATGCGTCGACGGGGACGATCCTCCTCAAAGCCGAATTTCCAAACGAAGACATGCTCCTCTGGCCCGGGGAGTTCGTGAACGTCGTTCTGGTGCTCAAGCACCTGGAGAACGCGGTGGTTGTCCCGTCTCAGGCGATCGGCACGGGGCAGAGCGGAGATTATCTCTTCGTAGTGAAGTCCGACGCCACAGTTGAACTGCGGCCGGTGACGGTCGCCTACCGGCTGGACAACGACGCCGTCATTGAGAGCGGCGTCGCCGTCGGAGAAAAGGTCGTCACAGACGGCCAGTTGCGACTCCGTCCCGGGGCGAAGGTCGTTGAAAAATCGCCGGTCGGCGCCGGCAGATCGAATTCATAATGACGATCCCCGCATTGTTCATACGCCGGCCCGTCATGACCACGCTCGTCATGGCGGCCATCCTGATCTTCGGGTTTGGCGGTTATCGCCAGCTTCCGGTGTCGGACCTGCCGAATGTGGATTTCCCGACGATCAACGTCACCGCTGTGCTCCCCGGGGCGAGCCCGGAAACGATGGCCTCCGGAGTCGCTACACCGCTCGAAAAACAGTTTTCGACGATCGCCGGCATTTCGTCGATGACGTCGACCAGCTCGCAAGGGGTGACCGGGGTCACATTGCAGTTCGAGCTGAACCGCAGTCTCGATGCCGCCGCTCAGGACGTTCAGGCGGCGATATCCATCGCCCAGTCACAGCTTCCGCCCGAGATGCCGAACCCGCCGACTCTTCGGAAAGTCAACCCCGCCGACTCCCCGATTCTCTTTCTGGCGCTGACCTCGTCGACGCTGCCCCTTTCCGCGCTCGACGAGTACGGCGAGACTCTCATGGCCCAGCGGATCTCCATGGTCGACGGCGTCGCTCAGGTCTCGGTTTACGGCGCTCAGAAGTTCGCCGTACGGATCCGCGTGGACCCCAAGATGCTCGCGTCGCAGGGCATCGGGATCGACGAGGTAGCCAGTGCAGTCCGCAACGCGAACGTGAACCTTCCCACCGGCACCCTCGACGGACGCTACAGGAAGTACGTGGTGGAAGCCAACGGCCAGATCATGTCCGCGGCGGAGTTCAGGCCGATCATCGTGGCGTACCGGGAGGGAAAACCCGTGCGGCTCGCTGAGCTGGGTCACGTGATCGACGACGTCGAGAACAACAAAGTGGCCGCCTGGTTCGTCGACGAACGCGCCGTCGTCCTGGCCGTTCAGCGGCAGCCGGGCTCCAACACGGTCGCCGTGGCGAGCGCAGTACAATCGCTTCTCCCGTCTTTCCAGTCGAAGCTGCCGCCGTCGGTGTCGCTCCGCGTGCTGTTCGATCGCTCTGACTCGATCAAGGCGTCGCTTCGGGACGTGAAAATCACGCTGGCACTAACGCTCATTCTGGTGGTCCTCGTTATTTTCGTTTTCCTGCGAAACGTCTCGGCGACGCTGATCCCGAGTCTCGCGCTCCCGATGTCGATCGTTGGAACGTTCTTGGTGATGTATCTCCTCGGATACAGCCTGGACAACCTCTCCCTGATGGCCCTCACGCTCTCGCTCGGGTTCGTTGTCGACGACGCCATCGTCATGCTGGAAAACATCGTGCGTCACATGGAGATGGGGAAAAAGCCGCTTCAGGCCGCCTACGACGGATCGCGCGAGATCGGGTTTACGATCGTGTCGATGACACTCTCGCTCGCGGCCGTGTTCATACCGGTTCTTCTCATGGGCGGCATTCTCGGAAGACTTTTCAAAGAGTTCGGCGTAACCATCGCCACGGCGATCCTTATCTCGGGCTTCGTGTCGCTTACCCTTACACCGATGCTCGGCAGCCGTTTTCTTAGACGGCAGTCCGAGAGAACACACGGTCATGTGTACAACCGTCTCGAGCGCGCGTTTGCCGGCATGCTCGAGTTCTACAAGAGGGGGCTGCGCTGGTCGCTCGGCCACGGGCGGACCGTCATGCTGTTCCTCCTGGTCGTGCTTGCCGCAACGGTGTATCTCTTCCGCGCCATTCCCAAGGGGTTCTTGCCAAGCGAGGATACCGGCCAGATCTCCGTGTCGACCGAAGCGGCGCAGGGCATATCCTTCAACGATCTCGTGGCGCACCAGCGTGCCGCGGCTGCGATCGTCGCACAGGATCCCAACATCGACGTGTTCATGTCGAGCTGCGGATCGCGCGGGTTCGGAACGAGCAACACGGGGAACATGTTCATTCGTCTCAAGCCCCGGTCGCAACGGGAGCTTTCCGCCGACGAGGTGATCCAGGAACTGCGGCCGAAACTCGCCCAGGTTCCCGGGATCGCGGTGTACATGCAGAACCCCCCGCCGATCCGGATCGGCGGCCGGATGACGAAGAGCCAGTACCAGTACACGCTCCAGGGGTCGGACACCGACGAACTCTATCGGTACGCGGCGATTCTTCTCGACGACCTGCAGAAAGTGCCCGCACTGCAGGACGTGACGAGCGACCTCCAACTGACGAATCCTCAAGTCAGCGTGAACATCGACCGGGACCGGGCGGCAAGCCTCGGTGTGAGCCCGGGGCGGATCGAAAGCGCGCTTTACACGGCATACGGGTCGCGTCAGGTCTCGTCGATCTACGCACCGAACAACACGTACGACGTGATCATGGAAGTTGAGCCTCAGTATCAGATGGGTCCGGAGGCTCTTTCCATGCTCTATGTGTCATCGAGCTTCGGGAGTCTTGTTCCTCTAAGCGCTGTCGCCTCTGTAGAACAAACTGTGGGGCCGCTCTCCGTGAATCACTCCGGCCAGCTTCCCGCGGTCACGATCTCGTTCAATACAGCGCCGGGGGTCTCGATCGGCGCTGCGGTCGCGAAAGTCGAAGACACGGCTGCGAAAGTTCTGCCCGCGACGATCACGACGAGCTTTCAGGGGACGGCGCAGGCGTTCCAGTCGTCGCTTGCGGGGCTTGGGTTGCTTCTCTTGCTCGCGGTGCTCGTCATCTATCTCGTGCTCGGCATCTTGTACGAGAGTTTCATTCACCCGCTCACGATTCTTTCCGCGCTCCCGTTCGCGGGATTCGGCGCCCTCGTTACATTGATGGTATTTCGCGTGGACTTGAGCATCTACGCCTTTGTCGGCGTCATCATGCTCGTCGGACTCGTCAAGAAAAACGGCATCATGATGATCGACTTCGCGCTCGACGCTCAACGAAACGAGGGCAAGAATCCGACGGAGGCCATCTTCGAGGCATGCGTGATCCGTTTCCGTCCGATCATGATGACGACGATGGCGGCCCTCATGGGAACGCTCCCCATCGCCATCGGATTCGGCGCCGGCGCGGAGTCCCGCCGTCCGTTGGGGCTCGCCGTCGTCGGAGGACTGCTCTTCTCCCAGTTTCTCACTCTCTACGTCACCCCCGTGTTCTACGTCTACATGGACCGGTTTCAGAACCGGCTCCGCCGGTCGCGGCCTGCGTAGGATCCGCAAAGGCATTCCTGTGAGATGAGGACCGGATTCTCCGTGCAGGAGCGTTCGGGAATATTCCCGTTTTTCGCGGTTTGAGAACCGCTGTTATTGGGGGAATTCGCGCAAATCTGCGACGATGTCGGGCAAAAACGACTGTGCCCATTCCCTTCTAATATTAAACAACAAAAGCAATTACGCAGGATTTCCGGAGCGGTTATTCGATCGGCGTGCCTTTTGCAATGATTACAAACGGCGAGAAGACTCATCAACCGCGACGGAAGTTGAAGGGGGTCGTTGAATCGGGTGGTGAGCACACACGCTCCGATCGCAACAGTGATGACTTCCGACCGACGAACATCGCGGGATGGTCTTCGACGCCAGGAGCTATGAGGTTCAACGATGGTTATCATACGAGGTAAAGTGGACCCGTGTCGGACTAACAGAGCGGTTGGCCGATTCCGGTTTCTTCTCGGGTTCGGACGATGGAACATGGAATACACGATCATCGACCGTGATGGCAGGAGAACCGAAACGGGGAAGTTCAAGGCCGATCCGAAAGGGCGCTTTGCGCTGTGTCTCGACACGCCGGCTCCCGGAGCCGTAGAAATAAAAGTCAAAGGGGACGGCGCTTACACGGATGACTATTGCAAAGTGAACGTAATCTCAAACAATGACATAGTCAACCTCCCGCGCAAGCTCAGTCCCAACTAAAGGCCGCAGACAAGAACGATCGGCCTGGCTCCCCGGGGTGGACTCGAACCGACTACACGAGAAGAGCCATTGACCGACCTACGCCCCGAAGCTACTTCGCCACCACCGTCACCACCCCGGCCACGACGAGCACCACTCCCACCGTTTCCACGCCCGAGAACGACTCTCCCAGAAGAAAGTGCGAGATGAGGAACGCCACGACCACTTCCACGAGGATGATGATCGACGTCGAGAGCGCCGACACGGATTGTACCCCTTTGAGGTACAGGTAGTACGCTAGAATCGTCGTCACCAGACAGAGGTACACGAGAGCGGGCAGCGCCTGGGAAGCGAACCGCACCTTCTCGAAACCCACGAAAGGCGCCGCCGTCACCGCCGCCCAGAAGCAAAGCGCTTGAGACACGTTGTACGCGCCGTGCTTTTTTACCGCCCCGCGAGAGTAGACGACAAAAACCGCCCAGAAGATCCCGGCAAGGACGCAGAAAAGATCACCGATGTTGACGGATGAAAAACCGGAGAAGTCGAGCCGCGTGCTCGTGACGACGACACCGGAGAACGCAACGATCAGCGCCGCGATCTGCCTCGGCGCGAGCCGGTCCTTCAGGAGAACCGCCGAGAACACCGCGACGAAGAGCGGGCTCGAATTGACGAAGAGCGCGGTCTTCGACGCCATGGTGAGCTGCTGCGCCTTGTACTGAAGGATGAACGCGAACGAATTTGGAATCGAGATTAAAACGAGATCGCGGTTGAAAAGCGTCTTCAGCCGGTCGAGGCTTCGGTACCTCGGGAGGAGAAGCGCGAATGCCAACGCGAAACGGAGGACGAGAAATAAAAGCGGGGAGACGTCGCGAAGAGCGTACGTGATGACGGGGAACGAGCTCCCCCACACAATACCGGCAAGTACGAGATAGAACATCTGAGAAACGGCGTGCGTCGAGCTCTACGGCTTTTCGAACCGGGCGTCGTCGATCTCGGCGTTTGCTTCGAACCTGTCGAACGTCATCGTGTACGGCGTTCCATCGGGCCCGTCGCCCTGGATCACACGATAGATTTTCACCCCGTCGACCGTCGTGTAGTCGCGGAACCATGTCGTCATTTCCTTGGTCTCGCCCCCGTAGGTTTGCGGAAAGGCCCGCTTAACCTCGAGATTCGTATTCGCGTCGATGTACACGTGCCACACGTCACCACCGGAGAGCGTGAGTCTGATCTTGTGAACCGCGCCGGAGTCCGCCTTCTCCTCTCCCACGTACTCGGCGCTGTACCCTTTCTTGGCGTAATCGACGAGAGGTCCCTCGAAATCCGTCCACCGGCGCATCGGCGCCGCGAATTCCTCGGGCATCTCTCTCGGCTCGGTGATACCGAGAAGAGGGTTCACCCACCACGCTTCTTTGCCGTTGTAACCTTGAACGATCATCCCCCCCTTGAAATCAATGTCCATACGGCTCCGATTGGGCCGTTTCATCCAGATGGTGAACGGGAGCTCGATCCCCTGCTGTTCGAGACGGCCCTCGACACGAAGGGTTTTGATCGCCTTGATCTTCTCCAAACCGCCGATGGCTTCGATGTGTTTGCCAATGATCTCGTCGGCCTTCCGCGCCTTCGGCGACATCGGCTCTCCAGCCGAAACTGGATTCGCCGCGAGCGAGAGGAGGCCGGCGACGGCGAGAGCCCGCCAGAAACGGCTGTTCATCACAGACAGACCCCCTGCTTCTCTAAGAACCGGTGACCACCACACAGAGACTCCCCAATGTCAGTAGAACGTCTGACTCGTCCCGAACCCGGGTCCGAGGAAAATCGCGTTTAAAAGAAGCCGCTCGCCTCCGTGGAAGTAGCCCCGGAAGTTCGGCGTATCCGCAAAGAGGATGACCTGCCCGTTGCCGCGAGCCTCGCGCGCGACGAACGCCGTTTCGCTCCACCGTTCCCGCGCCTCGGGCCAGAGAAGCCCCGAGAGACGAACACGATCACGCGGAGCGAACTTCCCGGCGATTTGGACCGGGCTCTTTGCGAGGTACACGCAATCCGTGTCGATGAGCATGGGGACCGGCGATCGCGCACCAAATGTGAGCCAGTGCGTCTCGTTCAGATCCACCGCGAGAATCGCTCCTCTAGGTCTCAGCTTTCGGGCCGTTTCGTCGGCGTCCTTGAGCGCGTCGACGTCGGGCGGGACGGGTTTCTTTTCGTCTTTCTTTTCAGCCAGGGGCTTTACCTCCCATACATCGACGCTATCGACGACGGGGGAGACAGCCGCTTTCGCATACGCCAACGCGCGATCGTATTCGGGCAGACGCTTGAAGATCTGGCTCTTCTCGCGGACCGAAGTGAGCGCGACGGAAGAGTCGGCCGCGAACGCCGAGCCGGCCCCCATCGTGACCAGGGTTCCGCCGGCTTCGATCCACGTTTTGAGCCGATCGATCCCCCCCTTCCCCAGCATCCGCTGGTAAATGTCTGGACCGCCCCACGTGGAGGGCAGGACGAGGACGTTGTACTTCCTCAAGTCCACATCGCCAAGCGCGACGACGTCGAGTATCGACGCGCGGCAACGCAGGCGGGCGTCGAGGAGATGCCATATCGGACCGTAGTCGGACATCGAGATGGCCGATCCCGCGACGATTCCGATGCGAGGCGGCTCGAGAAGTCGAAAATCCCCTCCGCCAAGATCCACACCCGAAGCGGCGAGCGCGGTGTTCACGCCGAAGACCTCGACGCCGTCGGCTCGGGCGAGCTCATCGAGCGTGTCGACGTTGAGCGTGGGGTTGGCGCTCCGCTTGACCAGAAGACTGCCTCTCGAAAATTTTCTTCCCTCGATTTCAAAAGGCTCACGCGCGGACCAGACTTCGCAGCCCTTCTCGAAAAGGCGGACGAGCAACGCGTAACTCCGGTCGTCGACGATATCGAAGACATACCCGAACTTCGGCGAGCGATTGGTCACGCCACCCCCGGCCTCGTGGGCCGGCCGGGCGGTGTCGACCGATGGAAGCTCTTCCGTGTAGTAGCATTCCACATTGTAGGCGAGCGGAAGGGACCAGGCCGTGATCTCGTAGAGCTTTGTGTCGTTCTTCTCGAGAATCTCTTTTCGCTCGACCTCGAGGAACTTCGTCGGCAGGCGGATGTCGAACGAGAGGATCGCTTGGACCAGCGCGCGAAGCGGCTGATCGACGCAGACGATAAGTGTTCCCACGGGCATTTCGAGGTCGCCGACGGGCTGACCCGTCGCCGAATGCGCGCGGCGAAGTTTGAAAGGCTCGGTTGTGACGGCGACCTCTATGTGCTGACCCTCGAGCGTTTCGACGAGACGGTCGAGACACGCTTTGTTCGCCGATGGGGGAAAGACGAACCCACCGGACCTTCCCGTCGTCTTGCGGCCGACGCCCACGCGTCCGCCCACGGCGTTCTTCTTTTCCGCATAGAAGTCCTCGAGAAGTTCCTTGCGGTTGTTCGCCACCGTGCCCAGGTTCGCCATCGAGCTCGTAAACTGGTGGTGTACGGTCTCGCGATAGGTCATCACCGTACCGTCCGGCCTTTTCACCACCGAACCGTCAACGCCGGCTTGTTCGTAGAGAAAGCCGACGGCGCCCGTATAAATGCTCCACGAGCTCCCGTAGCCCGGGTAGAGTTCCTCGTTCCACTCGCGCGTGTAGTAGCTCCATCCGTACCGGTCGAACGCCGCCGCCTGATCCTTTGCGAAGATCTTCCACCACTTGTGGATCTGCGGGATCATGAATGGATTGAACGGCTCGCGCGGAGGCGAGAAGAGATACGTGTCGAGAGGTCCCATCTCGTGGCTGTCGGTGAAGTACTGCGGGTGCCAGTCGAGAACCGCTTTGACCTTGCCCCGTGTTTCGGGATGGACGAGAGTAATCCAGTCGCGGTTGAGATCGAAAAGATAGTGGTTGCCGCGTCCGTACGGCCACACTCCTCTGTGTTGCATGGACTGGATGTCGTCGTTCGTCACGACGCCGTTCCAGCTTTCGATCTGTTTGATCCAGCGCTCGCGTCCATCGGGATTCTGGATGGGATCGATGCAGACGATGACTTCGTCTCGTATCTTCCGCGTCATCTCGTCTTCTCCCGCCACGAGCTGATACGCGAGCCAGAGCGCCGCGTCGGTCGACGAAAACTCATCCCCGTGGATCGAGTACGCAAGCCATGCCACCGCGGGAGTCTCGGCGATGATTTTTTCGGCTTCCCCGTCGCCCGATAGAAGCCGCGGATCGGCAAGCTTCGCAATCTTCTCTCTGTGTTCCGCCAGGCGCCGGGCGTTCTCCTCGGATGTCACCGTCAGATAGACAAGACTCCGGCCTTCGTAGGTCTCAGCGTAGGACGTGAGCGAGACATTGGGAAACGTCTCGGCGAGATACTTCAGGTAGGCCGTCGCCTCCGCATAGTTCGCCGGTCTCGAACCGATCTCGAAACCGAGAAAATCCGAAGGCGACCGGACGCCCTCCCTGTACACGGCCTCTGGGTAGAAGGGTACTGTGTAGTCACCCAGTCCCGGAGTCGGATTCGTCCGTTCGACACCAGCGACACCGGTGGACACGAGGGAAAGAGCAAGAAAACCGGCGAACAAAACCCCACGTCGAGATTTCACCATGGACCTACCTTCCAGCGGACACTCCTTCAGACCAGCGGGAACTTTTCCAAGCCAACAGGCGCTTTTCCGAGCGACCAAAACAATGTACCGATCTCGTTCAAAGAGGAGTGATCATACCACTCCACGCCCGGGTGTGGGAAGTGGGGGAAAAAGTGCCACTGTAGACTTCGCGGCGTCCTCGGCGCACAAAAAAAGGGGCGGTGCGTCTGGCGCACCACCCCCGGCCGGTCTCCGCCGGCTCGATCCGTATCACGACTTCCTATTGGGTCCGGGGCTCCTTTCGAATTTCGATGTTGCCGTTGACCGTCTCGAGCGTGATCGTCGCTCCGCCGCTACCCACGACGTACCGCCCCTGTACGAGTTTCTTGTCCTTTTGGTGCGACGCCGCGGGGAAGTCTGATGTGATGTCGTATTCTTCGTCTTTGCCACCCCACCCATGACGGATCCGTATACGGGCATCGATCGTGACATTGGCGTCGCTCGGAATCACGATTCTGATATCACCTCCCTGGGTCTCCAGGCGGTTCGCGCGTTCCCCCGTGGGGTTGAGCTCGGCATAAATATCTCCGCCGGCCGTCGCCGCGTCGAGAGAACCGCTGACTTTGTTGCACTCGATGTCACCTCCCGCTGTCTTTACCTCGACGGTGCCGGTCGCCCCGAGAAGCTCGATATCTCCGCCTGCCGTCTTGAGACTCGCGCTCCCAGACACTTTGCCCACGATGATGTCCCCACCGGCGGTCGAGACCCGCGCATCGCCCCCGACATCTTCGATCGTCACGTCCCCGCCTGCCGTCGACGCGGTGAGACCCTTCTCCACCGAGCCGATCGTAATATCACCGCCCGCGGTGGACGCTTGGAGTTCTCCTTTGACGTTCCCCGCCTCGATATCGCCGCCGGATGTTCCGAGCTTTGCGTCGCCGATGACTTCGAGGGCCTTTACATCCCCGCCGGATGTTTCCAGACTGACTTTACCCTCGATCTTTCCCACTTCGATATCCCCGCCGGAGGTCGCCGTGGTGACGTCGCCCTCGACCGCTTCCACGTCGATATCCCCGCCGGAGGTCCCCAGCGTGACGTTGCCCTTCATCCGCCCGTTGACCGTGATATCTCCGCCGGATGTTCCCAGATCGAGGTTGATCTCGACGGGAACGGATAACTCGAACCGCGCCGAACGCGACTTGCCCCAACCGCTGTCGCCGATATACTGGATCCGCAGCGTGTTAGCGCTCTCGCTCGTTTCGAGACCTTTGAGCGCTTCTTCGGACAAGCCGTCGATACGCATCTCGACTTCGCTCTTGTCCCACGCGCGAACCGCGATGTCCGCTCCGATTCCCTCGATCTCGACGACGAGCGTTCCGCCCTTGGCGATTTTTAACGTCTTCGTCGTCACCTTGGACTCGCCCGCCGACGCACTCACCCACGCGAGAATCAAGAGAACCACCGCAGCCGCAGACATGCACCGGATGCATTTACTGAGCATTGCCGTTCACCTCCTGGAGAAACGTTTCAGACTGAATCCGTATGTAATCGTTCCGATCGCCCTGCAGACGCGCCCCTACGGCGTCGACGATTTCCTTCCCTTGGAGACGTCCCTCGAGCATCGCTACAGCGAGCATATTGATCGCCGCAATCCGCAATCCTTCGTTCTCGTCGTTGGCCAGAACGTCGAGGCACGCCCTTTTTATGTCGTCATCAAAAGGCATACGGTAAAGAACGTAGAGGGCTTGTTTCCGGACACCCGCGTTTGGATCGGTCTTCACCGCCTGGATCAGCGCCCGTTCGATCTCCGCGCCTTGCGGCGCGCCTCCGTATGTACCGATCGTATTGATCGCCCGAAGTCTCGTCCCCGGGTTGTCGTCGTTCATCACCGCCTGGGCCAGAACGCTGCGGACGCGTTCGTCGTCGATCCCGGCCTTCAACCGCGCCGGCCGGATCATGTCGTATTCGAGCTCGATCTCGTTGGTCCGGGGATCGACGTTGGCCAGCCGAACGTTCCGGTAGGCCGGCGCGCCAAGTTCTCTGTCGGACTGGGCGATATCCACGGGCCGCGGACTCACTACACCCTTTTCCATCCGCCCGAATACGAGATAACCCGCGAGGAAACCGATGGCAATGGCCGCCACACCGGCGAATGCAACCCGCATAGGAGGGAACCATCCCGCTCCCACACGTGAACCCGCCCCAAAACGCCGGGCGCCGGTTGCGGAGAGGGCTTCGCGTAGACTCCGGCGGGCCTCCCGCAACGTCTCTTCCGATGGGCCCGCCGCCGCGGCTCCCCCAACGAGTGCGATGAACGATTTCGCCTCCTCGAACTCGGCGCGGCAACCCGCGCACTCCGCGAGGTGCGCCTCGAGATTGCGCCGCTCCTCATCGCCGAGCTCGTCGAGGATCGAAAGAAGAATCCATTCTTTGTACGTGTCGTGTATCATAGGCTTACCCGGAGAGCCGGTTCGAAGAACCCGCTCAAAAAGCTAAAGGTAAACGCGTTTGAGTTTCCGTCTCACTTTCGCCACCGCGGTGAACAGGTATTTTTTGACCGTTCCTTCGGTGCAGTCCATCATCGCGGCGATTTCGCGAAGCTTGTACCCCTCGAAATGCTTGAGCGTGAACACGAGCTTCTCCTTTGGAGAGAGCGTGCCGATCGCGTCCTCGATGTGCCGCCGGATCTCGCCGTCCTCGGCGATCCGATCCGGGGAAGCCGTGCGCGATCTCAACGCCGGATCCGCGCTCGATTCCTGCGGATTCTGCTCCAGCACGGTGTCTAGGGAGGTGTACGCTCCGCCCGCCGCGCGTCTCTTATAACTCAGGCAAACGTTCATCACGATCCGATAAAGCCACGTTGAAAACTCACTCCCGAACTCAAAACGGGGCAGCGCTCTGTGGACACGGAGAAACACGTCCTGATAGATGTCCTTGGCGTCTTCCGGGTCGCGGGCGAACGAACAGGCGATCGAGAGCACTTTCCGGTCATACCGATACACGAGCTCTTCGAAGGCGCTTTCTTCGCCTCGTTGGGCTCTCGACACCAACTCCCGGTCGCTCGCTCCTGCCGGCTGCTCTTTCACCGTCACCTACTTAGACCCCGCCCTGACCCAAAAAGTTGTGGGAAATCGGGGTGGCAAAAAACCCGGGTAAGTGTAGGATATACAAGACGATCCGCATTGCCGTCGAACCGTCGACCCGTCGCTTCGGAGCCATCGACGGGCGGGGGACTCGCCGAGGACGAGCAGGCCGACGATAACGGGCCCCGCCAGACACGATGATCATGCGAGCGCAAAAAAAAGCTTACGTCTTCGGACTCGCCACCGTTCTTCTCTGGTCGACGGTGGCTTCGGCGTTCAAGCTCACGCTGAGATACGTCGATCATGTTCAGCTTCTTTTCTACTCGAGCCTCTTTTCGACGGCCATCCTCGGAGCGATTCTCGTTTGGCAAAGAAAGCTCGGGCTCGCTTTTTCCGGCTCTCGAAAAGAGTATACGAGATCGATGGTTCTCGGCGCCTTGAATCCGGCCGTCTACTACCTGGTCCTCTTCAAAGCGTACGATCTGCTCCCCGCGCAGGAAGCCCAACCTCTCAACTACACGTGGGCGCTGACCCTTTCGCTCCTCTCCATTCCCCTCCTCAAGCAGCGGTTGAGTCTCTGGGAGATCGCGGCCTTGATCCTGGGGTACGCGGGTGTTTTCGTCATCTCGACGCACGGCGACTTTACGGCTTTCCGGCTGTCGAATCCCCTGGGCGTGGCTCTCGCGTTGGGGAGCGCGTTCATATGGGCGCTGTATTGGATCTACAATACGAAAGACCCGCGGGACCCGGTCGTGTGTCTGTTCTTGAGCTTCGTCTTCGGCCTGCCATGGACGTTTGTTTTTTGTCTTTTCTTCTCGAGTCTGCATCTCTCCACGATCCAGGGGCTCCTGGGAACCGCTTACGTGGGTTGTTTCGAGATGAGCGTCACGTTTGTGCTGTGGCTTCTCGCACTGAGATCCTCCGTGAGCACCACCCGTGTGAGCATGCTGATTTTCATCTCCCCGTTCTTCTCTCTCGTTTTTATACGTTTCTTCGTCGGAGAGCGCATCCTCCCGTCGACGATCGTCGGGCTGGGGCTCCTCGTCGCGGGTCTTTTGCTCCAGAGAAAGGGATCACGAGAAACCGCGTCCTGAAAACTCGGAATGAAGCGGGGTCGCCGGCAGTCCATCCACCTTTCACCAATCCATCTCTCGCCGCCGCTAGAACTTGTACCCGGCGGTGAAGTACGCGAGGAAATCGTGCCGCTCGCTCGTCATGACCGTCAACTCGACCGGCCCCAGCAACGTGTCGAGCGCTAGCGTGAGCCCGCCGCCGTGGATGTACCGGTTGTCAGCGAGGTCGCCTGTCCACTCGTCGAACGTGTTCCCGGCATTCCAGACGAAGATCACGTAATTTTCTTTGAACGCCTCCCACTGCACTCCGAGGTGCAGCGTCTGAACATGCGCTCCCACTCTCTCCTGATGGCCCAGTCCGTAGAAGGAGGTTTCTTTTCCGAGGAGCGTGATCTTCTCGTCGACGCCTCCAAGGAAGAAGTGGTACGCGTCTGGAATTTCGTCGCCCGACGTCGTTCCGAGATAGAGATTTTGAAGAATGGATACCTTGCCGCTTACCGGGATGATCGCCCTCCAATCGAAGATGAAGCGCGAGAAGGACACATCACTACCGAGACCGTCCCGCGTCGCCTCGGCCAGCAACTGGACGTACACGCCTCGCCTCGGGTACACGGTTCGCTCGTACGTGTCGAACGTGATCATTCCAAAAAAGGGAAAGAGCGTGTTTTCTTGGTCGCTGAACCCCGCCGACCCCGTGACGAGATTCCCGTCCAGGTACTCTCCCCGAAAACCGCCGCTCAGGGCCAGACGCGTGGAGAACACCCCCCCAAGAGTCACCTCTCCGAAATAGTACGACGTCCGGTACGACGCCGCGCGTCTGCCGTCTTCGAAGGAATCGAGGAACGCCCTCGACACATCGGCTGTCATCTTGACACCCAGAGAGCGCGCGAGCCCGAGGGGAAACAGGTATTTCGCCTCGATTCCGAATTCCTCCCGGAGGATCGCGTCCACGGCAAACGTGGCCCCGCCGATCCCCGCGTTTCGGAACGTCGCGTTGACGAGGAGCGACGCGTCGCGCCGCGTGTCGTACCGGAGCCCGATCCCCAGCGCGTTCTCCGTCTCCTCGCGGAGCGCGAGCACGAGCTTCGCAGCGTCGCGCGTTCCCTCGATCCGCGCATTCACCCGATCGAAGAGCTGCGTCCCACGGATCCTCTCGATCGCGTCGCTGAGCTGTCCGACCGTCACCCACCGGGGACGATGGATTCCAATGTCCTTCTCGATCACGCTTCGGGGAACGTCGGAGAGCCCCTCGACGGACAGATCCACGAGATAAACCGAATCCATCGGACTCCTGTGCGGCGCCCCCGTAGCCGTGGACAGAGCGCTCAGGGAATCCGCCAACCCCTGGAGACGGGGAAGCATCGCGCGGGCCGCCTCCTCCCCTCGTTGGATGATGCGCCCCGCATTGCGAAAATCGGAGAGCGACACACCCTCCATGTCGGGCTCGATGACGATGTCGCACAGGCGGCGCTGTTCCTCGAGCGAATGGTCAAGCACCAGGTTCAACGCTTGATTCGAAATTGTGATGAACGAGTTGAGCTCTTCCTCGGTGTATTCCCTCCTTCCGACATCGACCCCGATGACGATGTCCGCTCCCAGACGGCGGACGTCCTCCGCGGGGAGAATGCGCGCCAATCCGCCGTCGACGAGCAGATGGTTGTTGATTCGCATCGGGCTGAATACGGTGGGGATTGCCATGCTCGCGCGCATCGCCTCGGCGACGAATCCCTCGTCCAGAACGACAGCCTCCCCCGTCAGGAGGTCCGTTGCCACGCACGCAAACGGGATGGGAAAATCCTTGAAGTCCGCTGTGCGCTGGAGGGGAAGCGCCAACTGAGAGAAAAAACGAATGACGTTTTTGCCTTCGATCAATCCGGACGGCATCCGGACCCTGAAGCCGTCCACCGGAACCGACGCGATATACCGCGAATCCCAGAGTTTTTGCTCCATGGGGAGCGCGCGTCGCCCCTCACGGTCGGAGAGGAGTTCGGTCCAGTCGATCTGGAGGACCAGCGATTCGAGCTCGGCGCTCGTGTACCCCAAGGCGTACAGCCCGCTCACGATACTCCCCATGCTCACACCCGTGATGCAGTCGACGGGCATCCCGACCTCTTCCAGCACCTTGAGCACCCCAATGTGAGCCAGCCCTTTCGCCGCTCCGCCGCCGAGAGCCACGCCGACTTTCGGGCGTTCGCCGGCGTATCCCATCCGCAAGGCGAAAGGCCCGAGAGCACAGGCAAAAACTATGGTTCGGAAAAACGTCCGCATCGTCGTGTACTCCCGCCGGGCCTCGATCGGCGCTCTTTCGGAGTGTGATCCGCACTGCATTCATCGAAGAAGATGTTAGCGCGGTAGTTCTCTCCTCGTGCGCCGCGAAGGCCCTACTTATCGAGTTCGTCGAGAAACGCCGCCGCGCGGCGAAGGTGCGGAATAACGACCGATCCGCCTACAACGAGAGCCACGCTGAAGATCTCGAAGAACTCGTCCTTCTTTACGCCTTTTTCTTTGCACGATTGAAT
>Ga0315275_10001877_pt1 | contig 18766 bp, 16 predicted proteins | sample YL17G03_0_MG_FD_205557 | JGI IMG/M metagenome (GOLD analysis project Ga0315275, IMG submission 205557) | Sediment microbial communities from Yellowstone Lake, YNP, Wyoming, USA - YL17G03_0 | ecosystem: Environmental > Aquatic > Freshwater > Lake > Sediment | place: USA: Wyoming | collected...
ACCGTCCGGACACAATACAAAGTAGCAACAGCAATGCCAAAGAAGCAAAGGGTTTTTGGTTTCTTCATGCAACCGACTCGAAGTCAGCTTGTGCCCCCGGAGGCACATGTACAATGACGCAACGGCCTCGAACGTCGTCACTTCCTTGCTCTGGGCAGACCGCAGATCGAAAATGCCGTGGGTCGCGTCATCCTGCATTGTCGTAGTGATGAAGGTGGACCATCCCTACGGTACTCTTCAAGAACGCCGGGCCTCTTCGTGGCGATGTGTCGGGAGGATGCCTGGAAATCTGCCGACAGATGTTTGCCGCTGCACCATCAGGCGGTCAACTGTCCCGGAGTGCACCTATGGGCCTGCAGGTTCACGCGCTCTCGCCGACGAGCGCTTTGATCGGGAGAATTGCGAACCAGGTGAGTAGGACAGTGGGGACTCTTGTGTTTGGCAAACCCTTGATTACTAGAGTGGCAATCAGTACTTTCGATGACACTTCAGTTGTTTCCACCATCTGATGAGGTCCACTGATGAAAACCTCCGGCCGGATGTCACGCCCCCTTCGCGTGCTCGTTGCTGCCGCCTGTATCACGATTATTGTCATCGGCATGAGAGAGGCTTCCCAAGTGGTCGCCATGTTTCTGTTGTCGGGCCTGCTGGCCTTGGCAGTTCTTCCGCTCCCGAACTACATGATCCGGAAGGGGCTGTCCCGTGGCTTTGCCATAGCAGTCACGGTGCTTCTCGTCTTGGTCGGCGGGTTGGCTACAATCTCTCTTGTCGGAGTGTCTGTCGCAGGTCTGGTAGTTGCCCTGCCGACATACGAATCACACCTCACTGAACTTACGGCAGCCTTCGAGGGATTTCTTCGCACCCGGGGCATCGACCCGGCGACCATCGCCCCCGCTGCGTTGCGGGAACCCGCAAAGATTCTCAGCTTTGCTGCCGGCTTTTTCGGAGGTCTTGCCAACGGACTAATGTATGGATTGCTCCTTGTCCTTATTACGATATTCATGCTCGTTGAGATGGCAGGAACATCGTCGAGCGTCGAACGGGGAGAACTTGCGGAGGATCACTGGCGCGCGCAAATTGACAGAGAGATGGTCGAGGTCCGCAAATACATTTCCATCACGGGCTGGATCGGTTTGATCACCGCAATTGCGAACTACATCTTCATGCTCATCCTCGGAATCGATTTTGCCATCACGTGGGCGTTTCTCAGCTTCCTCCTGAACTATATTCCGAACATCGGATTCATTTTGTCTATCATTCCACCTGTGGGCCTGGCCCTGTTGGAATTCGGCTGGGAGCGGGCACTCATCGCTCTCGTGGGCTTTTTCATCCTCAATAATGTCGTGGAGATTGTGCTTAAACCGCGCATGATGAGCAAAGGATTGAACCTGAAGCCGTTGCTCTTGATACTAGGACTGATCTTCTGGAGCTGGGTTCTCGGTCCGGCAGGCGCGATTCTGGCTGTGCCCCTCACCATCGCTGTGCGAAAGCTGTACGAGCGGGCTGCGGCAACTCAGGAGGCTGAAGCAGCAGGCGATGCCTGATCCCGGGCCCCGCATTCGTGCGTATGGGTTCTTCAGATATGCGCACGCCGAATCATTCCACGAATCGTGATTCTCTTGGTGCTGTTCCCTTGCGTGATGGAGGTACAGTTCACCCACGGCGTTACGCGGTGTGGAGAGAGAACCAGCAGGAGCGAGGATTCCCCGGAAAATGAAGAGATCGCTGCGGGAGTCGAATCTGGCTGTGGGTTGGGATCCGGGATATCCCCGACAAGCAGGTGTCCATTCCGGCTGATGTGAATACCAGACTGTTCATGCCCGACGGTGTTTTGGGACCAAGGGTTTGTCCCTGCCCGGTCATTTGCTCATGTGCAATATTACCACGGATAGAATGATGATCAAGCTCGTGTACGCCTTTCTGCTTTTCTTCCCTTCCCTTGCAGTCGGATCGGGGTCAGAGACATCCGATACCCTTGGAATGTTCCAGGTGCTGAAGGTCGATACTGCTCTTGTCGCACCAGTGGTCCTGGGGAACGACACACTCTTTTCCGTTCAGGCAGCAGTGAAGGGTTTCTCAGCGGAACGACGGGCTGGGTCCATATCCCGGAGGATCATGGAGATCCTGGCGGAATCGGGTGTCCCCCTTGACTCGATCGTGGTTGTGGAGTCCGAGGTGTCCTCGGATATCGTTGTGGGAGACCAGTTTCTCCTTGCAGTGTTTGATATTGATGCTTCATTGCGGGGAACCACCCGATTGGAACTCGCGCAACAATATGTGGCCGCGATTCGCGCTGGAGTCGAACGGCATAGGGAGGATCGAAGCAAGGCAACACTACTCAAAGGAATCATCTTCTCCGCTGCCGCAACGGTCTTGCTTGTCCTCCTTCTGCGACTGCTGACGTGGGCACAAAGGCGACTGGAGAACGCTCTCGGGATTCGCGTGCGTGGAATCGCGATCCAGAATTACGAAATCATCAAAGCGGACTGGCTCAAGGCAGCCATACGGCTCACATCGCGACTTGTGAAATGGGTTCTCGTGGTCATGCTGCTGTACATGTACCTTGAGTTTGTCCTTAGGCGGTTCGTTTGGACGCGTCCGTTTGCTGACAGTCTTATTGACCTGGCACTGCAGCCTTTGATTATAATCGGGTCGAGCGCTCGTGCGTACCTCCCAAACTTCTTTTTCCTGGTAGTCCTCTTCTTCCTGACGCGGTACCTCCTGAAATTCCTGCGGATCATATTCCTGGAGATCGAGAAAGGGAATATGGCGTTGCCCGGTTTCGATGCGGATTGGGCGATGCCGACGTTCAAGATCGTTCGGGTCCTGATCGTGGCGTTTGCCGTTGTGGTGGCGTTCCCCTATATCCCGGGTTCGAACTCACCGGCGTTTCAGGGCGTGTCGATTTTTCTCGGCGTGCTTTTCTCTCTCGGTTCGACCTCCGCAGTGGCGAATATCGTTGCCGGAGTAATTCTCACGTATATGCGTTCCTTCAAAGTGGGGGAGATCGTGAAGATTCAGGAGACCGTCGGCCTGGTCGTGAGCCGCGGGTTGCTGGTGACCAGAATCCGGACGCCGAAAAATGTGGAGGTGACCATTCCCAATGCCACAGTGTTGGGAGCGCACGTCATCAACTATAGTGTCCAGGCAAAAACTGGAAATCTCATCCTTCCCACGAGCGTAACGATCGGCTATGACGCGCCGTGGCGACAGGTTCATGCGCTCCTCCTGATGGCAGCGGACAAGACAGAGGATGTTCTGAAAGACCCGAAACCCTTCGTGCTCCAGAGCAGTCTGGGGGACTTCTATGTGAACTACGAACTGAACGTCTATGTTGGTAGGCCGGAACGCATGCCTGCGATCTATTCCGACCTCCACCAGAACATTCAAGATACGTTCAATGAGTATGGTGTCCAGATTATGTCGCCGAACTATATGATGGACCGTGCGAAACCGACGCTGGTCCCAAAGGATCAGTGGTACGAGCCACCTGCGAAAAAGCCCGGCGTACCAGGGCCGGAGATGTGAGAGTCACCGCACCCTCCGGTCAGTGTTCTTCCCGTTCTTGATTTTGAGGGAGATTTTACGAACGATGAACTACAGACTTCACACGGCATGCCTTCATACCACTGAAGGGACGCAATGAAGCACCGTCAACCCAGCCTTCGACGCAACCGCGGCCGTCAACGGGAAAAGTTCCTCCGGCAAGTACGCAACCGAGCACACGAGAAAACAACGTGTACTCAGACAAGAACGGGAATGTGTACCGGAATACTGATCAGGGATGGCAGCAGCGCGACAATGGAGGCTGGTCATCGGGTCAGGGCTCTCAAACTCGCGCCGCCCCGAACCAGTCTGATCTGAACCGCCAGCAGGAAGCGCGGTCGCGCGGTCAGCAGCGGACTAACAGTTATCAGAGCCAGTCCCGTCCATCGAGCGCACCTGCATCGCGGGGAGGAGGCGGGAGGAGGAGGTAGAACAGGCGGTAATCAGGAATTGGCCTTCTCATGACAGCGGGCCCTCTGGGGAAGAGGGCCCGCTGTTCGATCTCTGCGTTGCTGTCGTATGTTACGGAAGAGTTCCTTCGGGAATGGTGCACGTATACACTGCGGGGGAGAACCACTCTTTCGTAATGAGTTCTCCCGCTGCGAGCTTCATTTGCACGTCTTTGACAGATTGCGCTTTCACGATGGAAATGTTGCGGATTGCTCCGCTGCCGTCAACGGCCCCGTAGAATTTCAGCACGCCCGACTCCCGCAGCTTCAGAACATTCGATGCGTGGACATCGACGAGGGGTAGCATTTTCTCGTCCGGCTTTTCCTTCCATGCCTTCCCCTTGGACAGGAGGGTGAGATAGTAGGTCTCCTTTTTCAATATCTTCTTCGGATCCTCTTTCATCTCTTTCTTGAGCCCTTCTCCCAGTCCCCGGGTGCCCCACACCTGGTGGATGTCCCCTCTGAGCAGACCTTCCTTCACGGCGTAGCTGTTGTCTGCAATGGTGCGAGCCTCCTGCTCGGAGTCGGTCTTGAAGAAGACAACCATCTTGCAGTCTGAGCTATCCTGCACCGCCGCGATTCCTACCAGCTTTCCGCTCTTCACAAGCTCTTTGATGTGTGCCATATTCTTCTTCATCCGGTCCCGGATATCCTGTTCCGAGGATGCGGTCCACTTCGGGCCGGTCCAGAAGACGCCAATATAGTATTTCGTGAGCGAGGCAATGAGAATTTCAGCCGGCCGTTTCTGCTGCTCCTGGACGGGCTGCGTCGGAGCGACGGCGGGCTGATCGGGAGCAGACACCGGTGTGGGCGTAGCCCCGGGGAGAATGAGGCAGAGCAGACACAACAGAATGTTCAGCATGGTTTCCTCACATGAGTGGAGAGTTGAAATCGGTCAGTGCGCAGACAGATCAATATATCTCAATTTCGATTTTGATGCAATCGGCGCTGCCCCCGGGGCCCTTCTGTTGCGGGCCTCGCAAGGCTTCGCCGGTCAGGGTTGCTGGGAAAGCCTGTCCTTCTCCCGGTCCGCCCAATCAGCGATCAACTTCCGTGCTGCGGAATCAAGGCCTGCGTCGCGGTGGAGCAGGAGATAGGGTGGGTAGGGCATTCCACCTGATGAGACCTCCTCAGCGATGTTGTTGAGGACAATGAGTCGTCGGGTAGGATTGTATGTCCCCCAGGCAGAGAAATTCAGATGTCTTCGGCCATTCTTCACATCGCGCGCCAGGAACCATGAGACTGGCGCAACCTGGCTGTACCAGGGCCAGACGGTTTGGTTGGAGTGACAGTCAAAACATGACCGCCGGAGCATCTGTGCGATGTCTTCATCGACCTTCAGATATCTGTCATACGCCAATGTTTCGTCAGCCCGGGGATTTGTCCTTTCGGGACGAATGAACTGGATCATTATCAGCACCGCAACCACGGCAAAGCCTATCCACTTGAGTTTCTTCTTCACACGTACATTCCTTCCTGTGCTTCTGGCAGCTTTCAGAGAAAAGCGGGAGACGCTTGGTTGCGGCGATCTCCTGATCCGGAGCCCGGCCCATGAGTGACGATGCTGAAAACGTACGAAGTTTCTTCATGAGAACCAACCTGTTCAGTTTTACAACCCCCCCCGTCTGTCATGGGAGGCCAATGGCATAGTGAAAAATCGGGAGAATATTTGAGTCGAAATTGCTAGATTGTCCGGTGCTCCAGGCCGGTCCCCCGAGGTCGTTCGCGTCTCGTCGTTCTCTGCCCGGAAACGGATAGTATCACAATCTCCTGAACAGTATCATGGCAATTGACCATACTGATCGTTCCTCGCTGAAGAAGTTTGCCTGGCTGTCGATTGCCGCCGCCATCGTCACCATCGGCTTGAAGACGTTAGCATACCTCCTGACAGGCTCGGTCGGGCTTCTCTCTGATGCGATGGAGTCGATTGTCAACCTCGTCGGTGCCCTCATGGCGCTTGCCATGCTGACTGTCGCGGCGCGTCCGGCAGACGAGGAACATACCTATGGCCACAGCAAGGCGGAATATTTCTCGAGTGGGGTGGAGGGAACACTGATTTTGATTGCGGCGATCAGCATCGGAGTGGCGGCAGTCGAGCGATTCATCGCCCCGAAGCCGCTCGAGCAAATCGGTCTCGGTCTGGCTGTATCGGTGGTTGCTTCGGCAGTGAATTTTGGAGCAGCGATGATTCTCCGCCGGGCCGGGAAGCGGTATCAGTCCGTCACACTCGACGCGAACTCGAGACACCTGATGACGGACGTCTGGACCTCTGCAGGAGTGCTTGTTGGTGTCGGGGCAGTGGCACTTACCGATTGGGAACGGCTTGATCCAATGGTCGCTGTTCTTGTTGCGTGCAATATTGTCTGGACCGGCACGAAGATCATCCGAACATCTGTGTTAGGACTGATGGATACGGCGCTCCCGCCGGGGGAGCAGGAAAGGCTGAAGCAGGTCCTCGAGCCATACACGAAGGACGGCATCCAATACCACGCACTCCGCAGCCGCCAGGCCGGCGCCCGCAAGTTTGTCTCTCTGCACGTCATCGTTCCGGGGGGGTGGACGGTGAACCAGGGGCATCAACTCCTTGAGCGGGTGGAGGCGGACATCAGGAAGACATTGCCGAATGTCACTGTCTTCACGCACCTCGAATCCCTGGATGATCCGGCGTCATGGGATGACGTCACGCTTGACCGGCGAGGTGACACGCAACGCTCGGGCGGGAAAGAGAATCGATAGGATGGACCGTTGCCGCCGGGGAGAGGAATAGTAACGGGAAGAACCAAAGCGCCGCGACGCTCATTCACATATTCCCACTCCCACCAGTCCTCTGAGGTTCGCATCCTTTGGTGTGATTCAGAGGATCCTCACCTTTATCGTGTGGTCGACCCTTTGGAGATCGTCGAATAATGAATCCTTGTATTCCTTGTCCACGTCAGCGATGGCGTAGCCTATGTATTCATTGGTCCTGAGGTACTGCGAGAGAACGTTCACGTTGTTCTTGGCGAAGATGCCGTTGATCTGCGACAACACACCCGGGACATTCTGGTGGACGTGCAGCAACCGCCGTGATTGTCCGCCGTCGACCCTCGGGAGATTGATCCTTGGAAAGTTCACGCTCGAGAATGTATTGCCTGTGCTGACGTAGTCGAGCAGCTTGCTGGAAACGAATTCCGCAATACTCTCCTGTGCTTCCTCCGTGCTGCCACCCACGTGGGGTGTCAGAATCACGTTCGGCAGGTTCTGGAGAGGCGTCGTCAGTGGCTCGTTACTGTCCTTCGGCTCATTCGGATAGACATCCACTGCTGCGCCGGCAACCTTCCCGTGTTTCAGGCTCTCGGCCAGAGCTTCGATATTGACCACATGCCCGCGGCTGAGATTCAACAGGAATACGCCGTCCTTCATTATGTCGAACTCGCCGGCATCAATCAGGTTGGTGTTGGCAGGGTTTCCATCGACATGAATCGTGATGACATCGGCAATCCGAAGGAGCTCATGAAGGCCTGAGACTCTCGTGGCGTTGCCGATGGTCAATTTGTCCGCGATGTCATAATAGTACACATCCATTCCCATTGCTTCGGCAAGCGTTGACACCTGCGAGCCGATGTTCCCATAACCGATGATGCCGAGTTTCTTGCCTCTCACCTCCCGTGCATTCTCTGCAGATTTATCCCACACTCCTTTATGTGCCCGGACCACCTTGTCGTGCAGCCGGCGGATCAGGAAAATGATCTCTGCAATCACCATTTCGGCGACGCTCCGGGTGTTGCTGTAGGGGGCATTGAAGACCGCCACACCACGCAGCGATGCGGCAGCGAGATCGACCTGGTTTGTCCCGATGCAGTACGTCCCGATGGCAATGAGGTCGTTCGCGTGCTCAAGGACCTGGCGTGTTATCTGTGTTCGGGAACGGATCCCCAGAACTGAAACCCCGTCAAGGGCTGCGATAAGCTCCCGTTCGCCCGGGCTTCTGGTTTCGGTCTTGACCTCCATTGCGCCCTGTTCCAGCGCGGTGACGGCAATGGGGTGGATGTTTTCAAGCAGTAGTGTCTTCATTGAATCAACCTTACCCCTGTTGGATAGAAATGGTTGTGCCGGGGAAATGATCGGGAACGAGGGGATCTGCAATGAACCGTGGCGTCAGCCTCTCCGCCTCTGGCGCTCGTCCCCCTGCAAAGATACGCAAATCCGGCTGGTTATGCTCGGGGCATCGCGGCGGAACTAACCTGCGTTGCTATCGGGATGCGCGGCGGTAGTGATCAATTGCACATTGCCTTTTCCCACGACACGTTACACATCCTGGAACTCCCGTCCAAAGGCAAACAGGATCGGAAGCCCCCCTGTGTGGATGAAAACCGTAGGGATAGTTTTGTCGAGTATCCCTGTGCGGGCAAGGTCCACGAGCCCCGCCATTGCTTTCCCCGTGTAGATGGGATCCAGGAGTAATCCTTCGAGTCGTGCAGAGAGGAGGATAGCCTCCCGTCCCGATGCGGTGGACACCCCGTATTCCTGGAAGTAGCCGTCATACGTTTCGATCGATTGTCCCGATACCTCGAGCGGTATCTCCAGGAGTTGGGCGCTTTCCCTGATGATTTCGAGCGTTCGGCTGGCTATCCGTTCGGATGTGCGGGAGACGCTGATGCCGATGACTCTCGCCTGAGGCAAATACAGCCGTGTGCCGAGGATCGTTCCTGCCAGCGTTCCGCAGGAGCCGACGGCCAGAACGATCTGAACAGGGTCCTGCCCGAGTTGCTCTGCAAGCTCACGCATGGCGCGGACATATCCCAGCGCACCCACCCCGGTGCTTCCTCCGATGGGGAGGGCGTATGGTTTCCGCCCGGATTCCTGCAGTTCCCGGACCCATTCCTGCATGGCGGCGGCCAGGGTGTCGTTGGTGTCGTCGTCTTTGAGATACCGAATCTCGGCGCCATAGAGGACGTCCAGGAGGAGGTTCCCCTGGTACTCAGTGAAGTCCGGACCACCGAGCACAAGCTTCACGTCAAGACCAAGCCTGCGGGCTGCTGCTGCGGTCATGACGGCATGATTCGATTGTGGTCCACCCACTGTCAGGACGACATCGGACCCCTGTCTGATGATTTCCGCGAACTCGTACTCCAGCTTTCGGGCCTTGTTGCCTCCCATCGCCAGTCCGGTCTGATCGTCTCGCTTGATGAAGAGCTTTGAAAGGCCGACATGTCCGGCCAGGCGATGTGCCTCCTGAAGAGGAGTTGGGAGAATTGCCAGCCGTACACGATGGATAGTATCGATCATAGGATTTTCCCCTGGGTGGCCTGAGAGACGCCGTCCGTAGCACGACAAGACCTGGCAGAGGGAAAGCTAGCGATATGTTTCTGGAATATCAAACGTTCCCCGTTGGCTTCCAAGACTTCTCCGGCATGCCAAAATGAATTTCTTGCAGGTTGTTATCCGCGCCTCAAGGCATGGTCAGGCGGGCCCCTGCACAACGCTGCAGGAAGAGCGCACTCTCTGGAAGCGGGCGCACAAACGGACTTGACATTGAGACAGCAGCATCACACTATGAAGACAACGAAGGACATGACGTACCGCTAGAAGGACGTGTCCCGGGAGGAATGATGGACCTCAACGAAATGAGCGCCATGGCCACATCGATTGAGCATACGGGAGCGATGCCCCTGTTGTTTCTCGGCCATGGCAACCCGATGAATGCCGTCACGGAAAACGAATTCACGCGCGGATGGCAGGAGATTGGCAGATCGTTGCCGAAAGCCTCCGCTGTGCTGTGCATCTCGGCGCATTGGGAAACTAGAGGGACCTCTGTCACGGCAATGGAGAAGCCGCGCACCATCCACGACTTCGGCGGGTTTCCGAAGGGATTGTATGAGGTACAGTACCCCGCACCCGGCGATCCTGACCTTGCACGGGAAGCGGCACGGGCAATCAAGAAGACCCCGGTCGAGCTTGACCATCAATGGGGACTTGATCACGGCTGCTGGAGCGTGATCAAGCATCTCTTCCCCAATGCTGATGTTCCCGTCATCCAGATGAGTCTGGATCACACGAAACCTCCCCGGTGGCACTACGAGTTGGCGAAGGAGCTTGCAGTGTTTCGGTCGAAGGGAGTATTGATTGTTGGCAGCGGAAACATCGTGCACAATCTTCGTTTGGCCGACTGGGAGAACGATGGAGGGTTTGACTGGGCGCTGGAGGCGAACGCCAGGTTGAAGAAACTCATTGCCGGCAACGATCACAGGGCGCTGGTGGACTATGAGTCCCTGGGAACAGAGGTTCAGCTGGCTGTTCCGACACCCGAGCATTACCTGCCACTCCTGTATGTGCTCGCCCTGAAGAGCGAAGGGGAAACGATTTCCTTCTTTAACGAGAAGGCCGAGCTGGGTTCCATATCGATGCTGTCGATGCGGATCCAGGAAGGATGAGGCGATACCGTCCGGGCGGAGTCTTCCTCCACCCCTCTCTGCTGTTGTTGAAGGCCGTTGCGTCTCGGTCCCATTCGCGGGGACGGGGGGCTTGCATCTCCATAGAATTATTTCTATATTCATCGAAGTAATTCTATGGAGGTTATATGTCCCAGGATCAGCACGTCGAGCATCTCGTCCGCTTTTTCAAGGTCCTCGGCGAACCGAACCGGCTGAAAATCGTCGGCGTTCTCGCAAAGCAACCGCATACCGTCGAACAGCTGGCCGAGTTCCTCGGCGTCAGCGACTCCACGGTGTCCCATCACCTCTCCCGTCTCTCGGATGCGGGGCTTGTAAGCGCCCGGGCGCAGAGCTATTACAGTGTGTATTCGCTGAAGACGGATGTCCTCAGGTCGATGGCGAAAACGCTGCTGGCTCAGGCGGAGCAACCTGCCCGCTCCTCGAACGTGGATCTGGATGCCTTTGACAGAAAAGTGCTCGCGTCGTTTACCACACCCGACGGCCGCATCAAGGCGTTCCCCGTGCAGGAGAAGAAGTTCCTTGTGCTTGTCAGGCATGTCCTGAAAGCCTTTGAGCCGGGCGTGCGGTACGCAGAGAAGCGGGTGAATCAGATACTCGCCAACTACAGTGAGGATACGGCACGATTACGGCGGGCCCTCGTGGACCATCGTTTCATGGCACGAGAAGGCGGGGGCGGGAAGTACTGGCGCATCGATACGTAGAAGGGCCGGCTCCTCCCAACAAGAAACGGCAAAGGCTCACCGTTAGGTGAGCCTTTGCCGTTGCTGCAACGTGGCATGCTTGCTAGTCGTCAGTCGGTTTCGCTCCGCCTCGGAATGATGCCGGATCGATGTTATAGTCAGCCATCTTCCGGTAGATCGTCTTCCGGTCGAGATCCATGAGCTTCGCGATCTGGTTGATGTTCCCTTTGTGGAGCCGGAGCATCCGTACCAGATACGTTTCCTCAGCATGGCGGGTGATCGTGGAGAGATAGTCCTTGAAGGACGTATTCACGTCCAGCGAGCCGGCGGGTATTGGAACGCCCTGCGGCGTTGAGGGCTCGCCGGTGGGAATTTCCAGGGAGGTGATGGTGTCTCCCGTCGTCTTGATGATGGCACGCTTGACAAGATTCTCAAGCTCCCGGATGTTCCCTTTCCACGCATAGCTCATCAGTGATGGCAGAACCGCGGGAGAGATGCCTGTCACCCCTTGCTGCGTGATGCCGGCGTGTTTCTTCACGAAATGGTCGAGGAGCGCAGGGAGGTCGTCCAGCCTTTCGCGCAGCGGTGGAATGCGAATCGGAAACACATTCAGCCGGTAGAAGAGATCCTCGCGGAACTGTCCGGCAGCAATCATCGCCTGGAGGTCCCTGTTGGTGGCGGCGACGACCCTGCTGTCGACCGCAACGGTTTCGCTCCCGCCCACACGCTGGATTTCCTTCTCCTGCAGGACACGCAGGAGCTTGGTCTGGATGTGCAGGGGGACATCTCCGACTTCATCCAGAAACACCGTGCCGCCCACGGCGCTCTCAAATTTGCCGATATGCTGCCGGTGCGCTCCCGTGAAGGCGCCTTTTTCGTGCCCGAACAGCTCACTCTCCAGGAGGGTCTCGGCAAGCGCAGAACAATTGATGACCACGAACGGTTTCTCGCGTCGTGAGCTGTTGTAGTGGATCGCTTTCGCGACCAGCTCTTTTCCCGTCCCGGTTTCCCCAAGGATGAGGGCAGGCACGTCGGTCTCCGCAACCTGCCGGACCAGCGCGTAGACTTCCTTCATCTTGCTGTTTGCGCCGACGAGATTGCCGAACGCATACACCTCACGCACTTCATCCCGCAACAGTTTCAGTTCACGGTCCTTCTCCTGTTCCTCAAGCGCTCTCTGGATCTTTATCACCAGTTCGTCGTTGTCGCTTGGCTTGGTGACATAGTCCCGCGCGCCGAGGCGCATTGCTTCCACGGCTGTGGCGACAGAGGCAAATCCGGTAACCATGATGACAGGAACACCCGGGTAACTGCTCTTGATATGTCGCAGCAGCTCGATCCCGTTGATCCCGGGCATGACGAGATCTGACAGGACAAGATCGTACTGTCGTTCCGTCAGCTTCTGTTTCGCCTCCTCGCCGCTGGTGGCGATGGCTGCCGCGTAGCCGTGATCTTCGAGGAGCGCGAGCGTGGCGACCCGAAATGCCAGGTCATCATCAACGACAAGAATCCGCCGGGTTGTCTGTTTTGTCATGGCCTATCCCTCATACGGCAGGACGACAGTGAATGCTGACCCTTTGCCGACACTACTATCGACCTCGATGGATCCACGGTGCTGTTGTACGATCCCGTAGCTCACGGAGAGCCCCAGCCCCACGCCGCTGACCTTCCCCTTGGTGGTGAAGAATGCGTCGAAAATCCGGTCACGATGCTCACGCGCGATACCTCCACCCGTGTCGCGCACCGTTATTCGCACGGCGCGGTCCTGCACGCGCGCGAGAATTTCCAGTTGTCCTCCCCCTGGCATTGCATCACGGGCATTGGCGATGAGATTGAGGAGGACCTGCTTGAGCTTGTCGCGCGAGCCCCGGACCCGGGGGAGGTCGGGATCGATATGCGTATGAAGCACTATGCTGTTGTTTGCCAGCTCACTCTGAATCAGTGTAATGACCTCTGAGAGCAGCTCGTTGAGATTCGTTGGTTTCATCTCTTCGTCGACCGTTGATCCCCGATAGAGGTTGAGCATCTGAACCGTGAGCCGGGAGAGCCGGTTGACCTCATCGTACGCGACAGCAATAAGATCCCTCCCCTTGATGTCGCCCGGGAGGCGATTCAGTGCCGTTTGGAGGCAGCTCTGGATATTGTGGATGGGATTGTTGATCTCATGGGCCAGTTGCGCCGTCATCTTTCCTGTGGCAGCCAGCCGTTCGCTGCGCACAAGTTCTTCCTGGGCCGATTGAAGCTCCCGGAGAGTGTCGTCAAGGTCTCTGTTTCGCTCCAAGAGATCCTGGTTCAGCCTCCCGAGCTCCGTAATCTTCTCCTTCAATGAGGAGCTCATGTCCATGAAGCGACCTGCGAGGATGCTCAACTCATCTTTCCCGCGGACGCGGATGGCATAGTCATAGTTCCCTTGGGTGATCTCCGTGGTTCCTCGTACCAGTTCGGAGATCGGGCGGGTGATGCTTCGTGAGATTACCACACCGAGGATTGTCGTCAGGCCGAGGAAGACCAGGGACACGATGCCGAATGTCCCGAGGATCGGCGCCATGGCCTGCCGGACCTCGCGACTCAGCGGCTTGACGATGAGGTAAAAGACCGCGCTGGAATCGGTGCCGGAAGGCTGGTGGAGAAGAAAGGCCGTTGCGAGGTAGGTTTCCTGCGGCGTGGTGAGCGCCAGGGGTGTGCCAACGGTATCCTCTCCGGTATCGACCGGGTGAGCGTGGAGGGGAGTGATCGCGGGAAGGAGGAGGCGCGCCTCGGCTGAATCGAGCGTTGCGAGCACCGTTGCCTGACGAAGCACCAGCAGGAAATCACTGTTGGTCGCACGTTTGAGCCGTTGGATGTCCGTCTCCGTAATTTCGAAGCCGATCGTAAGGGTTCCCACGAGGTCTAAGGCAATCATGATAGGCACAGACACGACGCGGTAGACGTTTCCGCGGATAGGCCACGCGTCTGATGCGGCTGTCGCGTGCAACGCGCTCTGGATGGTAGATGAGCCGGAGATGTCCCACTGGTCTCTCACCCCACGGAGGAGCTGTACCAGAGGTTTTCCCCGACGGTCCGTGAGCACCAGGACCTGGATCAGTGTGGATTGGTTCAATTCCTGCAACAGCTGGAATGCTGTCTTAGCGTCGCCCAGTTCGACCACGGCGCGGAGGCGGGGCGACTCCGCGAGAACAGCGCATGCTCGGATAAGTTGTGCGGCCTGGAGTTGCTCATGCACCTGCACCGTGGAGAAGCCCGTGCGAAGTTCCCTGGAAAATGTTCCCTCGATGCTGCTCCGGGTCCAATAGTTGATGATAAAAAACGTGATCACCAGAAGACTCAGCACCACTCCCCAGATGGAGAACAATATCTTGTTGCGAAACGTCATTGTGCTCAGTAGGCGACTGTAAGTTGGAGAACAGTGAGATTGTCCTTCGGCCAGCTCCCTCCGTGGATGCGTGTTTCCCGCCGGACAAGCTTGATCAGGACGTCCCGCTCCGCGAAATAGCCGGCGCCTCCTTCCCATTCCGTGACATCATAGTCCCATGGCCCGGTCGAGTTTCCGAGAGTCGCATGACCGAACTGCAGCCCGCTGAAACGGAGGGCAAGGTAGAGGCGGGGAATGACGGTGAATTTACCCTCGAGGTAATAGCCGAGGACATTCAAGTTCTCGTTCCCGGTATCGAACGGGACCGGCCAGATGTTGTACACCGCCTGGCCGTACAGCACCGCGTGCCCCCTGCTGAATTCAACGTCGATTTCCACCGCCTTTTGTTTGTAGCTGTTGACGTTGACGGTGCCGGGAGGAGGTGAGGTGGGTTCTTCCAGGTATGCCCCCCAGGTATACGCGGCGCCAATCGTCAGGCCCGTCATGGGTGTGACGGCAAGCCGGATGACCTTTGCGACATCGCTATTGGAGACTTCACCACTGTAGGAGGTTGTGCTGATTGTCCCGTTGGTGACTGCGACCGCGTAGTCAACGATTCCCCAGGATCCAAAAAGCACACCTCCCAGATCATACAGGCCGAGATCAAGTAGCCTCATGCCGCGTCCCTGACCCTGATTCGCAAGCACTTCCGCTTCCGTTGTGAGATGATCAGGGAGTGCGGTGCGGTATTCATACATCAGGGGGAGTCCGAAGAGGGGGTTTCTGCGGGGGAACCGGCGCTCTCCCAGGTTTCCGAACGGCACGTCGACTTTCCCCGCCTCCACATTCAATCCCAGCGGCGTAAGGTTGGTCAGCCGGATCGCAACCAGATCGAAGTTGAGATACTCATTGTCGGTCACACTGATGTTGCTCATCGCGGTGACGTGCTCGGTCACACGTCCGTCAAGGAAGAAGTACAGTTGCCAGCCGAAGGATGGCCTCCCGTTGTTGACCGAGAGAGGTGAACTCGTGGGAGCGCTTTTTAGGAAATGAACTGCAGTCTGGCCGCCAATGCCAACCTGCGCCGCAGCCGGAGAGGCCGCAATCCAGAGGGCGAAAGCCACTACAACTGCAATCTTCATCATGCGGGGCCGTCAATAAGTGAAATCCACCACGGTTGACTCTCCCGCCCTCACTTCAACAGTGCGGCGCTCCAGCACATCGCGATCGTACCAGAAGACGACTCTGTACTTTCCTTCGGGTACGCGGGGAATAGCGTATGTTCCATCGTCATTCAGTGTAGCGAAGTACGGATGGGACAAGACAATGATCGTTGCGTTCATGTGAGAGTGTATGTCGCAATAGACCCTGACCAGCCCGGGCTTGTCGAATGTTACCGACCGGGAATCGTTCCTTGGGTACCGCCCAAGGTCAAACTCTTTTGCCTGCGAATAGGAGAACACGTTGTGGAAGAGATTGTCACGATTCGGGAAATCCACGGTCGTTCCGACAAGGATGGGCAATACCTGGGGGTGAAATTGCAGATTCTCCTGATCCAGTGCCGGATTCTTGTCGGGGACGGGGTAGGACCGCTGATTCAACTCATCGCTCTCGAGGTAGACGACAGCCTTATCCGATAACCTCGGCGGAGGCATTGCCGTGGGGGATGCCGAAGCCGTTCCCTCACTTCGTCCCTGGGTGGAATACCTCCCGAGCAAAGGATCCATCATGTGCATGTCATGAGATTCCTCTTTCCTCGTAATCGTGATTTTGCCGCGTATTTCCGAAAACGCCACGCCCTTCCCCTGTGTGGCCGATTGTCCCGGCTGGGCGGATGCGGGCGGACTGCCCACCAGAACGATGGCAGGAAGCAGCCATCCCGCTATTTTCCACGTGGTCTTTGTCATGCAGATGCGGCCCGATTCGTTTGAGAGATACGCAATTTATGATTTACAGTCAATGCAAACGGCAGGCCAAACAATCCGTCGGCTGATACGCTTTCGCAATATCCGCTATATCATCCTGATCGCGTGCAGGCCTACCCCCTTGAATGTGGCCATTGCGCCACACATCCAGCCCGAGCATCCCGCGTGGCTGTAGCCTTTGTGCCGCATGCCGTCATCCGACCTTGACGCGGCGCGCCAATTAATCGCCAATTGATGCATAACGCCGACAACGTGATGTGGCACGGCAGTTGACACATACTGAAGAGATCCGCTGTGAGATGCATCGGATATTACGAATTCCATCCACACACATTTGAAGAGGGATACACGAATGCCTGCGACTTTTTCGACGGCACTGCGCTTGATGGGTGTTCTCCTGGTGGCTGCTGTCACAATAGTGGGCTGCAAAGACATGGGGACAGACCCTGCACCGCCGACCGCTGCTCCACCATCAGCGAAAACGACGGTATCGTTCAGTCAGAACGTGAAACCCATTTTCAACAGCCCGAGCGTTGGATGTATTGGCTGTCACGGCGGGACGAACGGGCTCTTCGTCGGGACAGTAGCTGACCTCCTCAAGGGTGGCGTGCACGGTCCCGCCGTGGTTCCAGGGAACTCGGCGCAGAGTCTTCTCATCAGGAAACTCAGCGCAACTCCACCTTTCGGTGCCCGGATGCCATTCGGCGGGACGCCACTGCCGGATAGCACGATCCAGATTATCAAGAATTGGATTGACCAGGGAGCGTTGGACAACTAGAGGCAAGGATTTTCGTTGAACCACCGGCGCGAGCATGGTATTGGCGAGGCGGCTATTGAGGTGGGGCGGAGGCTGCCGGGAAAAGACTTCTGGTCTTTGACCGAAGAGCAATGGAGAGTCACATGAGAAAACTGCACATTTTGATCATCCTGGGCGCGAGCCTTATGACGGGTGCCCTCTGGGCACTTTCGTACTGGGTTCGACCGCTCAGGAATCGTTCGTTCGTCATAGGGATTCTGGCGACCGCTCTCCTCGCTGCTACAGGTTTCTTCGGCGGGATCATCGCGTACGGATGAGGGTACGGGATGGATCCTGCTCTCGATGTGAACGAGAATTCACTTGAGGAGCTTCAACGGCGCTTCTGCGATCAGTCGGAGAAGCCGCTTCAAACGCCGCAGTGACGTTTGGACTATCGCTCACCCTCAGAACGGGGGAACTGAGGTCTCTCCCTGAGTGATTACTGGTCCTCGCCGCGCAATTTCTTTGCCGCTTCCGCCAGGGCCTTCTTTCGTTCGGGAGTGACTTCGGGAAACGACAGGTTCAGGGACTGAATTGTTGACGTAATGATATCGGCGGCCAGCGCCCGGGCAACCCACTTGTGGTCTGCCGGGAGGATGTACCACGGAGCCCACTTTGTGCTTGTCGCGCTGATCGCCTCCTCGAAGGCTTTCATGTAGTCCTTCCAGAAACCACGCTCCTGTATATCGGCCTCGGAAAACTTCCAGTTCTTCTCGGGCCTCTCCAGCCGCTCCAGGAACCGTTTCTTCTGCTCCTTCTTCGATGTGTTCAGGAAGAACTTCAGGATAACGGTCCCGTTCCGCGCGAGGTGCCGCTCGAAGTTATTGATATCGTCAAAGCGCTTCTCCCAGAATTTCTCCCCGCGTTTGCCGGGGGGAAGCTTTTGCCGATCAAGGATTTCCGGGTGGACCCGGACGACGAGCACTTCTTCATAATATGATCGATTGAAGATGCCGATGCGCCCCCGCTCGGGCAGACACTTCGAGTAGCGCCAGAGGAAGTTGTGATTCAGATCCTCATCGGAGGGTATCTTGAAACTGAATACCTGACATCCCTGGGGATTGATGCCGGACATGACATGCTTGATGAGTCCGTCTTTGCCCGCCGCGTCCAGTGCCTGGAGCACGATCAGGACGGAGTAGGTGTCGCTCGCATAGAGCAGCTCTTGGGCCTTGGCCAGATCATCCACGTTCTTGTTCAGGATTTCCTGGGCAATCTCCTTGACCTCCTCTTTTTGAAGCTTCTCCATTTCTTTTGTTCTGGCCCACGCAGGGTCGTGGTCCTTCAGGCGGAGCTCCGTTCCGGGTGCAATGCAGAACAGGTCGATGGTGTCCTTCTTGATCATGGCTTCTCCGGATCAATGCTGTGAAAGGAATATGTGTCGTGGGCATGCTGATTGTCAGATGGGGGAAAAGTACTGAGAAACCATTGAATTTCCAACTACAGATAGTGGTGCTGCGGGAGGATGGCGGCTCTTTTCAAAAGGAAACCTGACGTGTTGACAGGTTTTCTCAGCTGAAGCCGGAAAATCCTTACCCCGAGGTGTGCTTCAGCTCTTCAGCTATCATTCGGGGCAGAGTGAAC
>Ga0315275_10001878_pt1 | contig 18763 bp, 12 predicted proteins | sample YL17G03_0_MG_FD_205557 | JGI IMG/M metagenome (GOLD analysis project Ga0315275, IMG submission 205557) | Sediment microbial communities from Yellowstone Lake, YNP, Wyoming, USA - YL17G03_0 | ecosystem: Environmental > Aquatic > Freshwater > Lake > Sediment | place: USA: Wyoming | collected...
CTACAGTCTCAAGCCTCTAGCCTAAAACGATGTCGCCGCCTCGGCGGAATCGCTCAATCATAGAACCTCGACGTACCGGGAGCAAGGGAATGTTGCCCGACGACGAGCGGCGGCCGGAAAATCAAAAAAATATAGCCTTCTTGTCCCGTTCAATTACAATGAGCCGACGTCAAGTCCCAAACTTTTTAAGGGGGCACCGCATGGTTCGCCTGACCGGTCTGGCCGTCGCCGCGCTGCTTGCCGCCTCGCTGGCCTACGCCGCGCCTGCGCCTCAGGCGCCCGCGCCGAGCGCCGCTCCGGCTGCGAAGGCCGCCGACCTTGCGGCCTACGTCCCGAGCGGCGCGTTCTTTGCGGCCCGGATGCGCATGGCCCAACTGGTCGGTTCGGACCTCTGGAAGAAACTCGCGGGCCCCGACGGGATTAACTTTCAGGAGATGCAGAAGGAGGGCCCGTTCAAGTTGGACATCGAAAAGGACGTGAAGGAGGCCGTCTTCGCGGTGTCCGTTACGTTCGAAGGCAACGAGCCCCAGAAACCTTCCTTCGGCGTGGTGCTCCTGACAAACCGGGACATTGACCCGGCGGACCTCTTCAAGAAAGAGCCGGAGAAGATCCAGTTGCCCGGCGCTGCGGTGGCGGCGTACCGGGTCGGCACCGACACGTTTTTCGCCTGCCCGACGCCGCGGACGGTGGTCATAGCCACGACGCCTGAGTTCCTGGCCGAGATGCTCACGAGCGCCGCCGGCGCCGCGAAGGCCGACAAGGACGCCGCCTGGCTCAAGGCCCTCGACCAGCCGGGCGAACTGGTGCTCGTGGCCAGGATGCCCGACGAGGCACGAGAGGCACTCGAGAACGCGCTTTTTATGGGCCGCCGGCAGATGGTCTCACAAAGTCGGGAACCCGAAGTGATCGGGTTCGGAGTCGGTGTCGGATTCGTTATGCGACTTGCGACGGAGTTCCAGTCCGTCGTCCTTTCGATGGACCTTTCGCGCAAGGAGGATGCGCTCAGGATCACGTTCACCTTTGCCACCGAGAACGGCGCGGCATTCATCGGGTCGGGCCTGGCGCTCCTTGAGCCGTCGCTGACGGAGGCCCTGGCGATGATACCCATCCCCCCTGCGCCCGGTGCCGCGCCCGCTGCCGCCGCGCCGCCCGAGCCGGTCTATCGCGCGGTCTTTCAGGGCAAGGAGGCCCGCATCACCATGAGCCTCGCTCGCTTTGGCTGCGTTGTAGCCATATTTATCCCAGCGGTTGCGGGAGCCAAGATCGAGGCGGAGCGGGTGCAGAGCGCCAACAATCTGTCGCAACTCGGCAAGGGGTGCCAGGCTTGGGCCGCCGCCAACCGCCAGAAGTTGCCTCAGAACTGGAAACAGTTGCTCGATACCGGCCTCATCGAAAATGCCGACGTCCTCAAGAACCCCTCTCTGACCGAGCATTCCCCGGACGGCGACTACGTGCTGGTCCCGGTGCCCAGTTTTGCATTCAGCCCGATGTCCGTTCTGGCCTACGAACGGTACCCCGACGGGAAAATCCCGTCAAAAGGGATCAACGTTCTCTTCCTCGACGGCCACGTGGAGCGGATAACTGCGGAGGACTTTCAGAAGGCCCTTGATGCCACGCTGAAAAAGATTCAGGAGAGGGCGCCGAAGCCCGCGCCACCGCCGGCAACGCCTGAGCCATAGCGCCGGCGGAAAGGGCTGGCCTCTTGCGACGCGATGATTACAATGGCTCCCGTCCATTCATGTACCCTTTTTGAGGAGGTAGCGCATGACCCGTCGAATCTGCCTGGCCGTCGCCGTGCTCGTGGCCGCCTCGTTGGCCTATGCCGCGCCTGCGCCGCCGGCGCCCGCGCCGAGCGCCGCCCCCGCTGCCAAGGCGGCCGCACCTCAAGCCGCCCCTGCCGCGCCGGCCGCATCCGCGCCTGTACTCAGCGAGAAGGTCGCTGACCCTGCGGCCTACATTCCGAGCGAGGCGTTTATGGCGTCGCGCCTGCGCATGGCCAAGTTGGCCGGCTCGGACCTGTGGAAAAAGTTCAAGGGCCGCGACGGCGCCGCCTACCAGAAGATGATGCAGGACTGCCCAATCAACATGGACATGGAGAAAGACGTGGCCGAAGCCGCCCTCGCGGTGGCCGTCACGTTCGAGGGCAACGAGCCCCAGAAACCGTCCATGGGCTTCGTCCTGGCGATGACCCGCGACGTCAACCCGACGAACTTCTTCAAGAAGGCCGCGCCCGACAAGATACAGTTGCCGGGTTCCGCTGTGGCGGCGTACCGGGCCGATGCCGAAATGTTTTTCGCCTGCCCGACGCCGCGGACGGTGGTCATAGCCACGACGCCTGAGTTCCTGGCCGAGATGCTCACGAGCGCCGCCGCGCCGGCGGGCGCCGGCAAGAGCGCGTGGCTGAAAACCCTCGACCAGCCGGGCGAAGTGGTCCTTGTGGCCAGGATGCCCGACGAAGCCCTCCAGGCCATGAAGAACGCCCTCCAGAAGTCGAGGGACAGCATGGGGCAAACGTTTGGTCCCGACATGGGGCCGCGGCCCGAGTTCATGGCCTTATCGGTCGTCGGAGGCTTCGGCATAAGGATGGCCTCGGAGTTCCAGTCGGTCGTCCTGACGCTGGACCTTTCGCGCCAGGCGGACCCGCTGCGGATCACGTTCGCCTTTGCGTCGGAGAACGGCGCGGCATTCGTCGGGGCGTTCCTGGCGCTCCTGGAACCGTCGCTGACGGAAGCGCTGGCGATGATGCAAGGCCCGCCCGGCGCCGGCGGACCGCCCCCTGCACCCGGCGCCGCGCCCGCTGCGGCCGCACCTGACGCGCCCCCTGCCGCGCCGGCCGCGCCGGCGGCCGCGCCTGCGGCACCGCCCGAGCCGGTTTACCGCGCGGTCTTCCAGGGCAAAGAGGCCCGCGTCACCATGACCGGGGCGACGCTCGAACGGCTCGTCGGGACGGTCGCGGGGCTCATAACAGCGCGCCAGGAGGCGCCGCGCCAGCCGCCAATGCCGGACGACGAGATGGGCGAGTAGGCCGCGGAGAAAGCAGGACGCGCCGCGCCATAGGTCCGCCTTAAGCAGTTGCGCGGCCGCCACCCGCGTCAGGAGAACGGATGCCACGACTCTTCATCGAGCAACTCACCGCCCCCGGCCAGATGATTGAGGGGGTCTTTCAGGTGGCCGAGAAAGACCTGCGGACCACCAAGAAGGGCGCCCTCTTTATCTCGGCCCGCCTGCGGGACCGGACCGGGGACCTCCCGGCCATCATGTGGGACGCCACCCAGGCTCTCTTTGCCGCCATCCCGCAGGGTGGCTTCGCCCTCGTCAAGGGACGGCTGGGCGAATACAACGGGGCCCTCCAGATCGTCATCGAGGCGATGCGGCCGGCCAAGGAGAACGAAATCCGCCTGGAGGATTTTCTGCCGGTCGGACCGGGCGATCCCGAGGAGCAACTGGCGCGACTGAAGGCCATCCTCGATACGATCGAGCGGCCGGCGCTGCGGGCGCTCCTCGCGGCCGTCTGGGCGGATGAGAAACTCGTGGCGGATTTCAAGCGCGCCCCCGCCGCCGAGCGCCTCCACCACGCTTACCTGGGCGGACTCCTGGAACACACGCTGAGCGTCGCCGAGACGGCCGTCCTCGTGTGCCAGCATTACACGGACCTGGACCACGACCTCCTTCTGGTGGGCGTCCTCTGCCACGACATCGGAAAGACGCGGGAACTCGCCTACTCGACGGCCCTGGGATACACGGACGCCGGTCGCCTGGTGGGCCACCTCGTGCAGGGCGTCCTGATGCTCGAAGAGAAGATCGCCGCCGTCCGGGCGGCCGGCAACGAGTTTCCGGAGGAACTGGCGAACGTCCTCCGGCACCTGGTCCTGGCCCATCACGGCGAGTACGAGTTCGGAAGCCCGAAACTGCCGATGACCGCCGAGGCGTTCACGCTGCATCACCTCGATAACCTCGACGCCAAACTCCACGCCTTTTTCCGCGATGTCGCCGCCGACGCCGACCCGGCCCGCCGATGGACCGCCTTCAACAAGATGTTCGGCGGGGCGCTCTTCAAGGGATTCGGCGAACCGGCCGAGGAAGGCGATGCGCCCCGAAGCGACCTCAAAGGCGGACTGTAAAAACATTTTCGATTTTCGATTTGCGATTTTAGATTTGAACAAAGCCAGCGCGGCCGCATCCGAGCCGTTCAAATCGAAAATCTAAAATCAAAAATCGAAAATTGAATAACGCGGCCGCCTGTGCTCGCCGCCAACTCACTGCGGCTTCTCGGGCACCCCGATAGCCTGAAGGATGGCGTCGTTCATCCGCCGCATCAGTTCCGCGTAGTCCGCATGGGTCCGCATGAATGCCTTGACGGTCTCGTTGGCAGCGACTGACTCATGGAGCCGCTGGAGCCGGCGCTTGTCCTCGACCTCGATGGGCTGGCCCTGGCGTTCCTTGCGGCTGAGATCTGCGGCGGCCTTGTTATAGGCGTCGAGGGCCTCGGTGGCGGACTTGTCCTGGCGGACGCGGGCGTCGGACTCGCGCAACTTCACATAGCGCGGATGGCGGCGGATCGCCTCGCCCAGTTGCCCCGCCAGCCCAAGGACCTCATCGAAATTGTCGTCCATCGCCGACTCCTCATGGGCTTTTTCATTACACCCTCTCCCTTGATGGGAGAGGGATTGGGTGAGTGTGAAAGCGCCTCCATCAACCGCACCGTCCCCCTCCCCCTTACCCTCTCCCGCCAGGGGAGAGGGAAGATGAAACAACCTCTAATCAAAAGTGCCGCGCCAGCGTACGGACTGGCTGCCGGAAACGCAAGCGCCGTCTTTGCAGATTGATAATGGGCCGCAAGACGCCTATACTCTTCGAAATCCCACTCACGAAGAGAGCGCCCATGACCACCCGTGAAGCCATTCTGAGCCACATCGAGTCGCATCACCATCGGCCGATGAAGGTCCGGGGCCTGGCGCGGTTCTTCGACATCGCCGAGGAGGATTACCCTGAGTTCCGCGCGCTCGTCAGGAAGATGATCCGCGAGGGCGACATCATCGTAAGCGAGCACGGCCGCCTCGCCCTGCCGCCGCCTGAGGCGGCGAAACCCGCGCGCCGCGCGACCGGTCGCCTCGCGGCGTCAGTCCAGGGCCGGTTCAGCCTGTCGGAGCGGGGGTTCGGATTCGTCATGCCCGAGGCGCCCGACGGCCCGACCCACGGCGAAGATATCTTTGTCGGGCCGAACGACACCCTCGGCGCCGTGACGAACGACACCGTCCTGGCCGAGGTGTCGGGCAAGTCGCCGCGCGGCTACTACGGCCGCATAGTCGAGATCGTCGAGCGCGGACAGACGCGGTTCGTCGGGACGTACATCGAGACGCCTGCCGGACGCTTCGTGCGGCCGGACGGCGGAATCCTGAGCCAGGACTTCGCCGTGCCCGACGCCTCCAGCGCCGGCGCCAGGCCCAAGGACAAGGTCGTCTTCGAGGTCCTGCGGTACGCCCTTCGCGGCGAAGCGGGCGAGGCCGTCATCACGAAGGTCCTCGGCGAGCGCGGCGCCCCCGGAGTGGATACGCTGTGCGTCATCCACCAGTTCGACCTGCCGCATGAGTTCTCCGACGAGGTCCTCGAGGAGGCGCGGCGGGCCGCCGACCCATACGGGTCCGGTCTCAACAAGGACCGGATGGACGACGCCGCCCTCGACGGCCGACGGGACCTGACGGCCGAGACGATCATTACGATAGACCCTGAGGACGCCCGCGACTTCGACGACGCCGTGAGCCTCCGGGAGCACCCCGACGGAACCTCGACGCTGGGCGTTCACATCGCCGACGTCGCATACTTCGTCCCGGAAGGTTCGGCGCTGGACGAGGAGGCGCGCGAGCGCGGCACGAGCGTGTACCTGCCGACGATGGTCGTGCCGATGCTGCCGGAAGTCCTCTCGAACGGCGTGTGCAGCCTTCAGGAGGGCCGCACGCGGCTCACCAAAAGCGCCTTCATCCGCCTCGGCCCCGACGGCGAGCCCCTGGAGGTCGAACTGGCCAACTCGTTCATACGGAGCGTCAAACGGCTGACCTACGAGCAGGCCTCGGCGGCCCTCGAAAGCAGAACCGACGGCCTCGAGCCGAACATCGTGGACCTCCTCGCGCGAATGGAGCGCCTAGCGCGAATCCTGCTGGAGCGCCGCCGCCGCGAGGGATACCTCGAACTCAACCTGCCGAAGGTGGACCTGGAATTCGACGGCCAGGGCCGCGTCGTCGCCGCACATCCGGAGGACACCAGTTTCAGCCATCGAATCATCGAGATGTTCATGGTCGAGGCGAACGAGGGCGTGGCCCGACAACTGGACCGCGTCGGCACGACCTATATGCGGCGCATCCACCCGGAGCCCGACGACGAGGCCGCCGAGGACCTCATGCATTACGCCAGGAGCATCGGATATCATCTCCAAGACCCGCGCGACCGGCGGGAACTTCAGCGGCTCCTGGGCACGGTCCGAGGCCGGCCCGAGGAGTACGGCGTTCACCTAGCGGTCCTGAGGAGCCTGAAGCGCGCCGTGTACAGCGTCCGCAAAGAAGGCCATTACGCCCTTGCGAGCGGCGCCTACTGCCACTTCACGTCGCCGATCCGGCGGTACCCGGACCTGACGGTCCACCGGATGTTTGATGCGATCGTGAGGGGCCGCGTCGAAACGCATCGCGGCGGGCGGCACAAGGCGGCCGCTACGCCGGCGGGCGACGGGCCACTGGCCGAACTGGCCGACCACTGCTCGCGGACCGAGCGGCGGGCCGAAGCCGCCGAGCGGGAACTCACGAAGGTCAAACTCCTCGAGTTCCTCCAGACACGCCTCGGCGACACGTTCTCGGGCATCATCACCGGCGTCCAGGCGTTCGGCGTCTTCGTCGAAAGCCCCGAACTCCTCGTGGACGGCCTGGTGCACATCTCCAGCCTGCGGGACGACGACTATCGGTTCGACCGGCGTCGGTGGGCCCTCGTGGGGAGCCGCTCGGCCAGGGTCCTGAGGGTCGGGTCGGCGCTGGAGGTCCGCATTGCGGCCGTCAACATTCCGCGCCGCCAACTGGACCTGGAACCGGTCGAACCGCCGCCGAGCGCGGCGTCGTCGGCCGCCAGGGATCGAAAAGCCGAACGCAAGGCCGCCCGCGCCGCCCGCCAGGCGGCCCAGGCCGCCAAATGGGCCAAGCGCGGCGCCGCTCACGGAAAGGCCGCGCGCAAGAAACGCCGCCGCTGAAGGGAAAGTTCGACCGTTGCGGCTGTGGGCTCACTTCGGTTGCGGCGCGTTCGAAGGCGGCATCACGCCGCGCTTGGCCTCCATCTGGGGGACCGGGGCGCCGCCGGGAGCCGTCGAGCCCGCCGCCGTCGGCAGGATTTCGCTCGTGCGATCGTAGACGCGGAGTTCCTTGGTCCCACCGGACCAGAAGACCAAGAGCGTCGCCCGTTCGACCATCACCATGGCGTTCAACGGCCTGGCCCGGGGATCGGGGTAGACCTTGGCGATCAGTTGTTGCTGGCCCTTCTTCATCCGGAACTCAACGTGGGTGCGGGAGGGGATGCGGCCGGCGATCTTGTCGGCGCCGCTGCCCATCTCGAAGTCCACGGCATACGGCGTCGGGTTGAGCACGGTGCACCTGGACAACTCGGAATCCTCCGAGGGGGCTTTGCCTTGAGCCGTCTGGCCGGACGAAGGTTCGGCGACGGCGGCGTCGAAGTGCTCCTCCATGGCATCCCCGGTCAGCAGATGTCCAGTGTCCAAAGCCCGCTTGTGGTCCTCGAAGACCTTCCGCAGGCGGAGGGTCTTGGCCCGTCCGGCGGCGACTACGGCGGCCACTTCGGCGTCCCGTAATTTCACGATTACTTCCATGACCAACTGCACGATGAGGATCTCGGCGGTGGCCGCTTCTCTGAGTTTTTTTCTCGACTCGGCATCCCATCCGGCTCGGTCGGCGGTGGGCAGAGCCTTCGTCAACTCCTCGAACTTGACGGCTGCGGCCACCAGCAGCGGCTGGTATTTCCGCACTATCTCCTCGGACTTCAACTTTACAATGGCGGCCGAGTCGTCGCTGTACCTTTTGAGGAGTTGGTTGTTTGTCCTGTAAAGGCCGGCGACTACCTTAGGGTCCGGCGCTGCGGCTGTCGCGGCGGGCGGCGCCGCCGGCGCGGGACCCGCTTCAGGCTCGGCGGCGGGCGGCGCAGTTGGAGCCGGCGCAGGCGTAGCCGACGGATTGGCGGGAGCCGGTGCAACCGTCGCCGGCGCCGCAGGAGGGGCTGCCGGCGCGTCGTTCCACGGATTGGCCGAAGTCTCCTCTGCGGACGAGACCACCTGGCCCAGAACCAGCATCATCGCCGCCACGCACGCGATTAACGCAAAACGCATGGTCTTTCCTCCTCGCCCAAGGCAGCCAACCGGAGTATTATACATCCCAAAGACCGCTAATGTGTGACGCCGCCTCATACCGGCGGCGCGGCGCTCATTTCGGCTCTTCGTCCTCCGCGGAAGCCTGGCCCTCCTCGGCCTCGAACGGCTCGGTGGCCAGCCGCCCGGCAGCATCTTCGGTGAGTGTGGCGATCCGCTTTTCTGCCTCCGTGAGGGTCTTGCGGCATTCCTTGATGAGTGCGGCCCCGTCGGCATAGAGTTTCAGCGACTCGTCGAGGCCGACGTCGCCGGATTCCAGGCTCGTGACGATCTTTTCGAGTCGCGCCAGCCGCTGCTCGAACGTCGGCTCTCCCTGGTCATCCGCCTTCTTCCTGGCCATGCCTGTCTCCCGTGCCGCGGATTACCGACTCAATATCTTAGACTCCCCTGCCGCTGAGATATTGTATCCTTTTCGATGCTTCACGTCACGCTCGAACTCGCCGGCCGCGACCAGGGCGTCACTCAAACAGGGTGGGCTCGGATCCGCGGTCGCCGGTGTTCTTGTCCTTGGCGCTCCGACCGCGCGGACCCCGGCGCGCCGCAGAATCGGGCTGCGTTGGCCCCTGCGGCTCTGAGAGCGGAGTGCCGCCCGGTGGGCTGGCCGGCGGTTCCGTCACGCGGCTGCGGAGCGCCCCTTGCGCCAGTTGGGTCCGAAGGAGGTCGCCCGCCGCCGCGTCGGCTGCGCGCGTCAGCGTCCGGCCCGTCCGCTCCAGCACCGTGCGGCTGTAGCCGCGCGCCAGGACCCGGTCCGGGTTCAAGTCTTCGAGGCGCCCGGCCAGGCGATCCACGCGGGCGATCCACCGGTGCGTGATGAGGGTCCGGCCCGCGGCACGGAGGCGGAACGCCGTCACGCGGACCTCGGCCAGGGCCGCATGATAGGCGGCTCGCGGGGAATGCCGCGCCAGGCCCGCCGCCGCACGCTCCAGCCTGAGCCACTGAGCCGACCACTTCTCCCTGGCCGCAACCGACAGGCGGCCCTCCAGATCGTCGAGCGTCTGGACGCGCGCCAGGACGATCTCCTGCGGATACCGGAAATATCGGTTCCCCTCGAAGAGGGCGAGGTCATCGCGCAGGCGGTCCAGAACGTATTTGAGGTTGCGTGCGAGCCGCCGCCCGGTCGCCGCAAGAGACGCGAGGACCTCGCGCCGGTCGGGGACGACGATCTCGGCTGCGGCCGACGGCGTCGGAGCGCGCACGTCGGCGACGAAATCGCTGATCGAAAAGTCCGTCTCGTGGCCGACGGCGCTCACGACCGGCACGTCGGAGGCGTGGATGGCCCGGGCAACCGCCTCCTCGTTGAAGGGCCAGAGGTCTTCGAGGCTCCCGCCGCCGCGGCCGACGATCATCACATCCACACCGCCGAGGCGGTTGAGGTTCCGGATGCCGCGGACGATCTCGGCCGCTGCCCCTTCGCCCTGGACGCGCGCCGGCGCAAGGACGATCTCCGCGGCCGGCCAGCGCCGCGAGAGGACGTGAATGATGTCGCGGATGGCGGCGCCGGTGGAACTCGTGACGACGCCAACGCGGCGCGGAAACTTCGGAAGGGGACGCTTGCGGGCCGGATCGAAGAGGCCCTCTTCCCCGAGTTTCTCCTTGAGTTTGCGAAACGCTACTTCCAGTGCGCCGATGCCTCGCGGCCGGACGCTGGTGGCGTAAATCTGATAGTTCCCCTGCTTCTCGAAGACGCCGATGTGGCCGCGGACCTCGACCTCCAGGCCGTCGGCGATCTCGCGGACGAGGCGGGCCGCGCTCGATTTCCAGACCACGCAGCGGACCGAGGCCTGTGCGTCCTTCAAGGTGAAGAAGACGTGGCCGGAGGTGTGGAGGCTCAGGTTCGAGATCTCGCCAACTACCCAGACGTCGGGAAACTCCGTTTCGAGCGCATCGCAGATGCGGCTGGTGAGTTCCCAGACGGTCTCCGGCCCCTCCCCCTCCGGCAGCGGAACCTTCGCGGGATCAAAAAGGGTGTCCATGAACTCTTAGATACCGGATTGTGCCGCGTGAATCAACCGAAAGGGGAGAAGTAGAAGCCCCTGGCTGGCGAAGGCGGACGGCAAGAATTTCCCGGGAACCGCGGCCGAAGGTCAGCGTCTAAGCCTATGCACCGAAGAAGCGGTGCACGCCAAACCACTTGTAAGGAGACAAGCCATGGCGCGGATACGAATTGGATGGATAGGATGGGCGGGCCTCGTCGCGGCAGTCGCGATGTTGGCCTGGGCGGCGCGGGCCGCCTACGTCGAGGGCGACAATACAAAGGCTGGGTCGCCACCGGCCAAGGGCGAGGCGCCGGTCGTCAAGACCAACCACGTGCCGGAGGTCCTGGCGCTCCTCGGGAACCTCACGGTGGACCCGCCGCGAAGACACAAGAACATGGTCGTCTTCCCGATCCGCTACAGCGGCAAGCAGGCACCGGGCGCGTGGACGACCCTGGACGACGCGACCGCCGCCGGGAGCCTCAAGGTCAGCGAGAAAGACCAGGCCTCGGTGCCCGAAGTCGTGGTCGAAAACACCGGCGACCGGGCGGTCCTGGTCCTAAGCGGCGAGATCATCAAGGGCGGCCGCCAGACCCGTGTGGCCCGCAAAGACGCCATCATCGAGACCAGGCAAAAGGTGGCGATGGCCGTCTTCTGCGTCGAACAGCATCGCTGGGCCGGAGGCAAGGAGTTCAAGGGGTCCGGCAACATGGCCCCCGCCAGCATCCAGGATTCCATCAAGCGCGGCGCCGACCAGGGACGCGTCTGGGAAGGCGTGCGATCCTCGAACCAGAGCCTGTCGCCGGCGGCGGCGCCTCCGACCAAGAGCCTCGACGACGGGATGAATTCGGCCCCTGCCAAGGCGCGCAAGGAAGCCGCCAAGAAAGACCTCGGCAAGTTCAGCCCGCCCGACACCATCGGCATCGCCGTGGCCGACTCGCGAACCGGGCGGGTGGTCGGCCTCGAACTCTTCGGACGCCGCGACCTCTTTGAGCGGCTCCAGGAAAAACTCATCGAAGGTTATGCCCTGGACCTCGTCCCGCCAGACCCCGCCGGCGACGACGCCGACTGGCAGAAAATGACCGCTAAGGACGTCGAGTCCTTCATCGCGCGCGTCCTTGAGGGAACCAGCCAGTATGAGGAAACGCCCGGAAGTGGGCGCGGCATAGACCTTGTGAGCGGCACAGTCCGCGGCAAGGGCGTCGCCGTGGGCGAGAGCGCTATTCACCTTTCGATCCAGGACCTGCAACCGCAGCCGACGCCCGTAAAGCCGATCGTTAGGGACGAACCGGCCCCGGCGCGGCGCTAAGAGGCTCTAGGGCAACTCGAGGTTGTCGGCCGCTTCGGGCGGTTCGGGGGGAGGCGGCGGCTCGCCTTCCTTGGCGGGGGTTTTAGGCGGGTAGGCTTCGGCCTCGGAGACCGGCACGGCGACGCGCTCGATCGCGCTCGCCAGGCCCGTCTGCGTATCGGCCGTCACGAGCGCGCCCGAGACCCTGAGATCGCCCGTGGCCACGTCGAAGTACGTCGGCATCCCCGTGATGAGGGCCGAGAGGACCTTCTCCTTCTTGCGGCCGAGGACGCCGTCGTACGGGCCGGTCATGCCGAGGTCGCTCACGTAGGCGGTGCCCCTGGGGAGGACCCGCTCGTCGGCCGTCGGGACGTGGGTGTGCGTGCCGAAGACGGCGCTTGCGCGGCCGTCGAGGTACCAGCCCATGGCGATCTTGTCGCTCGTGGCCTCGGCGTGCATATCTACAAATATCAATTTTGTGCGGTCGCCGATCTCCGCGAGGATCCGGTCCACGGCGTGGAACGGGCAATCCGAGGGTTTCATGAACGTGCGCCCGAGGAGGCTCACGACGGCCAGCGGAAAGCCGGATTGGCTTTCGAGGACCGTCCAGCCGCGGCCCACGGCCTCCGCCTGGAGATTGGCGGGCCGAAGGATGCGCTCGGACTCGGCCAGCAGGGGCACGACCTCCTTCTTGCGGTAAACGTGGTCGCCCATCGTGAGGACATCCACGCCCAGGGCGCGGATTTCCTCGAAAATGGCGGGCGTGATGCCGGACCCGCCGGCCGCGTTCTCGGCGTTGACGATGACGACGTCAATCGGCCGCGCGGCCAGGAGTTTCGGCAGCGCGACCGCCAAGGCCCGCCGGCCGGGCTTGCCGACCACGTCACCGATTACAAGTACACGAAAATCCATGGCGCCTCACTGTGCGCGCCCCGCGAGCGGGGCGGCTAACCAAACTACGCGCGCCCCGCGAGCGGGGCGGTTAACCAAGCGTCACCGTGCATATTCGACGACGCGGCGTTCGCGGATGAGCGTCACCTTGACCTCGCCGGGGTACGTCAGTTCCGCCTCGACGGCCTTGGCGATGTCGCGGCAGACCGTGATGGCCATTTCGTCATTCACCTTGTCGGCGTTGACGACGACGCGGACCTCTCGGCCGGCCTGGATGGCGTAGGCCGACTCGACGCCCTCGAACCGCTTGGCGATCTCCTCGAGTTTTTCGAGGCGCTGGACGTACTTTTCGAGCGTCTCGCGCCGGGCGCCGGGCCGCGAGGCGCTCACGGCGTCGGCCGCCGAGACGATGACCGTGTAGAGGACGTTGGCGAGCGGCGCCTCGTGGTGGCCGCTGATCGCGTGGACGACCTCTTCGCACTCGTTGTAGCGGCGCGCCAGGTCGGCCCCGATCTCCGGGTGCCCGCCCTGGACCTCGTGGTCCACGGCCTTGCCGATGTCGTGGAGGAGCCCCGCCCGCCGGGCCAGTTGGCCGTCCAGGCCGAGTTCCTCGGCCAGCATCCCCGCCAGGGCCGAGACCTCGATCGAGTGCTGAAGGACGCTCTGGCCATAGGAGGTCCGGAACTTGAGGCGGCCAAGGAGTTGGATTTCCTTCGGGTGCAGGCTGCGCACGCCCGTGTCGAGGGCGACCTGCTTGCCGGCCTCGTTGATGTCGTTCTCGACTTCCTTGCGGCACTCGGAGACGACCTGCTCGATGCGCGGCGGCTGGATGCGGCCGTCGGCGATCAGTTTCGTGAGGGACCGCCGGGCAACCTCGCGGCGCACCGGGTCGAACGACGACAGGACCACGACGCCTGGCGTGTCGTCCACGATCACGTCCACGCCGGTGGCGCGCTCGAAGGCGCGGATGTTGCGCCCCTCGCGGCCGATGATGCGGCCTTTCATCTCGTCGTTGGGAATGTCCACGGTGCCGACGGTGGCTTCGGCGGTGTAGTCGGAAGCCAGGCGCTGAATGGCCAGGGCGAGGATTTCGCGAGCCCGCTGGTCGGAGGATTCCTGGGCCTGTTCGGTGGCCCGCTGGATGAGGGCGGCCGTCTCGTGCTGGATTTCGCCTTCCATGCGTTCCAGGAGCATCGCCCGCGCCTCGTTCTGCCCCAGGCCGCTGATCTTGAAGAGGGTCCGCTTCTCATCGGCCAGGACGCGGTCGAGTTCGGTCTGCTTGACCTTCAGGTCCTTCTCGGATTCGGCCACCCGCCGCTCGCCCGCCTCGACGGTCTTTTCCTTGCGGCTGAGGGTCTCCATCTTGGATTCGAGAGCGTCTTCGTGTTTGGCCACCAGGCGTTCGCGTTCGCGAAGTTCCTCGCGGGTCTGGCCGGTGTCCTTCTCGAAAGTCTCGCGGGCCCGGATGGCCTCTTCCTTGGCGGAGACCTTGGCTTCCTTGAGGATGCCTTCGGCGTCATGTCTCGCCTTGGCGACGATCTGCTCGGCTTCCGACTGCGTCTGCCGGGACCGCTTGGTGAACAGCCAGCGGCTCAGGCCATAAGCGGCGCCGCCCGCCACAATGGCAGCGACGATCCCGACGACAACCGCAGCCAGCCAGCCAGCCTCTTGGGCTAACATCAGCATGGTTCTGGCTCTCTTTCCCGCCCTAGGCGGGTTCGCCTTGGGCGAACTGGGAAGGGCAGACCGCGGGCGTAAGACGATCACACGCCGTACCGCGGTGGAGCCTGGACACCCGAGGCGGGGAAACCAGAAAGGCCGGCTTTGCGCCGAACCGTCCTCACTCAGGCCAAGACGCCTGGCCAACCGGGAGCGCAATTCTACCAGCAGGGGTCAGTTCAGCCCGTGCATGACTCTCGCAAGACTCGTTCGGCAGCCCTAAGAGCCCTGGCTGAACCTCGCTTCATTTGCTTCTACCCCTTCCGCCCGAAGGCGGCTACCCGGCCCGTTAGGGCCTCGCTTTCCCGGTATCACCCATTGACTGGATCAACTCAGCCGAGTTCGGCTTGTTCGTGCGGCCAATGCCGCAACTTCTTCCGCTGACCTCTGGCTTGACCAACCACGGGACTCATTCGGCCCCGCTTCCCACCGATGACTTTGTTGCCTCCTATCACGCGGCGACCCATAAGGCCGCCTACCATGTATTATCGGCAAGACTGTGTTCCAACAGTATGATTATCACGCATCCGAGAACTGTCAAGAGTTAAACGAGGCGGACTTGCGAATTTATGACCATTTTGTCCGTTGGGCGGCGAATGGGGGGCTGCTATATTTGCCATCCATTAAACTCGGACCCCGCTCCCCCCGACAATTGTCCCGATCGGCATGTCATCCCAGCCGACAATCAGATTGGAACCGCCATCGCCCGACAATCGCCCGACAAGCGCGTTGACGCGCGACGCGCGGCCTGCTAAATTCGGCGTATCCGGAGGCGGCATTCAAGCGCGGCGGTCCGCGTCGGTGTGTCATTCCGGAATTCACGAGCGAGAGCGAGGCCGTACGTGCCGCAGACCCCTTTTGTCCACCTCCACGTCCACACGGAGTACAGCCTCCTGGACGGCGCTTGCCGCATCGGAGATCTGGTTGCCTCGGCGCATGCTCAGGGCGCGCCGGCGCTGGCGATCACCGACCACGGCAACCTCCACGGCGCCATCGAGTTTTACCAGGCGTGCCAGAAAGCGGACCTGAAACCGATCATCGGCTACGAGGCCTACGTGGCGCCCGGCCGCCGGCAGGATCGCCAGACCATCCCAGGCACGCAGGACGCCGGTTATCACCTCATCCTCCTGGCGCGGGACGAGCGCGGGTACCACAACCTGATCCGGCTGGCGACGACGGCGTCGCTCGACGGTTTCTACTACCGCCCGCGCATTGACAAGCCGGTGCTGGAGGAGCACGCAGAGGGCCTGATCGGCCTTTCGAGTTGCCTTCAGGGGGAAGTGCCGACGCGGCTGCTCGGGGGCGACGCGGCCGGCGCTCGCCGCGCCGTGGACGAATACCGACAGTTGCTCGGCCCGGAGAACTTCTACCTCGAACTCCAGGACCACGGCATCGAAGACGAGCGGCGCGTGCGGCCCGAGATCATCGCCCTCGCCCGCGAGATGGCTGTGCCCCTGGTCGCCACGAACGACGTCCACTATATCCACGCCGACGATACGCGGGCCCACGACGTCCTCTTGTGCATCAACACGGGCAAGATCCTTTCCGACGCCAGCCGCATGCGGTACCGCGAACGCGAGTTTCACCTGAAGACCCTTGAGGAGATGGCGGCGCGGTTCCAGGACGTGCCTGAGGCGCTGGCCAACACTGTCCAGGTCGCCGAGCGGTGCAACCTGGCCCTCTCGTTCAAGGAACGCCACGCGCCGGTCTATCCGGTGCCGCAAGGCGAGACGCCCGTGACGATGCTCCGGCGTCTGTGCGAGGAGGGCCTCTCGCGCCGCTACGCCCACGTCACCCAGGCCCATCGCGATCGCCTGGAGCACGAACTCAAGATCATCGAGGCCAAGAAGTTCTCCAGTTACTTCCTCATCGTCTGGGACTTCGTCCGGTACGCCCGGGAGCGCGGCATTCCGTGCTCGGCGCGCGGCAGCGGCGTCGGGTGCATGGTGGCCCATCTCCTGAACCTTTCGCCGGTGGACCCGCTCGGGTACGGCCTCCTCTTTGAGCGGTTCATGGACCCCAGCCGCAATGAGATGCCCGACCTCGACATTGACATCTGCCAGGACGGCCGCCGGGACCTCATCCGGTACGTCCGCGAGAAGTTCGGCGAGGCGAACGTCGCGCAGATCATCACCTTCGGGACGATGGCCGCGCGGGCCGCCGTCCGCGACGTCGGGAGGGTCCTCAATATCCCGCTTCCGGAGGTGGACCGCATCGCCAAGAAGATCCCCGCCCAACTCCACATGACGCTGGAGGAGGCGCTCGATAAGGAGCCGGACCTCCGCCAGATGTACGAACGCGAGCCGATGGTCAAGGAGTTGATTGACATCGCGCGGCGGTTGGAGGGGATCGCGCGGCACGCGTCGGTCCATGCGGCAGGGGTCGTCATAGCCGACGCGCCGCTCATCAACTACGTCCCCCTCTGCCGCGTCGGCGACGACATCACCACCCAGTGCGACATGGCGGCCGTCGAGCGGGTCGGACTGCTGAAGATGGATTTCCTGGGCCTCCGGACCCTTTCGACGATGCAGCGGGCCGTGGACCTCGTGCGGAAGCATCGCGGCGAGGAGGTGGACCTCGAGAAGATTCCCCTCGACGATCCGAAGGTCTATGAAGTCTTCCGGCGCGGCGAGACGAAAGGCATCTTTCAGTTTGAGTCCGCCGGGATGCGCGACCTCCTTCAGAAACTCCAGCCCGACAAACTCGGCGACCTCATCGCGGCCAACGCCCTCTACCGTCCCGGCCCGATGATCATGATTGACGATTTTCTCCAGCGCAAACACAGCCGCACCCGCTACGACTATCCGCATCCCGTCCTGGAGGAGATCCTCGGCGAGACGTACGGCATCATGGCCTTCCAGGAACAGGTCATGCGGATCGTCAACCGCCTGGGCGACATTCCCCTGGAGCGGGCCTACAAACTCATCAAGGCCATCTCCAAGAAGGACCTCGCGGTCATCCACGCCGAGCAGGCGGCGTTCCTGGACGGATGCAAGAAGCACGGCCTGGCCGACCGGCTGGCCGAGGAAATCTGGGAACTCATCACGCGGTTCGGCGGCTACGGGTTCAACAAGAGCCACTCCTCCGGCTACGCCCTGGTGGCCTACCGGACCGCTTACCTGAAGGCCCACCATCCGGTCGAGTTCATGGCGGCCCTGCTGACCTACGAGATGGGCGACACCGACAAGGTGGCCGAGTACATGGACGAGTGCCGACGCATGGGCATCACAGTCGCGCCGCCCGACGTCAATGAGTCGGAGTCCGACTTCACGGTAGCCGGCGACCGGATTCGCTTCGGCCTGGCGGCCGTCAAGGGCATCGGCGAGCGGGCCGTCGAGGCCATCATGGCGGCGCGGCGGCAGGTCGGCCGGTTCCGCTCGCTCTTCCAGTTCTGCGAGAACGTGGACCTCACCGTTATCAACCGGGCGGTCGTCGAGAGCCTCCTGAAGTGCGGGGCGTTCGACTCGGACGGCGCACGCCGCAGCCAACTCGCCGCCGTCCTCGACCGGGCCTTGGCCCTCGGCAGCGCCACCCAGGACGACCGCCGCAAGGGTCAGATGAATTTCTTCGACGCCCTCGCCCCTGGCGCGACCGCCGACGAGCCGACCCTGCCGGACATCCCCGAGTGGCCCGAGAGCCGCCTCGCCCAGTGCGAGAAGGAATCGCTCGGATTCTACGTCAAGCATCACCCGCTGGCCCAGCACGCGCCGGCCCTGCGGCATTTCGCGACCGCCACCACCGCCGACCTCGAACAGTTGCCGCAGGACGCCGAGGTCATCCTCGGCGGCCTCATAAAGAGCATCCGCGTCCTCATCACCAAGACCGGCCGCAGCGCCGGCTCGAAAATGGCCGTCTTCGACCTCGAAGACCTCGCCGGGACCGCCGCCTGCGTGGTCTTCCCCAACCAATATGCGGAATTTCAGGAGGTCCTGGAGGCGGACCGCGTCGTGTTCGTGCGCGGCCAGGTGGACCGCCAGCGCGAAGAGCCGCAGGTCCGCGCGTCGGAGGTCCTCGACCTCGACGAAGGCCGGCGCAAGTTCTCCAAAGCCGTCGTCATCCGCCTGTTCGAGGAGGCCCTCGGCGACGAACTCCTGATGGCCCTCCGCGAGACCGTGGCGACTCACCCGGGCCCCCTGCCCCTTTACATCGAATTGGAGGACGAGGCCGGCGGCCGCACGCTCATCCGCGCCGGCGACAACCTCCGCGTCTCGATGGACGCCGCCTTGAAGCGCGACCTCGATAACCTCCTGGGCGACGGCCACGTCGTCCTGGCCGCAAACGGCTCCGGCCACACCATCAAGGTCTGACGGCCGCGCCCGCCAAGGCGGGCGGTTAACCATGCCCGTTGCCTTTTCCCTTATCCCTTTTCCCTTATCCCTATTTTTGATGTAAGTCGCGCTCAGTTACGTTGACTTACGTTTTTTGCGCGCCCGAAAAGCGCGCTTTTTTGGCAAAAGTTATCCACAAAACGGCCTTGGCGCC